>Ga0126375_10000012_pt1 | contig 37937 bp, 28 predicted proteins | sample PanSoiMetPlot_14_FD_109577 | JGI IMG/M metagenome (GOLD analysis project Ga0126375, IMG submission 109577) | Tropical forest soil microbial communities from Panama - MetaG Plot_14 | ecosystem: Environmental > Terrestrial > Soil > Tropical forest | place: Panama | collected 2016-02-17 | reverse complement strand
TCGAAGGAAAATTTCGACAACTCGCTTGCCGACTTCATCAAGCACGCCGAGGGCAAGAAACTTTTTGCACAGGATCTCTATGGCGGTGCCGATCCGAAATACCGGATTAAGACGCGAATTTTTAACGCGTTGGCATGGCATGCGCTGTTCATCCGGCAGCTGCTGATCCGTCCCGAGCGTTCCGAGCTCGCTGAATTCGTGCCCGATCTCACCATTCTCGATTTCCCGTCCTTCAAACCGGACGCCAAGCGTCACGGTGGACGCGAGGGATCGGACACGATGGTCGCCATCGATTTCACCCGCAAGATCGTGCTGATTTGCGGTTCGTCGTACGCCGGCGAGATGAAGAAATCGGTGTTCACGACACTCAATTTCTATTTGCCGGCTCAAAAAGTCGTGCCAATGCACTGCTCCGCCAATGTCAGTCATGAGGGCGAGAGCGCGCTGTTCTTTGGTCTATCCGGAACGGGCAAGACCACGCTTTCGGCTGACCCGGAGCGTATCCTGATCGGCGACGACGAGACCGGCTGGGGTCCAGACGGCATCTTCAATTTTGAAGGTGGCTGCTACGCCAAGACCATCAAGCTCTCACAGGAAGCGGAGCCGATGATCTGGAATGCCACCAACCGCTTTGGCGCAGTTCTCGAGAATGTGGCGTTCGATCCCATTACGCGCGTGCCCGATTACGACGACGGATCCAAAACCGAAAACACGCGTTCGGCCTATCCACTCGACTTCATTCCGAATGCATCGCGCAGCGGCCGCGCGGGGCACCCGAAAAACATCATCTTCCTGACCGCTGACGCGTTTGGCGTAATGCCGCCGATCGCAAAGCTGACGCCGACGCAGGCGATGTATCACTTCCTCTCCGGCTATACGGCAAAAGTCGCCGGTACAGAGAAAGGGCTAGTAGGCGTCCAGCCGGAGTTCTCGACCTGCTTCGGCGCACCGTTCCTGCCGCGGCATCCCTCGGTCTATGCCAACTTGCTGCGCGACTACATTAACAAGCACAAGGTCGACGTCTGGCTGGTCAATTCAGGATGGACCGGCGGGAAATACGGCATCGGCCGCCGCATGCCGATCAAGGCAACGCGCACGCTGCTCGCCGCAGCGCTCGATGGTTCGCTCAAGAACGCGGATTTCCGTACCGATCCGTATTTCGGCTTCTCAGTGCCCACCTCTGTGCCAGGCGTCCAACCGCATCTGCTCAATCCCTTCAAGACCTGGAAAGACAAAGCCGAGTTCGACAGGACCGCCCGCGATCTGGTCGGAATGTTTCAGAAGAATTTTGCCAAGTTCGAGCGGCACGTTACCCCGGACATCAAGGCGGCCGCGCCGGAAGTGCGAATCGCCGCCGAGTGATTCCGTCTACAGACCTTAGATTCCGGACCAATGCCGGACTATGCGCGAATAAATCTCAGTTGCCTGTTCGATACGCGACACTAAGCAGAATTCATCCGTCTGATGGGCCAGGGCAAGTTCGCCTGGCCCAATGATCACAGTTGGCGGTGATCCGATCGCCGGGGTTAAAACGGAGGCGTCGGTAAAATATGGCGCCGCTGCAATCTCATTGCCGAAACCAGCAACATCGCTTGCTATCCGAAACACCTCGCCGATCCATGGATTATCCGGGCTGGTCCAGACGCTTTCCGCGTCGAGAAGCGTGCTTAGTGTAACTTCATCTCCAAGGTAGCTCTTTAAATGATCACGGATTTTCACGTGGCTCTGTCCGGGGATTGTGCGGATGTCGATGCCAATAACGGCACGGTCCGGTACTGAATTAATGTTGAGCCCTCCCTGGATCGTGCCGACATTGAGCGTCGGGCTGCCCAGAATGTCGTGCCGCGCGAAACTGAAATCGAAATCCTGCAAGGCTGTGACGGCACGAGCCGCCTTGTGAACCGCATTGATGCCTTTCTCCGGCATCGAGCCGTGTGCGGTGACACCCGTTGTCACGGCTTCGAGCCATAGCGCTCCCTTGTGACCCACCAGCGCTTGGTTGCCAGTCATCTCCGCTACAACAAGTGCACCGATCTGGGGAAGAGGTGTCGCGGCGCGGGCCAAGGCCGCGGCCCCGGTGCAACCTGTTTCCTCGCCTGCAGTGATAAGCAGGACTACTCCGGGGGTTCCCGCCAGTTTGTCAGCCAGTGCGATGCACGCCGCAACGAACGCGGCTACGCCACTTTTCATGTCGGATGAGCCGCGCCCATAGAGTTTGCCGTCAACGATCTCAGCAGCCAGCGGATCGGCGGACCAAGGTTGCGTACCGAGCGGAACGGTATCGAGATGTCCGGTAAACCCAATCGGCAATTTTCCAGTCGCGCCACCGATGCGTGCGACCAGTTGGGCCCGCCCATCCCCAAAAGGAACGAGTTCAACCGCGAACCCTGCACCCTCGAGCAAGGATGCGAGCCTCTCGGCGCAAGCACGCTCGGCGCCGGGAGGGTTGATCGTCTTGAAGCGGACGAGGTCCTGCGTCAGTTCGACTGAAGACTGCATGATTTATCCGAAGTAGGCATCCCGCACATCTTGGCGGGATGCAAGTTCTGCGGGTGCGCCACTTGCCGACACCCGACCTTTCGATAGCACAAAACCGTAGTGGGAAATCACAAGCGTCTGGTGCATGTTCTGCTCGACCAGAAGCACAGTGATACCGTGCTCATTGATGCTGCGGATGATATTGAAATTTTCCTTCACCAGGCGCGGTGACAGGCCAAGCGAAGGCTCATCGATCAGAAGAAGCCTAGGCGCGCACATCAGGCCACGGCCAATCGACACCATCGCTTGTTCTCCACCGGACATGGTCCCGGCAAGCTGCATTCGCCGCTCGCTGAGCCGCGGGAAAATGTGCAGGATTTCGGCAAGGCGCGCCGAACTCGCCTTGTCCGAGCGCTCCTGATAGGCGCCGACTCGCAAGTTCTCCTCGACCGTAAGCTTTGGAAACACTTTGCGCCCCTCAGGAATGCAAGCAATGCCGGCACTGATGATCTTGTGTGTCGGCAGGTGCGTAATGTCGGAGCCATCGAAGACGATGCGACCGGCACGCGGAGGCGTCAACCCAAGTACCGAACGCACCAGAGTTGTCTTGCCTGAGCCGTTAGAACCCAGCAGGCAGGTGATGCTGCCAGCCTCCACCTTGAGCGAGACGCCTTGCAGAACGTCGGCCTTGTCATAGGCCGTGTAAACGCCTTCGATTTCGAGCGTGCCGCTCATCATGCCGCTCCGAGATAGGCTTCCTGCACCTGTGCGTCGGCGGCGACCGTGCGGTAGGGACCTTCGGCAATCTTGCGACCAAAATTAAGCACGACGCAGCGGTTGGTGATGCGCTCGATCACGCCCATCTCATGCTCGACAATGATGATGGTGAGGTTCTGGTTGCGCGTGCGAACAAGCAGGATGTCGTTCATCAGTTCCGCCGTCTCTTCATGCGTCATGCCGGCCGAAGGTTCGTCGAGGAGCAACAGTTTGGGCGAACTGATCAAAGCGCGGCAGATCTCGATGCGACGGCGATCGATCATAGGCAGGCCGGCGACCGGCTCGAACAGGTGATCGGCCAGCGCAGGCTCGAACACCTCGACGAGGGCGCGCGCGGCCGCATAGCTCTCCTCGAACTGACGCTTGAAGCCGCCGCGCTTGACCAGGTTGAACCAAAGGCTCTGATTGAGACGCTTGTGATTGCCAATCATGATATTATCGAAGATCGAAAGTGGCAGGGAGAGGCGCGAGCGCTGGAAGGTGCGCGATATGCCGGTCTGATAGACCGCCCGCCCGCTCGCATTGGTGACGTCGACCCCGTCGAAGATGACCTGCCCGGCATCGGCGCTATAGATGCCGGTGATGACGTTGAAAAACGTGGTCTTGCCAGAGCCGTTCGGGCCAATTAGGCCGAGAATTTCGTTCGGAGCGACGGCTAGATCAAGCCCATCAAGCGCAAGCACGCCACCGAAATGCTTGGAGAGGCCACGAGCCTCCAGCAACGCACTCATGGTCGCCATCCCGGGAAATAGCGGCGCACCGGCCGTGGCAACAATCCCTCCGGCCGGAACAACAACACCGCGATCACCATCAGCGCATAGAGCAGGAAGCGGTATTCCTGAATGGTCTGTAATTTCTCAGGCACGACCACGACAATGATGGTCGCTACCACCAGACCCCATGGATTGCCGATGCCACCGAGTAGCAGGATCGAAACAAGAATCAGTGAATCGGCGAAGGTGTAGTTATTGGGCGCAACGAATCCGCCGACCATGCCGAAGAGGGCGCCAGCGATGCCGATGAGGAAGTTGCCGATCAGAAAAGCCGTGATCTTCCAGCGCACGATATCGAGGCCGAAGCAGTTCGCAGCCGTCTCATCGAGCCGTAAAGCATCGAGGTTGAGTCCGATCCAGGAGCGCTCCAGCCGCTGCACTAAAACGAAAGCGCCAATGAGGAGGAACAGGCTGACCGCGAAATAGTTCGTGTAAAAGGACAAGGAAACGCTGCCAATTTTGATATTTTCGTTGAACGACCAGCCGAGAATGCTCATGCCTTTGACTTGCATACCTTGCGGCCCACCGAGCACGTCGTTGACCTCAAGAAAGGTCTTGAAGAGGAGCGCAAATGCAATGGTCACCACGGCGGCATAGTGTCCGCGTGTGCGCAACACCGGCAGCAATAAGATTGAACCGCCCAGCGCCGCCAGCAAGCCGCCAATCAGCAGCACGAGGAGATGCGGCAGTGCCGTCTGCGTGTTGAGAACGGCCGAAGTATAGGCGCCGATACCGAAGAACGATGCGCCGGCGAAATTGAGGACGCCGGCGTAGCCAAACTGAACATTAAGCCCGAGCGTCGCTACCGAATAAAGAAGCACGGTAATCACCAGCAGCAGCACGAAATGGTTGTCGTGGAAAAATGCTGCCACAGCGAGTGCGGCGATGATCGCACAAGCTCTCAGCGCGTCCTCATGATCGGCAAAGGAGGCACTAATACTATCAAACATCCCGAACCAGGCGGCAGCCACGACGACAGCGATGCCAGCCAGGAGCAACGCGATGATCAAGATCTGCTTCTCGGCCGTTAGCAGCGCGATCAAGTAGGCCGTCCCAATCGCAAGCGCGATCACCCCCGGCCACGCCGACACGCGAGCTTTCTGGACCATCGTTCTAGACCCGCTCACTAATCTTTTCCTGGATCAGGCCCGTCGGACGCCAGGCCATGATGGCAATGACAACGGCGAAGGCGAAAACATCTTTGTAGGCGCTGGAGAAGGGCAGCAGCACCGTGGCGACAGTTTGCAGGCCTGCGAACAGGAAGCCACCCAGAATGGCCCCATAAATACTGCCAAGGCCACCGATGATGGCCGCGGAAAAGCCAATCACGCCAAGATAAAGGCCGATCCCGAAATTGATCTCATTGTAGTAGAGGCCGTTCATTACACCGGCGAAAGCCGCTAGGCCCGAGCCGATAGCGAAAGTGATCAGAACGATGGCAGTAAAATTGATCCCCATAGTGCGCGCAGTTTCCTCGTCCTGCGCGACCGCGCGGATAGCAAGGCCGAGCTTTGTACGATTGAGCAAATATTGAATGCCCACGATTACCAGCACACCGGCTGTAAGCATCAGCACGTTGTCGACCCGCAGGTTGAACTCACCGAGCTCGAGCGAAGCGCGGGGCAGCAACGACGGAAACGGTTTCGGATTGGCACCCTGTGGATAGAACAGCCGCACGCTTTCGCGCAGCACCGTGCCAAGCATCAGCGTGATCAACAACGTGTTGAGCGCCGGTGCAGAGCGCAGCGGCATGACCAGATAACGGGCAATCAGCATGCCGAGCAACGCCATCATGAGCGTCGCCAGCGCTAGCATGATGGCAAGATCGAACCACTGGGATTTGAACCCGAATGAGCTTAAGCCGGTGAAGGCCGCAAGCGCGGTGAAGGCGCCGACCGTAAGCACATCGCCATGCGAGAATTTGATGACATCGAGCACGCCGAAGAACAGCGTAAAGCCGACCGCCACCAGCGCATACATCATGCCGAGCATTAGCCCGTTCATGACATATTGAGCGAACAAGCCAGCGTCCATATCAGAAATCTTGGCAGCGTTTAAAAAACGGAACCGCGCGTAACGCGGTGAGGCTTGCGTGAGGTTATTTCTGGCCTTGCAGTTTTCGCTTGCCGCTGGCGTATTCGCTATCGTCCCATTCCACGAAGTTGCCGTCCTGGATCACGTACTTCGTGATGATAGGAACGGTGTTCTGGCCATGATCGTCGAACGTGATCTTCCCCACGATTGAATCGCGGTCCTTCACATTGCTGAGCGTTTCAATCACCTTCTTGCGGTCAGGGCCCACCGTCTCGATCGTATCCAGGATCATGTCCATGGCCACGTAGGCGAAGGCACCATAGGCTTCAGGCGCATTGTCGTACTTTTGCTGGTTGTATTTTTCCATGAAGAATTTGCCGCCCGGAAGTTTCTCGGCCGGTGCACCTTCACGAAAGGCCAATGTGCCTTCCGCTAGCGGTCCGAGCCCCTGAATATAAGCGTCGGAGACGATTCCTGAGGTACCGTCGAACACCGCCTTGATTCCCAGCTTATCCATCTGTGAGCGAATGCGGACTCCAATTGGCGTCAGTCCGCCGAAGTAGATCACCTCAGGATTAAGTGCCTTAATCTTGGTGAGTTCAGCAGTGAAGTCCTGCTGGTCGGCCGTAACTCCGAAGGTGCCAACGATATTGGCCTTGCCGATCTTGGCCAACGCCTTACTGAAGTATTCGTTGTGACCTTTGCCATAGTCGGTGGTGTCGTGGATCACCGCAATGGTCTTGTAGCCGAACTTGGAGATCAACTCGGCATTGGCTTCATTCTGGTTAATCATGGTGCCGTTGACCCGGTGCACTTCTTCATACTTGTTGCGATACGTGATGTCGGGCAGCACCGCTCCCCAGACGATCACCGGAAAACCGAACTTGTGATAGGTATCGACAGCCGCGATCGCCGCGGCCGAGCAGTAATGCGTTGCGCCGCCGATGATGTCCTTGTCGGCAGCCATTTTGGTCGCGACCTGCACCGCCACATTCGGCTTGCACTCGTCATCAAGCACAACGAGTTCATATTCGTATTTTGCCTTCGGATCGGTATTGCGCAGCCGAACGGCGAGGTCAGCCGAATTACGACCACCAAGACCGTTAGCGGAGACGCCGCCGGTGAGTGGACCAATGAAGCCGACTTTGACTTTGTCCTTGGCTTCGGCGGTGACTGCGGCGACAGCAAATATGAGTGCCGCGATAACAACGGCTGTAGGCTGGCCATTTTTCGTCATGCGTCCTCCCAGATCGTCGTCATCTCGAGACTATTTGGAGTACGGGGGCATAGTTGCGCGGTAGAGGACTAACGGCAAGCCCGTAATTTGTCGTGACAAAGTCTGCTATGTCGGTTTAGGCCGCTACTTTCGCGGCCATACTCGCGCACACAAAAAGGGCGGCTCGAAGCCGCCCTTTTCATTTTCGCAATCACCGCGATCAGTTGCTCGACTGTCCTGTCGTTTCCGCAAGCGACCGGCCGATGCGATTAAATCGTGCTTTTTGCTCGCTCGTAAGTGAAGCGTAAAAGCCCTCCAGAGCCGGCCTTACGGTCTTGGCGGCGTTGACCATTGCCCGGAGACGCTTTTCCATCGCATCCAGCCGCCCGGGCGGCGTCATCGGCGTTTCGTCCGGGCAGGCGGCTTGCAAGATGGAGACTGCATTGTTGGTCGCATCCTGCAGCTTGCTCAACTTGGCCACCTGCCCACCAGTCGGGTTAACTGCGTCCTCAATCTTCTCGCTCGGCAGGTTGACAAGGCCTGGCTTTGGCTGTCTGCAGGTTTCGGCGGTGCGCGAAGCCACGCTTGCCTGGGCATTGGTAGCCGTGTCCCTCGGTCCGAGCTGGTTGAAGCGCTCCTTTTGCTCGTCGCTGAGCGAATTGTAGAATTTCTCAAGCGCCGGGCGTACCGTCTGCACCGCCTGCAGCGTTGCATCAAGTCTTGCAGTCATCGCATCCAGACGTCCCGGAGGCGTGAGCGGGAAGGCATTTTCCAGCGGGCACGACGCTTTGAACACTGCAGCGGCGTCCTGACTTGCCTTGCGTACGTCGCCGAGAAGTTGCTTCTGATTGGCATCGAGGCCGACCTTGCGTTCGATGTCGGCGAATGGCCACGCGGTAATTCCGCTACCAGGCTGTCTGCACACCTCCTCCACGGCCGCATAGCTGGCGCGCGGCGCTCCGGCATAGCGCGAGCGAGCTGTGGAGGGCACTGGCGGTGCATAGGCGTAATCCACTGGCGGACCCGCCTCGCCCCAGAACAGCCCGTCGAAGAAGTCGTCATATGCATAGGCCCAGTACCCATCTTCGTAGCCATATGGCCAGAACGCGTAGTCAAAGATGTCGGAATAAGCGTACGGCCAGAAGACCGGTCCGAACCAGGCTACAAAGCGTGCTCGGTGATGATGCCTCCACGCGTCGCGCGCGGCTAAGTTCGCCCAACGACTACGTGCGTTGATCCCTGCGTCCCGTTCGGCGAAGCGCGCGGCGAACCGGCCCTGGCGCGCTGCATCCTGCGTCACGCGTGGGGTCCCATTCAGCCGGTTTGCACGCACAGTCCGCGCGTTCGACTGCCCCTGCAGTGCATTTGGTTGAGCCAGTTGCTGTCGGTTGAGCACCCGTTGCTGGCGTGTGTTGCGAATTTCTTCAAGACGCTGCGCGCGCTGGGATGCGGGCAGATGGCGCAATTCACGGTCCTCTTGCCGACGCAAGGCCCGCTCAGCAAGCAGTTGTTGGCGTGTGTTGAGCTGAAGCTGCCGCTGCGTCTGACGATTTTTCTGGGCCTGAAGATTGGGACGCGCCTCTGCTGTCGAGCGGACAGGCTCCTGACTCAACGCACGCTGCTGCCGCAATGAGCGCTCCTGCTGGAACTGTTGCCGCTGAACCGCGCGGTTAACCGCCTGCGATTGATGATGCTGGATTGCCGTTCGTTGTGACGAAACGTGCGGCGAGCCCGTGCGTTGGGCAGCCGTGTGCGGTGCTATCTTGCGCGGCGCTGCCATATGCGGTGCTGCCATGCGTGGCGTTGCCATGTGCGGCGCGGCCAAGCGTGGCGCTGCCGGTGCTGCCGTGCGGGGCGCTGGCGCGAAATGCGGAGCCGGCCGGGCGGGGGCTGCAGCAGGCTTTCCGCCTCCGTGCTGATGTTGTTGTGCCGTAGCTGCTACCGGCATACCCGCGGCAAGCGCCGCTGCAAGCAGCAACGCACTCGTTTGTTTTGTCATTTTTTTTCCTCCACCAGGACACAGTTCCGTCCTTCAACCGGTTAAACGGCGAAGGGTTCACGAATCCCGCGGTTCCATCGTGTGGATGTGATTGAAGATGAACGTTTTGTAAGAATCGATACGCTGCAATGCGTTTATTCGACGAAATTTCCGCTCCAATTATCGGTTTGAGTCGCTAGCAGTACCAATGCGGAGACGATCGATCAACTCAGTGGTCGGATAGGCGTCGGCGGGCAAACCGATCTTTAATTGCGCCTTCTTCGTCGCCTTGCGCGTACCGTTACCGATCTTGCCGTCGACCTCGCCAATACCCTCGTAGCCCTGTTTGATGAGCAGCCGCTGCAACTCCATAACCTGCTGTGTCGAGAGCGGCGCGATATTCCCGGCGCCTGAATGATCGACCGTCGGGGCTCCTGCGAGGCGGTTAGCAAAATAAGCGACCGTGGTCGAATAGACCATGGCCGAATTCCACCCGAGGAAGGCCTTGAAATTTGGATAGGCGAGAAACGCCGGCCCATGCCGGCCCATCGGCAAGATCAGTGAAGCCGGTAAGTTACCCGCCGGCAGCTCACCGTACGCGGGCTTCACCCCCCAAGCGACCCACTGGGACTGCGGATGCTGAATATTAACGTCGGCCTCCTGCCACGGCAGGCTGGGAGGCACACGCACCTCTTGCAGCCAGGGCTGGCCACGCTGCCAGCCTAGGCTGACAAGGAAGTTGGCCGCAGAAGCAAGTGTGTCCGGAACACTGTGGATCAGGTCGCGACGGCCGTCACCGTCGAAGTCGACTGCGTTCTTGAGATAATCGGAGGCGGTAAACTGCATGCCGCCGAACTCTCCAGCCCAGTCGCCGATCATGTCCTCGACCCGTTGATCGCCGCGCTCGATGATGCGCAGCGCATCGAAAAGCTGCTGGCGGAAGAAGTCCGGCCGGCGACAGTCATAGGCGAGCGATGCAGTCGCGCTCAAAATATTGTATTTGCCGAAATTGGCGCCGTAGTCACTTTCGAGACCCCAAAACGCGGTCAGAACCTGAGCAGGCACACCGTACTTCTGCTCGATGCGTGCAAACAAAGCCGCGTGTTGCTTTATCTTGGCGAGTCCGGTTGGAATTCGACCGCCACCGACCATGCGGTCCGAGAATTGCAGAAACGTTTGATTGAAAACGGCCTGGCCGTGGTCGCGGCGGATGATCGCTTGGTCGAACGTCATGCTCGGGGCTGCGGCGGCAATAACCCGCGGCGAAATACCCTGGGCGGCGGCTTCTTTCTTGAAGTCCTCGAGCCAGCGTTCGTAGCTCCCAGTGTTGTGGCAAGGGGCGGCGATAGCGCGGCCGGCCAAGACCGACCAAATTGCGAGCACCGCCAGTGCCAATACCGTTTTTTGCATCGTCCAGTCCACCATTGAGCGAGTCGAGAGCTGAAATTTGCCCGATGCCTCGGTCGGGTCAAGCGCGATGTTTAGTAAACTATCATTCGAGCTGCGCGCGACGGCTGTCAGGCGCGTGCGGGTTTGTGCGTTTGGGCGGAAAAGTTGCGCCAATGGCGCTTCACGATGCATGTAAAACCGGCACGCCTTGTCATTTAACAAGGCGTCGGGCAGCATCGCGTGCGTCTATTGCGAAAACAAATTGTGACCGAGCGAGCGTTTGGTTTCCTGCGACCGGTGGAAAAGTGGAAGCTTCGTCCGCGATTGAAACAGCAAAACACATACTACTGTCCGGCGGGCTCATTCTGGCTGTCGGCATTATCACCGCCTTGGCGGCTCGGAAGATCAAGGTTCCAGACATCGCCCTGTTTCTGATTGTCGGGATAGCGATTGGGCCGGCCGTATTGGGACTGTTCGACATCAAATCAGATTCAGCGCTCTATCAGATCATCCTTTTATTCGGGGCCAGCTACATTCTTTTCGACGGCGGTGCATCGCTCCGTTTCGAAGTGTTGAAAAAGGTTTGGATTACGATTGTCACTCTCGCGACCGTTGGGGTCCTAGTTACTGCAGTCGTGACCGCCTTCGCTGCACAAGCTGTCCTTGGCGTTCCCTGGATCGTGGCGCTTCTGCTGGGCGCAGTGATTGCGTCAACGGATCCGGCGACGCTGGTGCCCATCTTTCGGCAGATCTCTGTCCGTGACCGGGTGGCGCAAACGGTCATGAGCGAGTCGGCATTCAACGATGCTACCGGCGCTATCATGACCTTTGGCGTATTGGCGGTTGCCATGGGAACAGGCGATTTCTCAGTTGGCGCCTCGCTTTTCGATTTGTTCAGGCAATCCGTTGTCGGGATCGTCGCTGGTGGTGCGCTCGGATATCTGGCCGCCATGTTGATTGCGCACGAACGATGGGCATTCTTGGCGGATTATGGGCCGGTGGTGACGCTTGTGGTCGTCATCGGCGCTTATTTCGCAGCCGATGGCATGCAGGCGAGCGGCTTCATGGCCGTTTTCGCGTGCGGCATCGTGATCGGAAACAAGGATGTGTTCGGTTTCAAGATGACGAGTGCTGAAGCCCAAAAACTCGATGAATTCGTGATGGCAACCGCGTTCGTCATGCGACTATTCATATTCGTGCTGCTTGGCGCTCAAATTGATTTTCATCTTATAGGACAACACTGGCTTGGTGGCGTCATTATCGTTACCATTTTCATGCTGGCTGCCCGGCCCGCGACTGTGTTTCTTAGCGCAGTGCCCGATCGGCGCGCGAAGTGGACCCTTAACGAGATGCTCTTCATGTGCTGGACGCGCGAAACCGGCGTAATCCCGGCCGCGCTTGCCGGTCTTTTACTTGGCATGAAAGCTCCCGGTTCCGACATCATCGTGTCGGTCACGTTCATCGCGATTCTGATGACGATCCTGATCCAGGCACCGACGACCAGGGCGTTGGGGAAGAGCTTGGGGCTCCTGGATGAAACCCCGAAAGCGCAGACACACCGGATGAAGAAAAGCTAAGCTCAACCGAATAAATCACAGGGGAGGGTTTTGATGGCTGCCAATGTCCGATTTTCCAATCCGAAAACGCTCGCGAAGCCGCCAGGCTATAGCTACGTGGTTGAGGCGACCGGGCCCAACCGCTTGATTTTTATCGCCGGCCAACTTGGACTTGATATGGAAAATAAGCTCGTCGGCGCGCCGGGCGATTTCCGCGCGCAAGCCGAGAAGGCAATCGACAATCTGAAACTAGCGCTTGCCGACGCCGACGCCACGATTGAAGACGTGGTGAAGATCAACAATTACCTTATCGATATGTCGCACATCTCAATTTTCCGCGAGGTACGCGATCAGCACTTCAATATGTACGCACCGCCTGCCAGCACGACAGTCGCCATCTCACAGTTGGCGCGGCCTGGCGCGCTGTTCGAGATCGAGGCGATCGCGGTGCTGCCGGCTAAAGCCGCGAATGCGACAAAAGCTGCTGCGCGACGAGGGGGGAGCAAGGTCAAGGCACGCCGACGTAGACGGAAGTAATTAAGCAGCCGAAACACGGGGGCAGCAGGATGGAAGAAGCGCTAATGCGCTTCATCCCAATTATCGGCTGCACGCGCATCAACCTGAAGCGGCACGTGCAATGCGACTGCCGGATCAGGAGCGCTCTGCATCACGCTTTTGATAATAGGGAGCGCCCGTTCGATCTCGTCGTCCGGCACCTCGAAGATGAGCTCATCGTGCACTTGCAGCAGCATCTGTGCGTTCAATCTGTCTTTCTTCAGCTCCGGCTCGATGCGAATCATAGCTCGACGAATTATGTCCGCAGCAGAGCCCTGCAAGCGCGCATTGATCGCCGCGCGTTCGTTGAACGAGCGGATCGACGGATTGCTCGCCTTGATGTCGGGGTAGTGGCATTTGCGGCCAAACAAGGTCAGCACATAGCCGTGCTCGCGACAGAACTCGCGTGTCTCGTCCATGTAGTCGCGAATTCCGGGGAAGCGCTCAAAATATTTCTTGATATAGGTACCGGCTTCCTTGGCGTCGATGCCAAGTTGCGCAGCGAGTCCGAAGGCCGAGATACCATAAATGATGCCGAAATTGATCGCCTTGGCGCGGCGGCGGATGTCGGGCGGCATATCCTTTACCGGCACACCAAACATCTCAGAGGCGGTGGTCGCGTGAATATCGACACCATTCTGGAACGCATTGCGCAGCGAGGGCACGTTGGCGATTTCAGACAATAGCCGGAGCTCAATTTGCGAATAGTCGGCAGAGACCAACTTCTTGCCGGGCGAAGCTATGAAGGCACGACGAATCTTGCGGCCGTCCTCGGTGCGGATGGGGATATTCTGTAGGTTCGGTTCCGATGACGACAACCGGCCGGTCGAGGTGGAAGCGAGCGCGTAGCTCGTGTGAACGCGATGGGTTCTCGGGTTGACGTAATTGGGCAGCGCCTCGGTGTAAGTCGAGCGTAGCTTCGATACCTGCCGCCAATCGAGGATTACCTGCGGTAGCTTGTGCCCTTGTTCAGCCAGTTCCTCGAGCGTGCGCGCGCCGGTAGACCATTGCCCGGTTTTGGTCTTGGTGCCGCCCGGCAATCCCATCTGGCCGAACAGGATATCACCCAACTGTTTCGGGCTGCCCGGGTTGACCTGCGTCCCGGCAATCTTGTTGATTTTCTGTTCAAGTGCCGCCTGTTTCTTGCCGAAGTCATTGGAGAGTTGCGACAGCACGGCGGGGTTGACCGAAATGCCGCGCTCCTCCATGCAAGCAAGTACGCGCGGCATGGGGCGTTCCAGTGTCTCATACACGCTGACCACTCTCTCGGCCGCCATGCGTGGCTTCAGCGCCTGCCATAGCCGCAGGGTCACATCAGTATCTTCGGCGACATAAGCGGTAGCGCGCGCGATCGGAGTTGCCTCCGGCGTGAAAAGCGGTCTGTCCTTGCCCTTCACATCGTTGAAACGCGATGGGCTGCGGCCGAGATAACGCGTGGCCACGCTGTTCATATCGTGCGGCCCTTTACCGGCGTCGAGCACATAAGACATCAGCATGGTGTCGTCGGTCGCACCGAGCCGGATGCCGCGGCAAGCCAGCACAAGCCAATCTCGCTTCACGTCGTGCCCGATCTTGACGATACTTTCGTCTTCGAGAACGGGCTTCAATGCGTCAAGCGCCTGCCGCTCGGTGACTTGTCCAGCGCTAAGCTTGGACGCAAATAGTTCTGACGTCTCGCCCTCGTTTGCCTCACGGTGACCCAGCGGCAAATACGCTGCCTCGTTTGGCGCCACGGCAAGCGCCAAGCCGCACAAGGCGGTCTGCATCGGGTCGAGGCTGCTGGTTTCAGTCTTTAGAGCCAGCACTCCGGTTTCGTATGCGCGTGCGATCCAGTGTTGGAGGCGGTCAAGTGTCGCGATCGTCTCATATTTCGTGGTGTCGAGTTTAGTCGCGCGCAACGCTTCGAGCCGGCGTTGGGCGAGAGAGATCGGCGTGAGTCCAGGGGAGCCGGGGCTCGCGCCTGCTGCTGCCTTGCGCGGTGGGGGGGCGCCCAGCGGCAGTTGTCCCTGTCCGCTGGTACGCCCGGAAGCAGCAGGCGAGGGAGCCGCCATTACGTCAGGGGTCACGGCCGGTCCGGAAGCCGAGTCGATCTGGTTTGCATCGATGCCGCCCTTCTCGGCAACGCGCTGCGTCAACGTCTTGAATCCCATCGCCTTAAGGAACGCGATCAGCGTCTTGTAATCAGGCTCGTGCACGACGAGGTTTTCGACCGGCACTTCGAGCGGCACTCGGTCATTAAGCGTGACAAGCTTCTTCGAAATGCGCGCAGCTTCGGCGTTGTCAATGAGCGCTTGGCGGCGCGCATCCTGCTTGATCTCGCCGGCTCGTTTGAGAAGCGTTTCGAGATCGCCGTATTCGGCGATCAGTTGCGCGGCGGTCTTTACGCCTATGCCGGGTACACCCGGAACATTGTCGGTTGAATCGCCAATCAGCGCCTGCACCTCGATGACCTTTTCCGGCGGCACGCCGAATTTCTCGATCACCTCCGGAACGCCGATGCGGACATCTTTCATGGTGTCGTACATGATCACGCATTCGTTCACGAGCTGCATAAGATCCTTGTCGGACGACACGATCGTAGCAGTCGCGCCAGTCTCGCAGGCGATGCGTGCATAAGTTGCGATCAGGTCATCAGCCTCGTAGCCAGCTTGCTCGAGGCATGAGATCTCGAAGGCTCGCACCGCATCCCGGATAAGGGGAAACTGCGGGATGAGATCATCAGGCGGCGGCGGCCGGTGGGCTTTATAGTCCTTGTACATCTCCGTGCGGAAGGTTTTCTCGGACTTGTCGAAGATCACCGCGAGGTGCGTCGGCCGCTCCTCCGGTTTCATCTCCTTGAGGAGCTTCCAGAGCATGTTGCAGAAGCCGTAAACGGCATTGACATGCGTGCCGTCAGGGGTGCGCGGCTCGAACCTGATCGCGTGATAGGCGCGGAAGATGTAGCCGGAACCATCCACCAAGAACAGGTGATCGCCTTTTTTGAGTTTCCGCGGTGCAACTTTTGTCGAAACGGACGAAGGAGTGGCGGCTTTTGTCTTGCGGTCTGATTTCGCGGGAGCTGGCATGGCCCCGAATGTGGGGCCGGATGCGGCGTTAATCAATCGGCCAAAAAGAGGGTCACAAAAATATGCATGTCCCTCGCCCCTCGCCACTGCGGATGGCGTCTGCTATGCAGGCCCATCCGGCATTGACCGGCCACGGTTTGTCATCTTCATGATGGATTTCACATGCGCGTTGCCATGATCGGCACCGGCTATGTCGGCCTCGTTTCTGGCGCCTGCTTCGCCGATTTTGGGCACGAGGTCATTTGCGTCGACAAAGACAAAACAAAGATCGCCGACCTTTTGGGCGGCGAAATGCCAATTTACGAGCCAGGCCTCAACGACATGGTCAGCGCCAATACGCGTGCTGGCCGGCTAAAATTCACCACCGAACTTGCCGGCGCAGTTGCCACTGCCGACGCGGTCTTCATAGCGGTCGGCACTCCCTCGCGCCGCGGTGACGGCTTCGCTGATCTGAGCTTCGTTTATGATGCCGCACACGAGATTGCGCGAGCGCTCGCTGGCTTTACCGTTGTGATTACCAAATCGACCGTACCGGTCGGGACCGGTGATGAAGTTGAGCGCATCATCCAGGAGACACGACCCGACGCCGACTGCGCAGTGGTGTCGAACCCAGAATTCCTGCGAGAGGGCGCTGCCATCCGGGATTTCAAGCTTCCAGATCGTATCGTGATCGGTACCGCCGACACGCGCGCCCGTGAGGTAATGAGTGAACTGTATCGGCCACTCTATCTGAACCGCTCACCAATCCTTTTCACCGATCGGCGCACCGCCGAGTTGATCAAATACGCAGCCAACGCCTTTCTCGCCACAAAGATCACCTTCATCAATGAGATCGCCGATCTCGCCGAAAAAGTCGGCGCCGATGTGCAGGAAATCGCGCGCGGCATTGGGTTGGACAACCGAATTGGCTCGAAGTTCTTGCACGCCGGCCCGGGCTACGGCGGCTCATGCTTTCCGAAGGATACGGTCGCGCTGATCAAGACCGCGCAGGACCATGCCGCGCCGTTGCGGATCGTCGAGGCGGTGGCGGCTGTCAATGATGCGCGCAAGCGCGCGATGGCACGGAAGGTATCGGTGGCCCTTGGCGGCGAGCTGCGCGGAAAAACCGTCGCGATTCTGGGCCTCACATTCAAGCCGAACACTGACGACATGCGTGAGGCGCCGTCGATTCCGCTTATCACTGCGCTGCAGGACATGGGTGCCAAGGTGCGTGTCTATGACCCGGTCGGAATGGAGCAGGCCAAGAGTGTCATAGGCAATGTTGCATTTTGCAACGATGCCTATAGTTGCGCCCAGGGTGCTTCGGTGTTGGTGATCGTCACCGAATGGGAGCAATTCCGCGCTCTCAATTTTGATCGGCTGAAGACCGTCATGGCACAGCCGGTTCTGGTCGATTTGCGTAATGTCTATCGGCCGGAGGAAATTGTCCGGCACGGCTTTGTTTACGAGAGCGTAGGACGGGCTCGGAAATGACGTTTGAAAAACGGCCTTATGTCAGAAGTTATAGTCGCCCGCGAAAGCGGTGGCCCGGAAATAATCCACATCGCCTTGTTTGACTGCCTCGGGTTCTGGATCGTCAGCATGCGCGATGGTAACGCGTACAGCAATGCGAACTTTCGATGCATCTTTGCCAATCGACACCGCGCTGCCGGATCTCTCCGCCGCGCTCTCTAGCAATAATACTGCCGTGCTGGTCGCTCCGCCCGGTGCCGGCAAGACGACGCGTGTGCCGCTTGCGCTACTCAGTGAGTCATGGGCAAGGGATAAAAAAATTCTAGTGCTGGAACCTCGCCGGCTGGCGGCGCGTGCCTCAGCAGCGCGGATGGCAACAACGTTGAGCGAGCAAGTCGGCGATACGGTTGGCCTGCGCGTGCGCTTCGGCTCAAAGGTGACGAAGCGCACGCGTATAGAGGTCTTGACCGAAGGCGTGTTCACCCGGCTGATCCTCGATGATCCCTCTCTCGATGGTATTGCCGCTGTGCTGTTCGATGAGTTCCACGAACGGTCATTGGACGCCGATCTCGGTTTGGCGCTTGCGCGCGATGCGCAGCAGGGCATGCGACAAGATCTCAAGCTGCTGGTGATGTCAGCTACGCTCGACGGGACTCGCGTGGCGGCACTGCTCGGCAATGCGCCTGTTGTGGAAAGCGTCGGCCGCGCCTTTCCGGTGGAGACGCGCTATCTCGGCCGCGACCCGCGCGCTCCTATCGAGCGGCAGGTGGTAGATGCGATCGAGCGTGCGCTAAGTGCGGAGTCTGGCTCACTGTTGGTGTTTCTACCCGGAGCGGGCGAAATCCGCCGTACCGAGGCGCTCCTGAAAGAGCGGGTAGGAAACGCAAGTGTCGACATTGTTGCTCTATTCGGAGCGCTCGACGCCCGGGAGCAAGATCTTGCCATCTCGCCGTCGCCGCTAGGCCGACGCAAAGTGGTTCTGGCAACTTCGATCGCGGAAACCTCGCTCACAATCGAAGGCGTGCGCATCGTCGTTGACAGTGGCCTTTCACGGGTGCCGCGCTACGAGCCTGATGTGGGCTTGACGCGGCTCGAAACTGTGCGCGTCTCACGCGCTGCCGCCGATCAACGCCGCGGTCGGGCAGGGCGGATAGAACAGGGCATTTGCTACCGCCTCTGGGACGAACTCCAAACGGGTTCATTCGAGGCGTACACGCGGCCTGAGATATTGTCTGCGGACCTTTCCTCTTTCGTCCTCGATCTGGTGCAATGGGGTACAATTAACCCAGCGAATCTCGCTTTCCTTGATCCGCCGCCCCAGGGTGCACTCAACGAAGCCAAAACGCTGCTCGGCGAGCTAGGCGCAATAGATAAGGATGGCCGTATCACGGCAGAGGGCCGCAAGCTGCATGACCTGCCATTGCCGCCGCGATTAGCGCGCATGGTGGTCGACGCGGCAGCCGAAGGTGCTGGCGTACTCGCTGCCAAAATCGCAGCGGTACTCACCGAACGCGGTCTCGGCGGTGACGACGTCGATCTCGGCCACCGGCTTGACCAGTTCCACCGTGATCGTTCTCCTCGCGCCGAAGATGCGCGTGCAATGGTGCGGAAGTGGGCGCAGGCGGCCGGGAGCAAAAAGGACGACAATGATTACAGTCCCGGCTCGCTGCTCGCACTCGCCTATCCCGACCGCATCGCAAAGAATCGTGGCGGCAGCAGCGGCGCCTTCCTGCTTGCCAATGGCCGCGGCGGCGTAGTTGATGCCGCCTCAGCGCTTGCACGGGAGCCATTCCTCGCGGTAGCCGAACTCACCGGCGCCGCGGCAGCGAGCCGCATTGTGCTGGCAGCGCCCATTACGCTCGCAGAAATCGAAGCAAGCTTCGCCGATCATATTGAGGACTACGAGACAGTCACATTTGATTCAGCCTCCGCCTCGTTGCGCGCGCGACGTCACCGCCGACTTGGCAAGTTAATTTTGGCCGAACAGACCAGACCGATTTCACCTAATCTCGAAAATGCAAAGCTACTGGCCGAGGGCATTGCGGCATTGGGTGTGAGAAGACTGCCATGGACCAAAGCTCAGCTTCAGTTGCGCAATCGCATAATGTTTTTGCGTCGCGCTGAAGGCAATGAGTGGCCTGACCTGTCGGACGAGGCGCTGGCGCGCTCAGCAGCCGAATGGCTTGCACCATTTCTCGCTGACAAAACTGCGCTCTCGCAGTTCGGCGTGGATGATCTTACTACCGCACTAGACGCCTTGCTGCCGTGGGAACTGAGGAAGCGATTTAACGCCGAAGCGCCGACCCACTTCACCGCCCCGTCCGGCTCGGAGGTGCCAATAGACTACGAAGCGGAGGAAGGGCCGAAGCTTTCAATTCGCGTGCAGGAATTGTTTGGCCTAGCGGTGCATCCCGCAATCGCCGGCGGACGCGTGCCGCTGCTGATCGAACTGCTGTCACCAGCAAATCGGCCGGTACAGATGACCCGCGACCTGCCTGGTTTCTGGCGAGGCAGCTATAATGATGTGAGAACGGAGCTGCGCGGCCGCTATCCAAAACATCTGTGGCCGGAAAATCCGTTGACGGCAGCGGCAACCCGCCGCGCGAAACGTCGCGGCGAATAGCTTTGCCGGTCGTTCGAACAATAATTTCCCGTCATTTCCAACGCGAGCGCGCCCAGCTTCCCATAACCTTAACGGTAAGGTTTTCCGGATGTGCTCGGACAGAGCCGGCTGGCAGCAATGCGGGAGCGCTTTTCGCCTCTTTGACGTTAGGGTATTGGAGTTGCGCCGCCTTTTATTGAGGATTTGATGTTTCCGACGCCAAAACCTGCGCTGACACCAAACACCTATGCCTACGAATCTTCGCCGCTCGTTAAGCCGACCGGATTCCGCGAATACGATGCACGCTGGCTGTTGGAAAAAGAGATCAACCTGATGGGGGTCCAGGCCCTCGGCTTCGGCCTAGGCATGCTCATCCGCGAGCTGAATGTGAAACCAGAGGTCGTCACCGGCCACGATTTTCGCAGCTACTCGTCAGCGGTAAAGATGGCGCTCGTCTCGGGTCTGATGGCCTCGGGCTGCAAGGTCCTAGACATTGGCCTGGTTATCACACCGATGGCTTATTTCGCCCAATTTGAACTCAACGTCCCCTGCGTCGCGATGGTCACCGCGTCGCATAACGACAATGGCTGGACTGGCGTCAAAATGGGCGCCGACAGGCCTCTTACTTTTGGGCCGGTAGAAATGAAACGACTCAAAGAAATCGTGTTGGGTGGGAAGTTCGATCTCAAAAGTGGCGGTAGTTACGAGTTCGTGGAGAATTTTCCAGAGCGCTACATCGCCGATCTGACCAAGCGGCCAAAGCTCAGGCGCAAACTCAAGGTCGTGGCCGCCTGCGGCAACGGCACCGCCGGCGCTTTCGCGCCGAGAATTCTGCAAGCGATCGGGTGCGAGGTCGTTCCGCTTGACTGCGATCTCGATCACACGTTCCCGCGATACAATCCCAACACCGAAGATATGAAAATGCTGCACGCTATGCGTGATGCAGTGTTGGTCAATCGCGCGGACGTTGCGCTCGGTTTCGACGGCGACGGGGATCGATGTGGCGTCGTGGATAACGAGGGCGAGGAAATTTTCGCCGACAAGGTCGGTGTTATGCTGGCGCGCGATATGTCGACCATGCATCCGAACAAAACCTTTGTCGTGGACGTGAAGTCGACCGGCTTATTTCTTACCGATCCAGTGCTGAAGGCAAATGGCGTCAAGGCGGACTATTGGAAAACCGGCCATTCCTACATCAAGCGTCGTGTGAACGAGCTTGGCGCCATTGCAGGTTTCGAGAAGTCTGGACATTTCTTTTTCAACGAGCCGTTCGGCCGAGGTTACGACGACGGCATGATTTTCGCGCTGGTCGTCTGCGACATGCTTGACCGCAACCCGGGAAAGACCATGGCCGATCTTCGCAAAGCGCTGCCGAAGACCTGGTGCTCGCCCACAATGTCGCCCCATTGCGACGACGAGGAGAAATATGCAGTCGTTGATGCGGTCGTGAAGCAGTTCGAGGCGGCCAAGGCGAACGGCGACAAGGTGGCCGGCCAGCCTATTCGCGAACTGGTTACCGTGAACGGCGTGCGGGTAACTATTGAAGATGGCACCTGGGGCCTGGTTCGGGCTTCATCCAACAAGCCGGAGCTTGTGGTCGTGGTCGAGAGCCCGGTTTCCGAAGAGCGCATGCGAGAAATGTTTCACGCGGTCGACGGCGTGCTGCAAACACATCCGGAAGTGGGCGCTTATAATCAGACAATTTGACGGTCGGCGCCCTCAAGATTTTTTTCGAGTGCGTCGACCCGCGGTCAGCACTTCCAGAAATGCTGAAATTTTTGGCGAGCGCGCCCCTTTGCGCCAAATCAGCACGGTCGGCGCGTGACTGAGTTCCGCGGGTAGCGAGTGGATGCTGAGTTTGGCTTGCGGAAACGTATTGAGCACCATGCGCGGCAGAATCGAAATGCCCATGCGTGCAGCAGTGCAACCGATGAGTGCGTGCCAAGACGACATTTCGACGATGCGCTCCGGAAGTACACCAGCGCGTGCGAACCATTGCTGCATGCGCAGGCGGTAGACGCAGCCATGTTCGAAAGCAAGCACGGTTCGCGATACTACATCGCGCGGCGAACGGATAGGTTTGTGGCCGGCCTCGGCCACCAACACTAACTCTTCGTCATAGACAATCACTTTATCCAAGGATGGATTGCTAACCGGCTCGGCGACCAGCGCGGCGTCGAGTTCGCCAGCAAGCACGGCGGCAAGCAGGCGAGGGATCGTATCGGAATGCAGATCCAGTTGTACGTCGGGATAACGCCGGTGGTAGACGCTGAGCGGCTCCGGCAAGCGGATCGCGGCGGTGCTTTCGATTGAACCAAGGCGGAACGGCCCACGAGGCGCGCCGTCGTGAACCGCGTCACGCGCCTCCTGCGCAAGGTCGAGCAGGCGGTCGGCATACTCGAGTAACAACTTGCCGGTGGGTGATAGGTGAAGGCGCTTGCCCTCCCGGATGAACAGGTCCACACCAAGGTCCTCCTCAAGCTGCCGCACCCGCGTGGTCACGTTGGACTGCACGCGATTGAGCTTTTCGGCGGCACGGGTGATCCCGCCTTCGTTCACCACCGAGCGAAAAATACGAAGATCGGCCAAATCCATCGTTCTCTCCATGAGAACAAAAAAATTATAATTATTCATTTTATGAGATTTATATCCGCGCGTAAAGACCTTGCTGTTGACAAAGGAGGTCCGTCATGAGGCACGAAATGATCAATTTCACAGTGTTGGGCTATCGGCGCCTGACCGCCGAGGAGCGCGCCGCGGTAAAGTGTTGGGCGATCGCGCGCGCTCATGCCGAGCGTAGCCGGGCATTGCGCGAGATGCTCGCCGGGTTTGCGGCCATCTTGTGGAAGTTGGTGGTCATGACTATGCAGTGGTCCAAAACCTGTCGCGCGCGCTACGCTCAGTACATGGCAGCTGCCGAGCTGCGCTCACTCAATGATTTTGAGCTCAAAGATATTGGTGTGTGCCGATGCGAAATCAATGCGCTCGCCTTTGGCGGCCGAACGCAAAGCACCGCTGCTCACTAAAATTTCCATAACGGGTGCGGCAGGTGGCAGTCTGTAGTATTGGTGCACCATGCGCATCGCAATTCTTGGCGCCGGGCCAGCGGGACTGTATCTCGCATATTTGATCAAGCGGCGTCGTCTGGACACCGACGTGACTATCATCGAGCAGAATCAGGCAGACGCCACATTCGGCTTTGGTGTCGTGTTCTCCGAGCGCGCATTGGAATTTCTGCGCGAAGATGACGAGGCGACCCATTCAGCAATCACGCCGCACGTTGAGTCATGGCATGACATTGCTATCGTCCATCGCGGCGAGCGCGTGGTCATCGATGGTGTCGGTTTTGCCGCTATCGGCCGGCTTAAGCTTCTACAACTATTGCAGGCCCGTGCCCGTTCGGTTGGCGTCGAACTGATTTACGGACGTGTCGTGAAAAATCTCGATGAACTGGGCGACGCTGATCTCGTCGTTGGTGCCGACGGCGTCAATTCTATTGTACGGCGCAGCTATGAGAAGCAATTCGGTGCCGAGGTGCACCTTCTCACCAATCGTTTCGCCTGGTTCGGTACCACCAAGCGCTTTGATACACTTACCCAAACTTTTGCCGAGACTGAACTTGGATTTTTTAACGCGCATCATTACCGATATACGCGTGATCTAAGCACGTTCATCGTCGAGGTCGATCAAGCGACTTTCGTGCGCGCTGGTTTCGCGCAGTTGGATGAGGCAGAAATACGAACGCTGTGTGAACGCGTGTTTGCAGGAGTGTTGGATGGTCGCCCGCTCATCTCGAACAATTCGATCTGGCGCCAATTTCCCATCGTGCACAATAGGCATTGGTGGGTCGGCAAATGCGTGCTCATTGGCGACGCGCTTCACACTGCGCATTTCTCTATTGGCTCAGGCACGCGTCTCGCCATGGAGGATGCAATAGCGCTCGACAGGGCATTAGCTGCACGCCCAGACAACGTCGCTATAGCGCTCGACGCCTATGAAACAGCGCGACGGCCAGTGCTCGAGAAGCTGGTATCAGGCGCCAATCGGAGCGCGATCTGGTACGAGCAGTTTCCTGATCATATGCAACTCGCGCCGTTCGATTTTGCCATGAGTTATGTCACGCGTTCCGGACGGATCGAAATCGACCAGCTGCGCAAACTTTCTCCTCGTTTCGTTGAACAGTTTGAGCGGAGATCGCTCTAAACCCCCATCGCACGCCAGCTGGCAGGTTTTATAAAAGCTTCACAGCGCTATAACTTCCCGCCATCAGGCGGGTGGATCGCTTGAACAGCACTCTGAGCAGAGCTAGCAAATATATGCCTCAACTGTCATTGCCGGCTTTGCCGCGATGATATTTCTTTACACTGCAGGCGTTAGCCGCGTGTGGGAACGAGCGTTGGCTCTAGTCAATATGACTCAAGAGTATTATTCGACGCTCACGAGCGCGATCGCCCGATGTTGTGAAACCTGGCTCTAATCCTTCTCTTCCTTGAACGTTTCGCGGAACGGATGCGCAGGATACACTCCGAGCACCGTCAGCTCTTTGGAAAAGAAGGCCAGCTCTTCAAGCGCGAATACCAGCGCCCGGTCGTCTGGATGCCCCTCGACGTCTGCATAAAACTGCGTAGCGAAGAAATTGCCGCCAATCATGTAACTCTCGAGCTTTGTCATGTTCACGCCGTTCGTGGCGAAGCCGCCGAGTGCTTTGTACAGGGCCGCCGGAACGTTGCGTACCCTGAACACAAAGGTCGTAACAATCTTGCCGTTACCCGGCTGCGCCCATTTTTTCTCGCGGGACAACACGATGAAGCGCGTCGTCGAATGCGATTCGTCTTCGACATTTTCTTTCAAGATGTCGAGCCCGTAGATTTCCGCCGCCAGCCGAGATGCGATCACTGCCCGCGTATTGTCCCTGGCTTCCGCGACCTCACGTGCCGAGCCGGCAGTATCGGCCGCAACTATGGGCCTGAGTTTCAATTCTCGGATGATATTGCGGCACTGGCCGAGCGCCATCACATGGCTCTGCACCGTTCTGATGGTTTTGAGAGTCGCGCCTTTTGGAGCCATGAGCTGATTGCGTACGGGAAGAAACCATTCGGCAATGATGTGCAGGCCCGCGGTTGGCATGAGATGATGGATGTCGGCAACACGGCCGGCAACCGAATTCTCAATCGGAATAATACCGAGGTCGACGTCACCGGCGATCAGCGCGCTAAAACAGTCCTCGAAGGTTGGACAAGGCACCGGCTCGTGATCCGGATAGGCCTCGCGACAGGCAAGATGCGAGTTTGCCCCTGGCTCTCCCTGAAAAATGATCTTCTTTTTGGCCATATCCATTGCCCTGATGGGTTCCGTACGCAGACCTTCGGCTTTGAGTCAACCGCCGAGCAACCTACGCGCCTTTTCCAAGTCCTCGGGCGTGTCGACGCCTAGTGGCACACTTTTCACCACCATCGCATCAATACGCATTCCCGCGTCGAGTGCGCGTAGTTGCTCCAATTTTTCGCGCTGCTCGTTAACCGATGGCGGCAACCCCACAAAACGTCTCAGTACCGCGCGGCGATAAGCATAGAGCCCGATATGATGATAGTGCGGACCGGCCCCGGTCGCGTTTTTGCGGGTGAAGTTTTTTGCCCGTAGACGGCCGGGCGCGACCTGCGGGCCGAGGACTTTGACGATGTTCGAATTCGTGAGTTCGGTGGCATCGGTGATAACGGCCGCAAGCGTAGCAATGTCAACTTCCGCGTCGGCAAGAGGCTTGATCACAGCACGGATGTCGGAGGGATTGATCGTCGGCAGATCGCCCTGCACATTGACAACAACGCCTACATTGTGTTCCGGGTCTAGCGCTTCCAACGCTTCGTAGACGCGGTCCGACCCTGAGGTGTGGTCACTGCGCGTCATGACTGCGCGGCCGCCCGCTTTTTCTGCCGCGGCGGCAACCGCCTCGGAATCGGTTGCCACAACGACTTCACCAATTTCGGCGGCTTTCGCGCGTCGAAGCACGTGCACGATCATTGGGTCGCCGTGCAAATCGGCCAACGGCTTGCCTGGCAGGCGAGTGGAAGCGAGGCGCGCTGGGATAAGGATGATTGCATCTGGCATCGGGGTTGCCGGCAGGCCCGGCCGCATGATGAGTGTCGATAATGCCGCAGGCGCTTATACGGGTTGCCACAGGCTGGGCAAACCGATATCTCATCGCCGCCGTTGAACTTGGCGGCAATCGCCTGCACTGTTTCACGCCCCGCCCTCGGGAGCCGTCTTTCAATGAATTCCTTCGAACTCAACAAGATCCTCGGCGCCATCCTTGGCACCTGCCTGATCATGCTCGCACTCAACATCGGGGCCGGTGCTATTTTCGCGCCCGAAAAGCCAAGCAAGCCTGGTTTCAACATCGCGGTTAAAGAGCAGGGCGAAGGGGAGAAGGGGGGCGCCAAAGAACCGGAGCAGCCGATCGAAACGCTGCTGGCCAAGGCTTCGGTGGAAAAGGGCCAGGCCGCTGCGAAGCAGTGCCAGGCCTGTCATACGTTTGAGAAGGGTGGCCCGAACCGCGTCGGCCCCAATCTGTGGAACATTGTAAACCGGGCGCCCGCCTCGGAGTCAGGGTTCAATTATTCGGCAGCAATGAAAAGCAAGAGCGGAAATTGGAGCTTTGACGAGCTCAACAAGTTCCTCACCAATCCGCGCGGCTATATCCCTGGGACTGCGATGACATTCGCCGGCCTTTCACGGGCGGAGCAGCGCGCAGACCTCATTGATTATCTGCACACCTTGGCCGACAACCCGGTGCCGCTGCCCAAGGCAGCCGAAGGTGAGCCACCGCCCTCGGGTGCCGAACCGGCCAAGAAATAATGGAAAAAATAATCGAAGCTGAGCGTCTTTTCGTCGATTGTTTCTGAAGGCCATTGCGGCTCTTGCCCGCGGAAATTTGAGGCTAGTAATTGAGCGCTGGCGGGGCACCGAAAAAGCGACATAATCTTCCGCGACCGCATTATGAGAGCAGTTACGCCGGAGTAGTTGCATGAAGTTCAGCCGTCGCTCTGTCTTGCGCGCCACCGCATCGTCGGTCGTCGCGCCCGCCTTGGCCGGAATTGGTGCAATGTTGCCATGCGGGCCGGTATTGGCGCAGCCAGAGACACAGGCGCAGACCTGGAAGCATGCGCTGTCGCTGTTCGGCGATACTAAATATCCGGAAGGGTTCGAACATTTCGATTACGTCAATTCAAATGCACCGCAAGGCGGTACGGTGCGTCAGATTGCTTTCGGCACTTTCGACAATTTCAATACTGTCGTGGCAGGAGTGAAAGGCAGCATCGCGAGTGGTACCGAGCTTTTCATGGAGACTCTCACAACTCCGGCGCTCGATGAGATATCGACCGAATACGGGCTACTGGCGGAAGCCGTCAGCTACCCAGATGATCATTCGATGGTCACCTACCGCCTGCGCACCAATGCGCGCTGGCATGATGGCAAACCAATCACGCCGGACGATGTACTTTACTCATATGAAGTCCTCAAAAAGAACAGCCCATTTTATGGTGCTTATTATCGACATGTTGTGAAGGCGGAGAAAACCGGCGAGCGGGAAATCAGGTTCACCTTCGATGGTCCGGGTAACCGGGAACTACCGCAGATTGTCGGGCAGCTGCCCGTGCTGCCGAAACACTGGTGGGAAGGAAATGATAAGTCCGGACACAAGCGCGACGTCACACAGACCACGCTTGAGCCGCCGCTAGGCTCCGGGCCTTACCGCCTTAAAGATTTCGCGCCCGGTCGTACGCTGGTTTACGAAAAGGTCGACAACTACTGGGGCAAGGATCTAAACGTGATCATCGGCACCCGCAACTTCCAGACAATACGATACGAATATTTCCGCGATTCCACAGTCGCACTTGAGGCCTTTAAGGCCGATCAGGTCGATTGGCGCTTCGAGAACAGCGCCAAGGACTGGGCGAACTCATACGATTTTCCCGCCGTTCGCGACCACCGCGTGATCCGGGAGGAGTTTCCCATCCGTAACGTTGGCATAATGCAGGCCTTCGCCTTCAATGTGCGTCGTGAAAAGTTCAAGGATCCACGCGTCCGCCGCGCGTTCAATTTTACGTTCGATTTCGAGGAAATGAATCGTCAGCTTTTTTCCAGCCAATACAAACGGATCGCCAGCTATTTTGACGGAACAGAACTTGCCGCCACCGGGGTGCCCTCCGGCAAGGAACTGGAAATCCTCGAAGCCGTGCGCGACAAGGTGCCGCCTGATCTGTTCACCAAGCCGTACACTAACCCGGTTGGCGGCAATCCGCAGGCGGTGCGCAATAATTTGCGCGAGGCGCTCGCACTGCTGCACGACGCTGGCTACGAAATTCGCGACACCAAGTTGGTCGATGCGAAGAGCGGCGAGCCTTTAGCCGTCGAGTTCCTGGTAGACGAGCCGGCGGCCCAGCGGTTCGTGCTGTTCTACAAGCCCTCGCTGGAGCGCACGGGCATGAAAGTGGACGTGCGCGTGGTCGATGCAGCGCAATACGAGAACCGACTCCGCCAGTGGGATTTCGAGATCATTGTCGCCTCCTGGACGCAATCGCTCTCGCCCGGCAATGAGCAGCGCGGTTTCTGGAGCTCACAGGCCGCCGACCAGCCCGGTTCGCGCAATCTGATCGGCATCAAAAATCCGGCGGTCGATGCGCTGATCGAACGAGTGATCTTTACTAAGGATCGTGAGGATCTGGTCGCCGCAACGAAGGCCCTCGATCGTGTGCTGCTTTGGAATTTTTACGTAGTGCCGCAATGGACTTACCCGTTTGTGCGCAGCGCACGCTGGGATCGATTTGGGCGTCCCGAAACGATGCCGAAATACGGCCGTTCGGGGTTTCCCTCAATCTGGTGGTGGGACGCGGCGAGGGCGGCCAAAGTGCAGCAACGGTCGTAAATCGATGAATCTCAGTCGCCGGCGCGCGTTGACGCTGTTCGCCGGCGCCGCTGCAACCGGCGCCGGCACCCGGATTATTTCAGCGTCCACGCAGGACGCCGAACGGCATGGCATTTCGGCTTTCGGCGATCTGAAATATCCATCCGACTTTTCACACTTTAATTACGTCAATCCGAATGCGCCAAAAGGCGGTGTTTTCTCGCAGATTGGCCCAAACCGCCAGTTCAACCAGTCGTTCCAGACCTTCAATTCGCTCAACAGCTTTATTCTAAAAGGCGATGCCGCCCAGGGCATGGAGCTTACGTTCGCGACGCTCATGGTGCGCTCAGGCGACGAACCCGATGCGATGTACGGCCTTGCCGCGCGCAGCGTTCGAATTTCCGACGATGGGCTGACCTATGTGTTCGCCCTGCGCCCGCAAGCAAGGTTTCACGACGACACTCCGCTGACCGCGCATGACGTTGTCTGGTCGCTGACGACACTGAAGGAAAAAGGTCATCCGATCATCATGCAACAACTGCGCGACTTCACCGGCGTAGAGGCGATGGACGATCGTACCGTCGTGGCGCGCTTTGCCGACAAGCGAGGACGCGATGTGCCGTTATTCGTGGCTGCATTGCCGATTTTCTCGCGCGCGTACTATTCGAAAAAATCTTTCGATGAATCGACGCTGGACACACCGCTCGGCAGCGGCGCCTATAAGGTCGGCAGATTCCAGATTGGCCATTTCATCGAATTTGAGCGCCTAAAGGACTGGTGGGGCGCCGACCTTCCGGTTTCGCGCGGGCAGAATAATTTCGACGTGATTCGGTTCGAATATTATCGCGATCGCGACGTCGCGTTTGAAGGTTTTACAGCCAAAAATTATCTGTTTCGCGAGGAATTCACGTCACGCTTCTGGGCGACACGCTACGATTTCCCGGCATTCAAGGACGGACGCGTCAAGCGCAGCGTGCTGCCCGATGATACGCCTTCGGGTGCTCAAGGCTGGTTTATCAATACGCGGCGCGACAAGTTCAAAGACCGACGCGTACGCGAAGCCCTGATCGACGCTTTCGATTTCGAATGGACCAACAAGAATATCATGTATGGTTCCTACGATCGCACTCATTCAGTGTTCCAGAATTCCCCGATGATGGCTGAGGGGAAGCCAGACGCTGCCGAGCTTGCGCTCCTCGAACCATTTCGTGGAAAAGTCCCGGACGAAGTTTTCGGTGAGCCCTATGTGCCACCTGTCACCGATGGCTCGGGACAAGACCGTCAGTGGTTAAGACGCGCCGCGCAACTGCTCAACGATGCCGGTTGTGCGCTCAAGAACGGCAAGCGAGTCCAGCCGGGCGGCCAGCCGATTACCATTGAATTTCTAATTGATGAGCCCACATTCCAGCCGCATCATCTGCCGTATATCAAGAATCTCGGCGTATTAGGCATCGATGCAACTTTGCGTGTCGTGGATCCGGTGCAGTATCGCGCGCGTGTCGATGGTTTTGATTTCGACATCACAGTTGAGCGCTTCAGCTTTTCCTCGACACCGGGCGATTCGCTCCGCACTTTTTTTTCATCGCAAGCTGCCACCACAAAGGGCTCGCAGAATCGTGCTGGCATCGCCGACCCGGTTGTGGACGCACTCGTGGACGACATTATTGCCGCCAAGACCCGCGCAGAACTTACCGCCGCCTGCAAGGCGCTTGATCGTGTCATCCGGGCCGGACGATACTGGATTCCCCATTGGTACAAGGCGTCGCACTGGATCGCCTATTGGGACGTATTCGACCGCCCGGCCGCCAAGCCACGGTATTTCCGAGGTATTCCCGAGACCTGGTGGTACGATCGCGACAGGGCTGCAAGAATAGAGAAAAAAGGATGAGCGGTACGCTGCGCCGCCTTTTGCGCCGGCTGGGAATGACATACTGAGGGATGCATGACCGCCTATATCATTCGCCGCCTGCTGTTCATGGTGCCTACGATGTTCGGCGTTATGCTGGTGGCCTTCGTGGTGGTGCAGTTCGCTCCCGGGGGGCCGGTTGAGCAGGTGATCGCCAAGCTCACGGGCTCGGACACGGGCGCGACCTCGCGCATTTCTGGCTCGGCTGGCGGCGATTTTGGCAATCGCGGTCTGGCGCAGGGCGCTTCACAGGTTGACGCAGTCACGTCGAAATATCGCGGCGCGCAAGGGCTGGATCCGGAATTCATCAAGAAGCTTGAAACGCAGTTCGGCTTCGACAAGCCGGCACCCCAGCGCTTTGCGCTCATGCTCTGGAACTACATACGGTTTGATTTCGGGAAAAGTTATTTTCGCGACATCAGCGTCATGCAACTGATTAAGGAAAAGCTGCCAGTGTCGATGTCGCTCGGCATCTGGATGACACTGCTGACTTATCTGATCTCGATTCCTCTCGGTATTCGCAAGGCTATGCACGACGGTTCACGCTTTGACGTGTGGACTTCGACCGTGATCGTCGTCGGCTATGCCATCCCGGGCTTCCTGTTCGCAATCCTATTGATAATCCTGTTTGCCGGCGGCTCGTTCTTCGATTGGTTTCCTTTACGCGGCCTTGTGTCCGAGAACTGGTCGCAGATGCCTTGGTGGCACAAAATTCTCGACTATTTCTGGCATCTGACACTGCCGATCATCTCTATGGCGCTGTCGGCCTTCGCTACGATGACGCTATTGACCAAGAACTCATTCCTTGAAGAAATTCGCAAGCAATATGTGCTCACCGCGCGCGCCAAGGGGTGCACCAACAATCAAGTGCTCTATGGCCATGTGTTCCGCAATGCCATGCTGATTGTTATTGCGGGCTTTCCCTCCGCTTTCGTGCACGCCTTCTTCACGGGTTCGTTGTTGATCGAGACCATTTTCTCGCTCGATGGTCTCGGACTGCTTGGGTTCGAGAGCGTTCTCAACCGCGATTATCCGGTTGTGTTCGCCACGCTTTATGTTTTCTCGCTTATCGGTGTGGTCGTGAACTTGATCTCCGATCTTACATACACGTGGATCGATCCGCGTATCGACTTCGAAACGCGGGAGGTCTGAAGTGGACGCACGCGCCGGTATCAAGCCGCCTGATACCGCAGCCGTGTCCCCTATCGGGCTGGCGGCGCCGCCAACGGGAAAAGCTATAGCGCTTTCACCGCTCAACAAGCGTCGCTGGGAAAATTTCAAGGCTAATCGCCGTGGTTATTGGTCGCTTTGGATTTTTCTGACGATGTTCGTCGTGTCGTTGTTCGCCGAATTTATCTGCAACGATAAGCCCATTTTCATCCACGTAAACGGACGGTCATTCTTTCCGGCCATCATCACGTATCCCGACACGGCATTCGCCAAAGAACAGGATCCGAATTTGTTCGGAACCGCAGCCGACTATCGTGACGATTACCTGATGGGTTTAATCCAAAAGGAGGGTGGCATCGTGATCTGGCCACCGGTGCGTTTCTCCTACAACACGCAGGTAAGCAAGCCACCCTCCCCGTTCCCTTCCAAACCGACTTGGCTGCTCACGCAAAAAGATTGCGAATTCGCTGCCAGCCACGGGTTTGCCAAATGCGACGAAGTGGAAACCAACTGGTTGGGCACCGATGATGGCGGTCGTGACGTTGTGGCGCGTCTGATCTACGGTTTCCGGATCTCGGTATTGTTCGGATTGGCGCTGACCATCATCTCCTCGATCATCGGTGTTGCGGCCGGCGCGGTACAGGGTTATTTCGGCGGCTGGACCGATCTCCTTTTCCAGCGCTTCATCGAGATCTGGACCTCAATTCCATCGCTTTATCTGCTGCTGATTATTTCCTCAGTACTAGTACCAGGATTCTTTGTGTTGCTCGGCATATTGCTGCTGTTCTCCTGGGTCTCGCTGGTCGGCCTAGTGCGCGCGGAATTCCTGCGTGGGCGAAATTTCGAGTACATCCAGGCAGCGCGTGCTCTCGGCGTGTCGAACACCGTCATCATTTTCCGCCATCTGTTGCCGAACGCGATGGTGGCGACCATGACCTTTCTGCCGTTCATCCTCTCATCGTCGGTGATGACTTTGACCGCGCTCGATTTTTTAGGCTTCGGCTTGCCGCCTGGGTCGCCGTCCCTCGGCGAACTGCTGTCGCAAGGGAAAGCAAACGTGCAGGCGCCCTGGCTTGGCCTAACGGGCTTTTTCAGTATCGCGTTCATGCTGTCGTTATTGATCTTCATCGGTGAGGCAGTGCGTGATGCTTTCGATCCAAGGAAGACCTTCCGATGAAAGCCTCTGAACCTATTCTTTCGATCCGCGATTTGTCGATTGCCTTTGGGCACGGAAGCCGAGAGATGCTGGCGGTCGACCGTATTTCGTTTGATGTCGGCAAAGGCGAGACAGTGGCCCTCGTCGGCGAGTCCGGCTCGGGCAAGTCGGTCACCGCACTCTCCGTCATGAAGTTATTGCCCTATCCCGCGGCACATCATCCATCGGGCTCTATCAGATTTGAGGGCCGCGAGTTATTGACCATGGCCGAACAACAAATTCGCAATGTACGCGGCAATGAAATCGCGATCATCTTTCAGGAGCCGATGACCTCGCTTAATCCCCTGCACACAATCGAAAAACAGATTTGTGAAATTCTGTCACTACATCAAGGGCTTAACGGCGCCGACGCGCGCACACGAATTGTCGAATTGCTCGGGCAGGTGGGAATACCTGACCCGGTCGGACGACTCGGCAGCTATCCACATCAGCTGTCGGGCGGCCAGCGTCAGCGTGTGATGATCGCTATGGCGCTCGCCAACGAGCCGGACCTTCTGATAGCGGACGAACCCACCACCGCTCTCGACGTGACGGTGCAAGCTCAAATCCTGAAGCTGTTGAAGGACACACAAACACAACTCGGCATGTCGGTGCTATTCATCACCCATGACCTTGGCATCGTGCGTAAGCTTGCTGACAAGGTCTGCGTTATGCAGCGCGGAAAGATTGTCGAGCAAGGCGCGGTTGAGCGTGTTTTCACGGCGCCCGAACATCCTTACACACGCGCGTTGCTGGCCGCTGAGCCGAAACCTGATCCGGCCCCGCCCTGTCCCGAGGCTCCCGTTGTTGTCGAGACGAAGCAATTGAAGGTGTGGTTTCCGGTCAAGCGCGGCGTGCTGCGCAAGGTCGTCGGGCACATCAAGGCAGTCGACGGTGTTAGCATTGAATTGCGAAAAGGCGAGACACTCGGGATCGTTGGCGAATCCGGCTCAGGCAAAACCACCCTTGGTCTGGCCATCCTGCGGCTGATCTCCTCTACAGGTCCGATTGTGTTCATGGGCAATGCGATTGAGGGTCTCAAGTTCAAGCAGATGCGTCCTTTCCGGCACAACATGCAGATCGTATTTCAGGATCCGTACGGCTCCTTGTCTCCTCGCATGTCGGTATCAGATATCATCGAAGAGGGCCTGTGGGTGCATCATCCGCGGCTATCGCGGGCGGAGCGCGAGCAACGCGTGGTGGATGCACTGATCGATGTCGGTCTCGACCCCCAGACCCGGTATCGCTATCCGCACGAGTTCTCGGGGGGTCAACGCCAGCGTATCGCCCTCGCTCGCGCATTGGTGCTGGAACCGACCTTCATCGTTCTTGATGAACCGACCAGCGCGCTGGATATGCTTATACAGTCTCAAATGGTCGATTTGCTGCGCGACCTGCAGAAGCGGCATAACCTCACTTACATGTTTATCTCACATGATCTGCGCGTTGTGGCGGCTCTGGCCAGCCGGCTCCTGGTACTGCGTAACGGTAGGATGGTGGAGGAAGGTGCAGCCACCGAGCTGTTCAAAGCCCCCAAGACTGACTACACCCGTGCACTATTCGCAGCCGCTTTTAAATTGGAGACGGCGCCTGAGGGCGTGGTGTCTCAGTAACTGCCTTCTTGCCGGGCTAGACTACCCGTTTCACCGCAGTGATTTCGGCTCCGGCGGCCTTGATGCGCGCTATCGCTTCCGAAGCTGATTCGACCGCCACCATCATGTGATGAGCGTTTGCGTGGATCAGCGTTTCGGGATCGCGAGCGATTGCGACATGGCCTTTCCAGAACACGAGGTCACCGCGGCGCAAGCTCGCGAGGGAGGACAATTTCCCCACCGACAATTCCTGCATGTCGCTGTCGCGTGGGCAAGCGATCCCGGCAGCCTGGAGCGAAATCTGCACCAGGCCCGAGCAATCCAACCCCAGCGAGGTCTTGCCGCCCCACAGATAAGGTGCACCAAGAAAATGTTCGGCGACGGCTACGAAGTCGGACTGCCGTGCCTTGATTGGCGTGACGTATGCTTCCGGCACATGCCATCCCAATGCAGTCACCGCGAAGCGCTCATCCTGCCGTACGATGGCCAGCTGTGCGCCCATCGGAAGCGCGGCGATCGGCGGCATTCTGATGTCCGGACCCGGGAAGGCGATTGCGCGGAGACTTGCGACCTTGTGAGTGGGCGCCGGACCGCTTGGTCCCAACGCGTTCGCCGACAGCCAACCGACATAGCCGTCTGTTTCGAGCTGGCCCCAAGCCCAGCCGTCCTCGGTCGTTTCATAAACCATTATCCGTTCACCCAGCAGCGCTTCGCTGTCGAGCCGGGCGTCATGCGACGGCGCACGGCGCAGGGCAGTCATGGGCTCGATCACCTGATGGCGAGTGCCTTCGACGAAGCGCTTCGCTTCGACCTGACCCTGCAGATACTTTGCCGCAATCTCGGGCCGAAACGGATTTATGCGAGGGTCGAGAGCAACCATGGTTCAGGAATAGCGCGCGCAAAGCAGCGAATACAGAGCGCGTGCGGCTTGGCATTCAGCGCCTTCCGGACGGCCGGGCTTTTCTGCTGGAGTCCAGGCGAAAATGTCGAGGTGCACCCACGCTTTAGTGCTGACGAAACGGCGCAGAAAAAGCGCAGCGGTGATGGCGCCGCCATGACCGCCCGTCGCCGCGTTGTTCAGATCGGCAACCTTTGAATCGAGCATTGTATCGTAAGGCCGCCATAACGGCATGCGCCACAGCGGATCGTTCTCGGCTGCGCTGGCGCGAGAAATTTCGTTGGCCAGCGCATCGTCGTTTGTGAAGAATGGCGCCACCTCGGGTCCAAGCGCTACGCGGGCGGCGCCTGTGAGCGTAGCGAAATCGGCGATCAATGCGGGTTTATCTTCGTCGGCCAGCGCGAGCGCATCGGCCAGGATCAGCCGCCCCTCCGCGTCTGTGTTGCCGATTTCGACAGAAATGCCCTTGCGCGAAATATAGACGTCGCGTGGCCGGAAGCTGGTGCCGGAGATCGAGTTCTCCACGGCCGGAATGACGACACGGAGGCGAACCTTCAAACCTCGAGCCATGATCATGTGAGCGAGAGCCAGTGCGGTTGCTGCTCCGCCCATATCCTTCTTCATGTTCAGCATGCCAGTATCGGGTTTGATATCGAGCCCGCCGGTATCAAAGCAGACGCCTTTGCCGACCAGCGTTATTTTCGGATCGGTCCGGCTGCCCCAATTGATATCGATCAGTCGCGGCTTGCGCTCCGAGCCAGCGCCGACCGCGTGCACCAAGGGGAAATTCTTCGCGAGCGCGTCGCCGCTCGTGACTTGCGTTTTGGCCCCGTGTTGTTTTGCGAGTGCGCGGCTCGCCGCTTCAAGATCACTCGGACCCATATCATTAGATGGCGTATTCGTGAGATCCCGACAAAGGGTCACGCCCTCGACGATACGGCTGAGATCCTCGCCATCAACGTCTTCTGGAACCACAAGCCGCACCTTGCGCGTTTCTGCATGGCGGTAACGGGCAAACTGATAGGCGCCGAGTGCGAATGCAAGTGCGGCCAACCGCGCGTCATGCGGGCCATTTGCGAAGCGATAGGTTTCCGCCGGCAGCAGGCTGGACAATTGTCCCGGCCTAAAACGGTCTATGTCACCCTCGCCCGGATCTTCGATACCGAACAGCACGCCGGCGAGCTTCCCATTGTCGGCGGGTAGCAGCATTAGGCGACCAGGCTTGGCCTCGAAGCCAGTAGAGTCGATGAACGCGCGCTCGCGTTCGCCAAGCTGCTTGCGCACTGAATCGAAATTTCTGCGATGGACAAACCAGATCGGCGTCGCCTGCGTTTTGCCGGCGCTTGAAAAGACGGGATGCATCATTACTCCGCAGCGTCGAGCGAAGGCTTGGTCCGGTAGACACAACAGTTATCGAAAAAAATCATGCGCGAACGAGATCAGTTTACAAGTTAACCAGTCCGAACTCATCTTTTGTGTACTACCAAGTATATTCCGACGACCGTGTTCAGTCATAGCTTCAGTCAAATCGCCGGGATTCACGCTGCCGGGCCAGATGTACATGGCCACAAATCACGCCGCCGGTTAGCTAACGTCTTTCGTTATCGGGCCTCCGCGATCGGTAGCGCCGTCGTCGATTTGATCCGCTCCATCGCGAATCGTGAGGTGACATTTTTCAGCGGCACCGCCGTAATCAGCTTCTTGTAGAACGCGTCGTAGCCTGCAATATCGGTCACGACGACGCGCAACATGTAATCTACATCGCCCGCCATGCGGTAAAACTCCATCACCTCCGGCATCGCGCCGACCACCTCGGCAAATTTCCTGAGCCACTCTTGCGAGTGATCGCCGGTCTCAATCGAAACGAAAACGGTGACGCCAAGGCCGATCTTTTCAGGGTCGATGATTGCAACGCGACGTGTGATGACGCCATCGGCCTCCAGCCGCTGCAGTCGTTTCCAGCAAGGTGTCGACGACAAGCCGACACGCTGGCCAATCTCAGCCACTGAGAGCGACGCATCATGCTGGACAACAGCGAGAATCTTTCTGTCGATAGCGTCCATTCTCCGTTTAGCCTCCGGTTGGGAATCACATCCTGAACCAGGTAAACCGTTTGGAAGAATCTTGTTATTTAGTTACCGTCATCTGTCATTATATAGAAAAATATTCTATCTCGAAAATAATTCACCGCCGCCAATGAGCTGATTCCGACAACGAAAACCGCGCCTTAAAACATCATTCCGTTTTCGCCCCTCTGACGTCGTGCGTCACCTTAGCGTCGTGATTTTATTCCGCGCCGCGTATCACCTCTCAAGCCCTTCAAGCGGGCGAGCAGTGTCGCCTGAGGATTTCGTCGGGGCTTGCGCGCCGTGCGGCGCGCCTTGTCCGTCAAAGAAATA
>Ga0126375_10000011_pt1 | contig 38635 bp, 48 predicted proteins | sample PanSoiMetPlot_14_FD_109577 | JGI IMG/M metagenome (GOLD analysis project Ga0126375, IMG submission 109577) | Tropical forest soil microbial communities from Panama - MetaG Plot_14 | ecosystem: Environmental > Terrestrial > Soil > Tropical forest | place: Panama | collected 2016-02-17 | reverse complement strand
GTTGCACGTTACCCGCTCGGGCCGTAAGTCTTGGGCAAGGACCCGATCGCGGGCGCGCAATTAACGTACGCCGCGCCGTGCCCCATTGGGCCGTGTTGCTCCCTTGCCTCGCCTTGCCTGACCATGCCAAGCCAGGCATCGCCCCGCCCCGCCTTGCCATCGCCACGCCGAGCCCAACCTAACCGGGCCTCGCCTTGCCATGCCGGGCCTTGCCCCGCCCGGCCTCGCCCTTGCTTGCCTAACCTTGCCACGCCGAGCCAAGCCACGGTCTACCTCGCCAGGCCGTGCCCGGCCATGCCTTGCCCGGCCTTGCCTTGCCGCGCCGAGCTTCTGCCTAGCCTCGCCATGCCTCACCGTACAAAGCCACGCCCGGCCGAGCCTTGCCACGCCATACCCGGCCTTGCCACACCTTGCCCGGCCTCGCCGCGCCCGGCCTTGCGAGGCCTAACCTCGTCTCGGCTTATTCGGTCCACTCAATGATCATAAAGCGACCGAAAGGCCCTTTCTTCTCGGGGCGAAAGTCGAGCAAGCCAACGCGCGATCCCGCGTTGTCGACGATCGCTCTTACCTCGGTTGCTTTGAGTAACGTATCGTCATACTCAAGATCGAAAGTGACTTGCCACTCATCGAGGCGCGGCCGGTGTCGAATGATCCGCCCTTTCGTGGCGGGCACGACAACCGGCCGCGAGTCGATCGTGTAGGTGGTCACGCCGAGATCGAGATACTCGGGCGCGATGAGTAAGCAAGCGGCCGCGGGCTTTTGCAACGAGGCCCGGCCCTTGCCCTTGCTGTACGTGGCCGCGGCGATGAGCGCCCGCTGTACACAGATCCCGGGTATGTAAAGATTAGGTTGCGTGAAGCCCGCGGCCCGCGTGCCGACGTCGCCATTAGAGATCGGCATACGGTACGCCGCATGCTCGGCTTGCACCTCGGCCGGTTTCTTTTCGAGCGCCTCGATCGCCACTAACGGGAAAGCGTGCATCAAGAGCGGACTAATGCCCTTGATCGTCGTTTTGATCGCTTTGGTTGTCATAAGTTTTTGATCCTTTCGCTTTTGATTGCCTTGCCTTGCCCGGCCGTGCCTCACCCCGCCACGCCAGGCCTTGCCCCGCCTCGCCCGGCCTTACCTCGCCCAACCATGCCGGGCCCCGCCGCGCCTTGCCCCGCCGTCGCCTCGCCTCGCCTCGGCGGGCCATGCCCGGCCTCGCCCAACCCCGCCTTGCCGAGTCTCGCCTTGCCTCGCCCCGCATCGCCACGCCATGCCCAAGCCCGCCCGGCCTTGCCATGCCATGCCTCGCCCCGCCTCGGCGTGCGTCGCCGTGCCTTGGCATGCCTAGCCTTGGTCCTCGATCGTCACAGTCACGATCTCGCCGTTGTATTCTTCGCCGCGCGTCGCGGCATAAAAGGCCTCGTTGAGCTCGTTACCGGCCCGGGCGATATTGCCGGGCTCGATGCCGCGCGACTTGACGATCGCGCCAACGACGTAAGCGATCAACGGAATGATCTCTTTGATCCATTCGGGCGATCCGTTCGCTTCGAGTGTTGCCTCGTCGGCCGTGTCGGTTTGCTTTAGTTTGATCTTAACTTTGGCCATCGTGATCAATCCTCGCGCGCGGTTAAGCGAAAGTAGAGCGCGCCGAAGTTGCCCGCGTTGCGCCGGTCGAGCGAGTCGATCGGCCGCCCGAGCTCGTCGAGGCGGGCGCTTACGGGCGGGCGATAGCGTGCGCCGTCGCGCAAGCAAAGCTCGATCTCTTTCGCTCTAATCATCGGGGCCAGGCATTCGATCACCGCCGCCCGATCGAGGCCCGTCTCGTCGCGAATCTCATCGAGGCCCAGGCGATCGAAACTGGTAAGCGCGCGCTTGATGAGCTTTTGTTTTTCTTTGGTCGATCGAAGTTGAAAGCGCACGCGATAAGAGAGTGAATTGATCGAGAATGAGAAGCGCGGAAAGCGGGCCGAGAGTGCGTCGAGCTCGCGCGCCAGAATGAGCGCGTCGAGATCCGCGGCGCTGCGCTTCGCGTCGCGAAAACGAGATCGTTTCGATAATGCCCGCCGAGCCATCATTGCGTGAATTCATACGGCCCGGGCCCAAAGCACGAAGCCGCGAAGCCTATCAATAAAGATCCGGCTTCGCGGCTTTGATCGAGCGGTCTTTTGCTGGAAAGCCGATCGATGCGGTTGTGAGGATCGCAATTGTAACACGGGCCCACTCATCGCAACTCGTTGATGATTTTGCCGCTCTGCCAGTCTCGCGGCCCCCACATCGCCGCGTCACCTCCCGCGGCGTTGATATCCCATATTGTTTGTTGCTGATCGATCGTCAACGTCCCGAGCTCGCCGCGGGCGTTGTAGCCTTTCAACTCGCGATGCAAGATGCGTCGATGCTCGAAGCCACGTAACGGAATCAAGAGCATGTCGAGAATGCCCGCGCTTGAGTGAAAAGTTTTGCGAAGCCAAAGACAACGCCACCCGAACGCCTCGCAAGCGTCGCGAATATTTTCGCCGAGCTCTTCCTCGGTCATTTCGATCCGGCCGAATAAGCGCGCGGCTTTGGCTTGGCCCATGCGACTCATCGGCGCTTCGCTTTCTCTCTTTTCTCGATCGCTTTGATATCAATCCCGAGGCCCTTGGCCCAGGGCGCGATCCGCTCTTCGGCAAAGTATGAATTCGCGGCCGCGTTGAGCTCGTCGCGGATCCGACTCGCGGCCAGGGCGGGCCCAAGCTCGGCCGCTTTGATCTTTTTCGGCAAGCCAAGCTCGACGGCGAGAGTTTGCAAAAGCGGCGGCGAGAGCTTTGTCAGTTTGGCCGACTTGGCCAGCATCGCGGCGCGCACATGCGGAAAGAGCACGATCCATCGTTCGCGCTTCGTGCGGTATTCGGCCTCGGCTTTAGCGAGCGCGTCGTCGTCGATCGTGGCGACCATACAAGGGATCTCGTCGAGCTCGGCCGCCTCACAGGCGCGCAAGCGGCGCTTGCCGACGATCACCTCGAAGCCCTCGACGCCGCTGGCCGCGGGCAAGGGCCGCACGAGCAAGGGCTCGCGCAAACCCTCGGCCCTTATGTCGGCCGCCAGGATCGCGAGATCGTCGGCCGTGTATTGCGTCTCAGCATCGCGCGCGATGAGTAACGCGCGCGGGATCGTCTCTAGTTTTGCTTTGATCATCGTTTGCCCCTTTCGTCGAATAGTTTGATCTGACGCGGATCCGGCGGCGCGTTCGCTTTGGCTTGAAAGCTCGCGCGCTTTTGGCCCCGTTGGATCTTGATCTCATCGAGCCAAACTTTATAGGGCCAGTATCGGCGCTCGTGAAACGGATACGCGGCGAAGAGCGCCCGCTTGATCTCGGCCTCGGGCTTGCCCGCGCTTGCCAGCAAAGCGCTTTGAATGATCGGCCGCGCGATATCGCGCCAACTCCCGCCGCCCCTCGCCATCATGCCGCCCGCTTTTGCCAAACCGACTTGGGCCCTTGGTTGCTCGTGCGCGCCCGAGCAAAACCGCAATGCTCGATCACGCCGCGCTTTGCCAGTCTCACGATCACGGCCCCCCAGGCGCGGCGATCCGGCGGATCACTGAGCACGCCCTCGCGCTCGGCCTTGGCAACTAACTCTTCGGCCAGAAAACGCCGATGCGGGCCCCACTCATCGAGCACGCGCACGACGTAGGCCTCGGCTTTCGAGCTCCATTTCGGCTCGACGCGATCGGCGTGATCGACGGCCCGAGCCATGCCGCGATCGCGCCGGTCTTGTGCGGCCTCGGTCCCGGCCTCAAAAAGCGATCGTTGATCGTGCCCTTGTGGATTCATGCGCGCCCCGAGCTCAGGCAATGATCGGCACGTCGCCGACTTTGCCGGTTAGAAACTCTTTGATCTCGTCGATCGCGACGATCTGCCACTTGCCGCCGTCAGTCTCGAAGAGCGCGGCTTGCGGCGGCTCATCCTCGCCGCCCGAACGCAAGCGCAAGAAAAACTCGCTTGGCGGCTGAATAATTTCGGGAAACGTGCGAAACGGCATCAGCATCACGACGGCGGGCACGGTCACGTCGCGCTTAGTCGTGATCCCCACGGTTGCCGTGACTGACTGACTTACGCCGTCGTCGTCGAATTGCTTCACACTCGAATCCTCGACGCGCCCGAGAATGCGGATCAAAGTGTTAACGTCGTCAGTCTCAAAAAAGAGCGAGCGCAAAGAGATCACAAACTCATCGAGCGGATAAAACCGGCCAAAGGCGAACGTGCGGCCGATCACCTCGACGCAACGCGCCGCGAGCAAAACCTCGCGCAAGCGGGATCGCTCTTCGAGTTGCCCGACGATCTGCACCTCGACCGGCGAGACGACATGCACGGCCAGGCCGGGATCGCTCGCGCTTTGCGGCACGACTTGATCGAAACGGCGATCGCCCGCGAGATAATCGATCACACTCTGCAACGTATGAGTTACCAGGGCCGCGGCCAGGCCGGGCGCGGGCGGATGAAAAACCGGGCGCGTTATAAACTCGACGCCATCGATCGAGATCGTGTCGGTTTCTACGGCGCGTTGAATCACGCCGATCAAAGTTTTGTCGTCGCTGTCAAATTCAGTGCGGGCCATAACTTATTTCGTCCTTTCCAAAGAGATCGGCTTCGGCGTCTCTTCGTCGAGAAAAGATAATTGTTTGAGATCACGCTCGGCGGCGACGGCGCGGCCGCGCTTGCTGCCGAGAAAAAAGACCGTGCGCGACTCTTGCGCCGGGGCGATCTTGCTCGTGACTTGGATCGAGACGTCGGCGTGTCGGCGATGCTCGGCGGGCGTGATCGCCACTTTCAAGATCACTTCGCGCTTTGTCTCGGGCTTCGTGTTGGGATCGAGTATGTTTTGTAAAACGACGTCGAGCTCGTTATCGAATTGCTCGATCGCCGCGCCATTGTTGAGCGTTGCCAAACTGACAAAGCGCTCAGTCAGATCGGTCGGTTCATTCGTGGCCATCGTCTTACGCTTTCACCTTTCCGCCCGCGGCCAGGTCCAGGCCGCGAGCTTGCCGGAAGTAAAAGATCACAGTCCCGATAAAATCCTCGCCGTGGTATCGGTCCGCGTATTCGGCCCGACTCGCGATCGTGGCGATCGCGCGATCAAAATCGAATCGTTGACACCCTTGCGGATCCATAATTTGATCGACGGCCGCGATCGCTTCTCTTAACCTATTCGGCGCTTGTCGCTCGGGCTCGGGGCCCGGCCGCGCGAGCTTGTTGCGCTTTCGTTGCGGCGGGCGCGGGCTTGGCCCATAACTTAGATCATCACTCTTATACATAGGCGGATCTGGGGATCCGCTTTCGCGGATCTGGGGATCCGCTTGGGCGGATCCAGGGATCCGCTTCGCCGCGCCCGCAAGCGGATCCAGGGATCCGCTTCGTGTCTCGGCCCAGGACGGCCGCCGCGGCAAGTTGGCGACGTTGAAACGGTAGCAAGTGGCCCGGCCGCGCCGCCCTTGGGCCTCAATAATCTTGAGCCCGCGAAGCTCGGCGAGCTTGGCGCGCACGGTCCGCGGATCAAGACCGAGAAGCCAGGCAAGATAGAGCGTCGAGGGAAAGATCCGCGCGCCGTCGTCAGGGCCGATCACGGCCAGGGAAACCGCGAGCGGTTTTAGATTCGGATCGAGAGCCGAGCGCAAAACCTGACGCGCCAAAAAGCCAGTCAAGGGGAAATCGCCTTTCTTGTCTTAAAGCCTTCGCCTTGGCCCAGGCGCGCGCTTGTGAGGCCGTTGATCACGCCGATCGACCGATTGCCTTACCCTTGCGGGCGGGCGGTTAGAGGGCCGGGAATCGCTCAAAACGCGATGCGCCCGGCGCTTTGCCTTTTTCGGCATTAGTTCACCCCGTCGAGCTCGCCGAGCTCGGCCGCCGCGGGCTCGTTGATAAGCGCCGCCCGGTTGCGCTCGCGCTCGCGCTTCTCGCGCCAGGCCGCGCGCACCTCTTCGACGCTCTTGCGCCGGGCCGTCTCGGCTTTCGCGTGCTCGCGAAACCATAAAACGGCCGCCGTCGCCTCGCTCATATACACGCCAAAGGAAAAGCCCAAAAGAAAAACGCCAACGCCGATAAGCGCGGCAATGATCCAAAGCATCATGCGCCCCCCTTTTGTTGTCTTGTGCGCTTGGGCCCGGCCGCCTCAGCCACGCCGAAGATCTCGGCCGCCTTGGCGACGTGCGCGGCTCGCGAATAACGCGGATGAGTCCCAAACCAAAACGGCGAGAGCTTGCCCTCTAAGCGCAAGCGCTTGATCGTGATCCACGAAACTTTGAAAAGCTTCGCGAATTCTTTCTCGGTATAGATCTGATCATCGCCGCGGGCGGCCGCCTCGCGGAGTTGCCGGTTTTGCTCTTCGAGCTCGCTTATCAGGGCCCGGGCCGCGGCGAGGGCGTGCACGGCCGAGGCCTCGGCCTCGATCAATTGCCGCCGGGCCCGCGCGCCCCTTGCTGCTAGATCTTCGCTCATTACCTCAAGCCGCCTTTTCGAAATATTCACGCCGCCCGATCGAAGTGATCCGCGTGCCGATCTGTTTTCGCCACAAGAGCAACTCGGCGATCGCGTCGCTTACCTGATCGCCCGAGAGCCGGGTGAAGCGCACGATCTCGCGGTAACTCTTCGCCCCGCGGCGAATCGCGAAGAGCACGCGATCCTCGGGGCCCAGGCGGCGAAAGACTTCGAGATATGCCCCTCGGGGCCGCCGGTAGAGCGAGGCCTCGGGCCCGGGCCGGGCGATCGCTGAACCCTTACGCCGAGCTCTTGAGCGCTCGCGTTGCGCGCTCGTTTTGTCGCGCGTGCACTGGCGACAATAGAGGTTTTTACCATCCGGCCGCGACCGGCATCGGCCGAAAGCATCCTCGGGCAACTCAAGTGCACAACGCGGGCAACGGCGCGACATTATTCGCCCTCGTGCGCGATCGCCGAATTAAAAGCCATGCGCGCCGCAGCCAATTGCCGAAAGGCGTACGTCTTGCCCGGGCCGTCGGGCACGAGATCCCAAAGTCGATCAACGGCCCCGCTAAAGATCTCAGTCACGCTTTCAAACTTCGGCCCCGTCGCCTCGGTCGGCGGTATATAAGCGAAGTGTTTAAGCGCCTCGTCTTTCGTTCTCACTTTTTTGGATCCCCTTTCTTTTTTTCGCCCGTCGCCCAGGGCGCGCCGGTCGGCCATGCGTCAGACACGGCGCGCCGGGCGACAATTCGGGCCCTTTCGCCCGCTCAGATCGCAGGGTGAAAGCGGGGCGGGCCCGAATTCCGTCAAACGCGATCGGCCGCGCGCGTTGGCGGCGAAACGACGGCAAAAGGAAACTCGCTAGAAGCTTCGCCGCTCTTTTTTCGCTTCGCCCGCGGCGTCGTAAGCTCTTCGGTTACATGACGATCGAGGACTAATCTCACGTAGTTTGACAATGAGCGGCCATCGCGGGCCGCTCGTTTCTCAAGAGCTCTTCGAAGTTGCGCGTTGCATCGAATGAAAATGGATTTTGTCTTGCGATCGGATTGCATAAGCACTCCAAGGCTAACAAGGGGATTGCCAGATCTTGAAGGGCGTGGGGCGCGAAAGATACCACGCGCGCCGCGTTCAATGTCAAGCGAAAGTGTGCACTTTCTGTACAAGTCAAGCTAAGTATTGACAAGAGATCGCGTTTTCAGGATAGAATGCGGGCCAATGAAACGACGCGCCCAGGCCTCTTTGCGACTTATGCCCGATCTCAAGGGCCAGATCCGCGCGATCGCCAAACAAGAGGGCCGCACGCTTTCGAACACGATCGAAATGCTCTTGCGGTCCGCGGTCAAGACTTATCTTCGTCGCCAATCCAAAAGCCCTCGCTCACAACCCGAAATTTTAGACGAGCAAAAGAAATTGCTTTCTTCGGATGAGCTTCTCGCGTATCGGATCGCGGAGATAATTCTCGAAAGCAAGTTGCTCGGGAAAGGGCCCGGGCGTCAACGTAAGTTGACGCGCTTTCCCTCGCTTGAGAAAAAACGACAACGTGCTTAAGTTCCCAACGCGCCGATCTATGGTCCGCGCGGCTGCGATCGCCTCGGCGATCATCGAGCCGCTCGCCGACGTGCTCGAAAAAGTCGGCCGCGGCAATTGACCGATCAACGAAAGGACAAACGACAACCCTATGACAACCGCAAACCTAACAAACAATGGCGACGCCGTGCTCATCGAGCCCGGCGTTTTTCTTTCAACCGGGGCCGCTCAAAAAAAATTCGGCCTTTCGAATTCGATTTTATATAACTGGCGCGATCGCGGGCTCGTGCATTATGAGCGCGGCCGCGGTTTCGTCGAGGCCGATATCATCGCGGCGATGAGTGATCCGAAACGATCGGCGAATCTCAAAACCCGCAAACCGGCCAAGCGCGGGCGCAAGCCCAAGGCGGGCGCGGGCTTGATCGGCGGGCGCGAGGCCGCGCTCAAGTACAACGTCAATCAGTCAACGATCTTTAGTTGGGCCAAGCAAGGGTTTATAAAACGCAAGGGCAAGCTTTTTATTGAGGCCGAGATCGAGGCCCGCGCCAACGATCCCGAGTTTAGAAAATACTCCGAGGCGCGCAAGGCCGGGATCAAGCGGGCCGAGCTCACGCCGCGCCGCAAGCCCGGCCGTAAGCCAGGCCGTAAGCCCGGGCCGGTCGGCACGCCGCCCGCAACCGATCTCTCGCATCATGTCGCATACTTGGCCGGGCATACTGACGCTTTTTTGGATCACTATGCCCGATCGAATTCACTTGATCCGGCCGCGCTGCGCGCCGGGCTCGCCCAGGTTTTAGAAACGAGGTGAAACGATGCACGCAACCGCACGCAAAGAAAAACCCGAGGCCGCGGTCTTTCGGTCGAAGCGCGCCGCCGCGGCCGCCAAAAAAGCCGTAATCCCGACGGTCGGCTTTAAGTATCTGAGCCCGACGTTGCCCGCCGGTTTCGCGGGCCTCTTTCACGTTCGCAAGGCGGGGCGCTATTGGGGCCTAACGGTCGAGTGCCCGGTCTGCCACGATCGCCCGCCGCGAGAGTGTGACTACGGCCTCCGCCGTTGGCGTTGGCTTTCGGTCCACCTCGCGAAGATCCACCGCGGCGGCCGGTAAGCTTTAACCGAGAGATCCCCCCTCGGCCCCTTTTTCCCTCGAAAGGGCGCACGCATGCCCATTGACCGATCCGAATATCTCTTAACGCGCGTCTTGCCTGACGGCCGCGTGATCGACGTCGTGCCGCTCACATTCGCCCGGGCGCGCATCATCTTAAGCGAGAGCGTCGAGGCCGTCGGATGGTCCGACGGTTATTGATACGACGATCCCGCCCTCGCCGTGCGCGAGGCCCTCAGTTGGGATCCCGGCCAGGCCGAGCCGCGCGGATGGTCCCGCGCCGTTAATTACGGCCGCCCAAACCGTTACCCGCCGCCCGCCCCTTGATCATGAAAGTAGCCAAAAAACAATGCGCGACGTGCCCCTTTAGGGTTGACAGTGAAATATCGAGATCTCGCCGCCTCGCTCGCCGTCTCGGCGCTTTCCCAGGCCTCGCGGATCTGTCATAGCACGGGCGCGAATAACGCGATCAACCGACGCACGGGCAAGCCGCCCAGGATTTGCCGCGGCGCGCGCGACGTGCAACTCGAAGCCCTCGCCGCCCTCGGCTTTCTCGACGCCCCGACCGATCAAGCTTGGGACCGAAAGCGCCGCGAGCTCGGCCTCAAATAAAACCCTATGATTCGCTTGACAGCTATCATATGATTTGCTAGAGTCTCTCTCGTTGGGGCGGAAAGCCCGAAATTAAAAAGAGAAACGAGAAAATACAGACAATGACAACCGAAAATAACACTTGCTCGATTTGCTCGGGATCGACGGTCAACTCGCCGTGCCCGAAGTGCGAAAACGAACAATTTTGTTCTAATTGCGATAACTGTAACGTATGCGGCCCGAAGCCACGGCGGCGAGGCCGCAAGCCCTATAAACTGACGCATTTTCGGCCGCCTACGATGCGCGCGGGCGAAAGTGCTTTGCTCGCTTGCGAGACGCCGCAACGTTTGAGCGCCGAGGCCCAGGCGATCAAGGATCGGCAAGACGCCGAAGATGCGGCCCGGGTCGAGCGGCCCGTCGTCGAGCACTCACTCACGCGCGAATGCGTCGAGGCGGGTACTGACTGGCCGACGGCCGAAGAGCTCAAAGCGATCGGCATAACCGGCCGAGCCAACGCGATCGAGGCCGCGCTCAAAGTCTTGATCCTTTGCCCCGAAACGCGCGCTTGGCTTGAGGCGAATGATCCAAAAGCGCTCGGCCAAGCCGAGGCCGCGCTCAAGACCGACGCCGAGACGGCGGGCCGCACGGCCCGGCGCGCCGCCCTCTTCGCCGATCGTGAGAAGCGCGAGGCCGCGGCCCCGCGGGCCCGGCGGGCGCGAAAGCGCTTCGAGGTTTATAACGTCGATACCGGCCGGGTGTTTACCTACACGATCCGCGATGCAAATAAAATTTTCGGCGCGGCCGAGTTTAAGGAAATGTTAGGCGGATATTTGCCTAACTGGGTTGTAACCGAACTGAAACCGATCGAGCGAAGCACGGCGGGCTTATTACCAGAAAGGAAAAGCACAAGACAATGAAAAAACGAGGATATTCGAAGAGCTTCACGCCGCACGGCGAAACCGGAAAGCGCTATTTGCTCGACTCGATCCCGGCGGGCCTTTGGGCCCGCGTCAGGACCAAAGCCAAGCGCGAGGGCATCTCGTTGCGGGCGTTGATTCTGCAATTGCTAACCGATTGGTCCGCCGAGGGCGAAGAGAAAGCCCAGGCAGAAAGCGAGGCCGGGGCATGAAAGCGCTTTTCTTAATGATCGCCCTCGGCGCATCTTTCACGCCGCCGCAAGACCGGCCCGAGATCATCGCGATCAAGGCCGAATATGTCGCCGTCAAGCAAGACACCCGAAACACCCTCGGGCAACTCCGCGATCTCTATGCCAAAGACGTCGCCAGGCGCGAGAATAACGATCGCATTTTGGGGCGAAGCGTCGACGACGACGCCGAGCTCGCCGACTATCGGCGCAAACTGGCCGAGACTGACGCCGAGATCCGCGCGCTCGATCAAGAGCTCGCGGCGTTGCCCTCGGACGATCAATTGCTCGCCGAGTACCGCAAGGCCCTCGCCCTCGCGAGCCGCGAGCGTCAAAAGGCAATCGCGCGGCATAAGCGCCCGCCGGTCGAGTGTGCCGATTGGATGCTCCGGGCCGATCGCGACGCTAACCTCGGCGGCCTCAGCTATAAGATCGTTTGTGGCCATCGGGCCCGGCCCGCGGGCCCGTCTAAATAAAATCCTATGATTCGCTTGACAGCTATCATATGATTTGCTAGAGTCTCTTTGTCAGGGCGGAAAGCCCAAAATTAAACAAAGAGATAAGGAAACAAAGACAATGGCACGAGGACACAAAGACGGAACTATTAAAGACTTGGGCGACGGGCGCTTTATGGTTCGCAAGCGCTACATCAACGCCAAGGGCGCGCCCGATCAAAAGAAAAAGATCGTCAAGGGCCGCCAGGCCGCCAACAAAATGCGTCACCAGATCGAGGCCGAGATCGAGGCCGAGCTCAAAGGTTATGTTAAGCCGACGGGCGAGACGAGCTTTAACACTTGGGCCGAAACCTACTCGGCGAAATACTTGATCCCGGCGGTGTACGCGGGCAACGAGAAAGTTGCGGGCATGAAATCATACAAAAACCGCAAGAGCGAGCTCGTTTTTTTGAAAGAGTATTTCGGCAAATTTGCGCTCAGCAAGATCACGCACGACGATCTCACGAAGTACGTGACCGAGCGTCTCGCGACGCCGAAAACGCGCGGCACGGGCGATCGCAAAATGGCCACGCCTAACCGCGAGCTCGGCCTCTTGCGGCGCATGCTCACGATCGCGCGGCATCAAAAATTGATCGTCAGCAACCCTTTTGACGACGGCGATCCCGTGATCAAGGCGGGCGTCGACTCGAAGCGCTCGCGGATCCTTTCCTATGCCGAAGAGGCGAAGCTCTTCGCCGAGGCGGCCAAGTCGAAATCGAAAGAGATCGCTTTTGCGATCACGATGGCCCTAGAGACTGGCATGCGTCAGGGCGAGCAATACTCGTTAACGGATGCTGAGGTTGATTTGCCCGGCGGCATCGTTTGGGCGACGTCTTGCAAGGGCAAGACCGGGCGCAAGCGCGTGCGGCCGGTCCCGGTCACTTCACTCTTACGCAAAGCGTTTGACGAACACTTGGCCACCCGATCGCCCGAGAGCGCGCGCATTTTCGCCACGGGCAACCCGCGCGAGACTTTCGCCGCCCTCTGCACGCGGGCCGGGCTCGCGGATCTTCACTGGCACGATCTACGGCATACGGCGATCACTCGCATGGTCCACGTTTTCAAGCGCGAGCCGATCCAAGTTATGAAAATCGTTGGTCATAGTAACTGGTCAACCTTTTATGAGATCTATGTAAACATCGGGGCCGATCAAGCGCGCGAGATTGGCGCGGGGATCGACAAGGCCCGGGCCGAGATTGCCGCGGCCGAGCTCGTCGCCGCCAAGGCCCAGGGCGAGGCCCAGGCCGCGGCCGGGCCCGAGTTTATTGTCGAGACTGACTCGAATAATTGAGCATCTTGCGCGCCCGACGGGGCGCGTAAGATAGGGCCGTATCGCTGAACGGTCCGAGGGCGCGCCCGGCCGGGCGCGCCCCTTTTTTTGCCCTCGTGGTCCTCTTCGTGGTCCTCTACGGTTGATCGATCCCGATCCTTTTTACCCGGCCGACTGTCGCCCGCCTTGCGCTAAATCGCAAAAACCCCAACAATTGAGCACTAGAGAGCGCTTGAGAGCGCTTGAGAGTGTTAGCCCTCGCTCCCTCCCAAGGGGAGACGGGATTGCCAAAACCCGCCGAAATATTGATGTTTTTGCCCGTTTTGGGCTTTCGTGGTCCTCTTCGTGGTCCTCTACGGATCGCGCGCGGCTTTTCTGCGATTTTGTGCGCTAGAGCGATCATCATGCGTTAGAATGATCTCATGATTTGCCCAAACTGCGAAGAGCTCGTTACGGCCGAAGAGATCGCCGCCGACATGGCCGTGCCGATCACTGTGATCGGCTTTCGCACGGGCATCGAGGGCGAGCCCGGGCTCGTGCATCGCGAGTGCCTCGTGCGCTCGGTCCTCGGGAGTGTGACCCACTTGCGGGGCCGGTGTACTGAGCAAGGCGGGCCCGAGGATTGCCACGCATGCGAGAACGGCCTCACGCGGCGCGAGGCGGCCCGCCAAACCTACGAGTTTATGCTCAAGCGACAAGAGGCCCAGGCGCGCGCCCGGGCGGCCGCTGAGCGCAATTAAAGCGAAAGGAAAGCCACACCTATGATCGGCCCGGGTAAGTACGACGCGATCGCCACACTCGCCCGCAAGACGGCGCACGCCCAGGGCGTGATCCTGATCATCATTAACGGCCAATTCGGGCACGGCCTCGAAGTGCAAACCGACGCCCTCGACATGATTCAAGCCATGCCCGGGATCTTGCGCGCCACGGCCGACGGCATCGAGGCCGAGCTCACGAGCGGGGCGGCCTTTGAGGTTGAGGACTAATGCCCGGTAGAGGCGGGCACGAGAAGCAAGAGCTCGGCGGCGTCGCGAAGATCTCGCACGGATCGCACGCCGCCCGCCGAAACTGAGATCGTCGAAAGGATTATGTTACGGTTTGTCGTTAGTGGTAAGCCGACTTGTTGCCCGGGTTGATATCGCCCGATCAAGCGGGCGGCCGCGGGCGGCTCATCCTCGAAGCGCCAATACACCTCAACGATCGCGGGTTGCAAAGTGCTCGACGAGTAGAACGTCGGCCGCGCGCCAGGCCTTATGACAAGGTTACGGCCGCCCGAGGATGCGATCAAAAGATTCATGTTGTAATCGTCTCGGCGTAACCTACCCGCCCGTCGCCGTGATTTACCCAAAAGCGCAAGACGGTCCCGGCCGCGCCCGTTACGGTCCCGGCGGGAATATGCCCGTTGACGTCGGCCGTCAGATCCGCCAGGGCGGCGAGGGCCGTTGCGTCGTAAACGTGAACTGTTTCGAGCGCGGCGGGCGTGGTCGTGCCGTCGTCGTTTTCGAACATCACATCAAAAGCCGCGTAATTGCTCGCCACGTTTCACCTCATACGATCTCGGCGATCTTGAAAGTTGCCCGATCGCTTTCGAGCACAACCGAGCCGCCGTCGATCGGCAAGATGCCGGGCGGCGTGAGAAAGTCGCCGCCGGGATTCACGAGCCCAGGCGCGCCCGGGATTGGCGGCGGGATATTCCATGATTCCATGGCTTGATAGTAAGCGCGCGGGTAAGCTTGGGCCGAGATCTCGACTTTGAGATCCGCGGCTCGCTTCATTGAGCGAATGCGAAAATAGTCGAAGCGCTCAAGCCCGGCGGCCGCGCGGATATCGTTGATCCGATCGAGCTTCTCGGCCTCGACTTTGATCAAGCTGTACTTATGGAGATCGATCGTCTCGCTGTACCACGTCGAAAACTGTACGCGAAGATTATTTTTAGTCCCGCCCTCGTCGAACGCCCCGAGGTGTAAGAGCAAGTTACCCAGGCGCACGGCCTCGCCGATGTTAGTCACCCCGAGGGCCGAGTAGGTTTTCTCGACGACGCGGCGAGTTGTATCGCCGAAAGCGCGCCCGGCGGCGAGTTGCTGATCGGGATCTTCGAAAGGTAAGGGGCGCTCGGCGTTTTTGTGCTCTTCGTCGTCGAACGTGATCACGACGCGATTGGGGAGATCGGCATCGGTCACGACTTGCCGCTTGAGCGTCGAGCGGTTGCTTTCCCAAACGATATTGCGCGCCGAGCCTTGATCGGTAAAGACCGGGATCCCCAGGCCGAGCATGCCGTCGACGCGGCGCACAAACTCGGGCGAAGTGCCGAAAGCATCCTCGACGTCGGCCCGCGGCTTGCCGTTGACTTGCATTTCCCGAAGCCAAAAGGCCGAGCCCTCGGCGTCGGCCACCCGGCCCAGGTAGGCGGCGTATAAATCGCTCATAAAGGCCTCGTCCGTCGTGGCGAGCCCGAGGTATTCGCTACCCTCGAAAAGTCCCTTGACGAGCGATTGCGCCTCGGCAAGCAAGGCCGCCTCGCTCGTCGACATGGCCGAGTTAAGGGCCGTCACCCAGGCGTCGAGCTCGGTTGACGTCGGATTGCGCGCCAGGGCCCCGAGGTAAGCTTTCGTCGTGAATTGTTGCGGCGTCAGAAACTCGGGCGCGGCCGAGAGCGGCTTGATCCGAAGCTTGCCCGCCTCGACGTACGGCAAGCCATACCGGCCCGCGAGACAGATATCGTTTATTTGTTGCTGTACGGTCCGATCGATGAGCTCGGCGTGAAAGGTTGTGCGCTGGCCCGTGTAATGAGTGCCGCCCGCGTCAGTGAAAGAAACGATCTCTTGGCCCCAGGCGGCGAGATCGATAAAGTCTTGAATCACGAAGCGCTTGACGTCGAGCCCGTACCCCCAACGTCGGTTGCGTAAGCAATGCAAGAGCCACCATGCCCGATCGGTCGAATACTCTTCGGCGAAACTCGTCTCGCTCGTGTAGCGGCGCACGTCGCGCGAGCCGCGAATATGCGCCGAGCCGCGGAGTTGATCGGGCGTGATCTTCGTGAAGTCGCCTTGTGCCCGACCAAAGAAAAGCGCCGTGCCCGAATAATTCGCGACTTGCGCCGAAAAGCCGGTCCGACTTTGGCGCGTCTCGCCGTTGCGTTGGTTTAAGTGCATCGCCCCGATGGCCACGCCGTTGACCGACTGATTAGAGGCGGCGTCGATCGGCCCCTCGCATTCGGCCATCAAGACCGTGACGGCCCCGCCCTCGGGGTGTTTAGTGTCGGGCTCGACGCTGTACGCCAGGAGATCGAGATCTTGTACTTCGCGCTCGCCCGCGATCACCCGTAACGGCCGCTTGAGATTTGATTCATTGCCGCGCGTCGTAACCGTGATCGCGGGGCCCTTGGTTTGCCCGACCGTGTACGATTGGATCACGGTATCGAAGCCGAGATAAGAAAGATCGTCGCCGAGGCGCGCGATGCACGCGGGCCGGTCCCGCGGGCAATCGGTAAACGGGGCCGACGTCGCGGGATCAAGGTTGCCCGTCATACCGGCCGCGCCTATATCGCCGATCTTCACCTTAACCGACGACGCGCCCGCGCCGACGTTCATAATTGCGATCCCCAAGTAGAGCGGATAGGCCGGGGCGGGCGGTTGAAAGCTCCCGGGCGAGATCTCGCCGCCGGGCCCGTAGAGGCGAAAGCGGCCCGAGCGCAACTCGATCCGCAAGGTGTCGCCCAGGGCCGAGCGCGCCGCGGGCCATAACTGCGAGCCGCCGAAGTTGGCTTGTAAGGTAAGCGTCGAGCCATAAGCCGGGCTTGCCGCGGCGGGATTCCATTGCAAGCCGAGCAAAAAATCCGCGAACGATCGCAAGATCGGATTGGTCGAGAAGCCCGCGATCGCATACTCGCTGCCACGGATCACTTCGATCACGGCATCCTCGCCCTCGTTGATCGCGATCGAGTGCCGCGCGCCCGCATTCCAAGCCGCGCCGCCCGCGTTTTTGATTATGCCCGCGGTTGTGTCGACGTTGGCGGCGTCGGTCGGAATGAGATCGATCAAACTCGCGGCCGCGCCGCCCAGGTGTCGGTTGTACGGGCAATCACCTTGATCGATCTCGTCTTGCGTCGTTAGCCATCCGCCGAAGAGGGCCGAGCAACTCGAAAAGAAAGCCCGCCGCGGCAAGGGCAACATGGACGACATAAAGCCCACCTCGGCCGTGCATTCGTACCACTCGGCCGAGCCTTGCTCGACGGGTTGCAAGTGCCCAAACCATTGCGAGAAAAAAAGCTCGACTTGCGGGAACCAGTAAAAGATCTCGACTCGTTGCCCGGCCCCATACTTGGCCGCCAGATCCGTGATTGCCCCGTCGCCGTCCCAAAGACGCAAGTTAACGCGATCATCCGAGATCGTGGTATCGCTCAAGATCTCTTGAAACGTGCGCCCGGGTAAACGCATTTCGAGCGGGGCCACCTCGACGGGCAAGAGGCGCAAAAGGTGAGGATCGATCGTCGAGGTGTAAAAGATCTCGCCGTCGGGCGCGGGCCACGAGATCTTTACGAGCTCGGCTACTTCGGTATAAGCCAAAGCCCGAAGCGCGGCGAGCTTTTCTGAGTCCGGTATTCTAACGGTCATTGACTCAAGCCACGGCGGCGAGCTCGTCGGCCTCACGGATCACGAAGCGCTCGAATTCCGCGCGCCAAACCTCCGAGAGATCCTCGGGCAAGCTCGTTGCGTAGTAGGGATCGATCTTGATCTCTTTCTCTAGTAACTCGCGATGCGCCGTGTTAAGAGCGGTCAAGCCCTCGCGGCTGAAAACGTAATCTTTGCCCTCGGGCCCGGCGCGTCGGATCGCCCCGTCCTTATCAACGAGACAATGCTCGACGCGAAGATCTTCGAGCTCGGCTAGATACTCTTGAATCTTCGGTTGACACTGTTTAGTGACGCGGGCGAGCGCATAGGCGAGCTTGGTTTTTCTTTGCGGATCGTTGGCCGCGAGGTATCGCTCGGCTTGCTCAACGAAGCGCAAGACGTCTTGAATATTCACTTTTGCCCCTTTCGGTTTTTTAAGTTGCTACTACCGGCGGCACGCCGATCGCGAACGTGACCACCTCGTTAAGTTGGATCGAGGTATCACCCGCGGGCCCGGTTTGCGTGTCTTGATAACTGGCGTTGGTGACGTCGGCGTTTAGTTGATTGCCGTCGTTATCGGTCGAGACAAACGTGCGCTCGGTTACGATCTGATCCGCTTGCGCCGTGCCGCGGATCGACTGGCATCTCATTTTCACATCCATTGTTTTTTTTCCTTTCAGACGGCCGCCGCTTCGAGTGCGGCGACGCGCGCGGTCAATTGCTCGACTTGGTTTTGTAACGTTGTGATCTGACTTTGTAAGGCGTCGTCGCGCGTGTCGAGATCCAAAATGGCGTTGTGCATCGTGGCATGTATCGCGCGATCCCAAAGGTTGTCATATGGATCGCCAGGCATGACGGCCTCGGGAATTCCCGGCGCGATCCGTTGTGTGGTCCAGCCGACGAAGCGCGTTGAGGTGTCGTCGGTATAAAAGCCCGGGCGCATCTTGTAATAGACCGGCCGCCCGGCCAGGCGTAGAGCGGCGAGCCCGCGCGTATATTCGCCCTCGACAAACTTGAGGCGCTCATCGGATGAGGCCGAGACGTTGCCGCTCGCGTCAGTGATCAACGTGCCCGCGCCGTACGTTCGCAAGCGTAAGTTGCCGCTGAAAATCAATGTATTGTTCGCGTAAAGGTGCAAGTTAGCGGCGGAATATAAACCCGTGTCTAATCCGGTCGCCGTGGGAATTCCGATCGAGACTGCCGAGCCGACATAACCCGATTCCGCGCTGTTATTGCGAAGCCGAAGATAGGAACCACTCGGCCCATCAAAAACCGCAAAATTGACGGTCGAGTAGGAACTAAAGAAACCGTCGCCGCGGATCGCGAAATAGGTCGTCGTAGAATTCGCCGCGCGCACGAGTAAGGCCGAGTCTGACGCATTGGTCCCGGCGTCTACGACTGCGCCGAAACTTTGGCCCGTCGTTGTGTCGGCCTTAGCATAAAAAGTGTTATTGTTTGCCGCTCCGACGACATGCAATTTTGCGTTAGAAGGGTTTGTAGTATTGACGCCGACGTTGCCGCCCTTGTGCGTGATCCCTTTGGCCCATGTGCCGCCCGAACAATCCCACATCGACCAAGATCCGTCGCTGTTAAAATCAAGCTCGAAACGTCCCGCGCTCGACGGGCCGCGGCCGATAAATGCCGGACCATCACTAGCAAGTCGAAGATCGATCATTGCGCCGGGTGACGAGCCGTTTCCGCCGATCACAAACCCGTCAATGTTATAGACGCCCGCCGAGGCCGCCGTCGCGGTTGACGTGACGTGAAACGAGGCCGAGTGAGAGCCCGCTTGATCTAGAGCGGACAGAATCAAGCGCGCGGCTTGTGAAAAACTGCCGCCCGTTCGCCCCTTCGATTGGATTATGTTGTCGCCGTCCGCGCCTCTAAACTCAAGCGTAGTTTGCCCGGCCGATTGAAAGCGAAAATATGCAAGCGTGCTCGTCGGCGCGAGCGTCAGGCCGTTCGCGTCGAGTAGGACGTTACCACTCGCGGCCGTAAGCGAGCCCGTGATCGTGACGTTGCCAGTAATTGATCCACTCGTGGCCGTAATCGCGCCGCTGAGAGTTGCACTCGTGGCCGTGAGATTGCCCGAGGCGTCGAGCGTGAAGTTTTGGGCTTTGATAATGAGCTTTGACGAATCCCAAAGTAAGTAATTATTAACGTCGGAATACCACGAGACGCGCCCGCCATTCGCGCCCTCGAAGTAAAGCCCGGCCGCTGTGTTGTACGCTGTCGGCGGTGTCGAGCCGAGCGAAATAAATTGCCCCGGGTTGTCGATCAAAACGTGCGCGTTGGCGATCCGCGTGGTCGTAATGGTCCACCCGGCGATCGTGTTTCGCACGCTTGAGAATTCGACGAGCAAGTTAGCCGAGTTGTCGCCGATCTTGAGGCCCATGCTAGAGCTCGGCCCGCCCGGGAAACTCGCGCCGTTGAGTCCGCCGATCACGACGCGATAAACACCCGCCCCGATAAATCCGATATAGGGATAGATCGAGCCGTCGCCGATGAGCATGCGGATCTCGTTAGAAAATCCGTCTTGCAAGCGCACGCCATAAAACCCGCTCGGGCTGCGGCCGAACCAAGCGCCGGGCGTGATCGAGAGATCGTCGTTAGCTGCGACTTTCACGTAGCCGCCGGGCGTTGTTAAAGCATTCGGCGTGATCGTCCACCCGGCGATCGTCGCGTTGCCGGTAACGTTTAGATTGCCGCTCGTATCCCAGGCGATCAACGAGTTGGCCAGATATCCCGAGCCATCCGTTTTGAGTTGAATGTAAGTAGTTGTGTTTTGGCCCAGGCGTACGCCGCTCGTCGCCGCGGTCCCGCTATTGGCGATCGTGATCCAAGCATCATTGCTCACGCCATACTGGCCGACGGCGAGGCCGTAGACGTCGGACGCATACCCATATGAGCCGTTGAGATTTCCGAGCCTTAAAAGCGTCGTAAAGGCCGCCCAGGGCGAGCCCGCATGCTTGGCCATGGTCAGATTAGGCGACGCGCCAACGGTCCCATCGGCCGAGAGCGTGATAAACCCGGTCCCGCTTGGGCCGTAGTCGACAACGGCCGTGCCCGCCCGGTAAGTTGTGTTAACACTCCCGGCGCTGAGCGTGGCCGTGTAGGTTGTATAGGTCCCGTGATTCGTGCGCGTGTTAACGGTCGCCCAGGAGTCGCCGATAATGACGCCCGAGGTTGAAACAAAAGCTTTCCAACGCACGGGATCGCCGACGCCAAAAAGCATGCCGCCCGCGTCGGAGTTTTTAGCGTCGAAAGAGAAAGCGCCGCCGACTGCGCCGGGCGTCGTCACGTCGGCATAATTAGTGCTCGCCGAATAGAAAACCCCGAACGTGCCCGCCGTCGCCGCAAGCTCTTGAATTTTAAAAACCGAGGCGCGCAACTCGCCCCGGACGACGATGTTATTAAATTCGGCATCGCCGATCGCGTTGATCCCCCACCCGACAAGCCCGGCCGTGAAGTTGGTCGAGCGGATCGAGTTATTGATCTGCGGCGTGATCACAAGCGAGCTCGCGCTCTGCCATCCGGTCAAGGTGTCCTTAAGAAAAAAGTTAGCAACCGCGGCGTTAACGAAGATCCGATCCGTGACCGTAAGGCGCACGGTCGTTAAATAGCCGCTCGCATCGGTTGCCAGGATCATCGCGGCCGCGCCGGGATTCGAGCTCGACGTGATCGCGTGCGCGTGCGTGGTCCCGCTCGCGGCGTCGACAGTTGAAACCGTAAGCGTCGAGGGCAAGCCGAGCGCAAGCGTGCGGTTTGCCGTTAGGTCGTAAGTGTTCCCGGCCAGGCCCGCGCCCTCGGTTATCGTGCGCCCGGCGGCGAGCGCGTCAGTGCTCGCGATTGCTTGGGCCAGGTTTGTGATCTTCGTGGCGGCCATCGAGATCCCGGCCGTGAATGTGTGCGCCGCGGTCCAGGTCGGCGCGATCGCTTGACTGAGGGCCGGGGCCGCATCGCTTCTCATTGCCGTCGTCGTCGAGCCGTTGACAACCGCGAGGCCGATAAGCGTCGACGGATTCGCGAAACCCGAGAAGCCGCCCGGGAGATCGGCGGGCGTGATCGTGGCCCAGGCGGGCGCGCCGCCGTTTGATTGCGTTAAAAACTTGTTAGTTACCGCGGCGTTGGGCGCGAGCGCGGAGATCGGACCGATGCCGCCGCCGTAGAGGATCCCGTTATTCGCGAGCGTGCCCGCGCCGGTCCCGCCACGAGCAACCGATAATTGACCGGCCCACCCGAGCGTGATCGAGGCGGGCGAGAGTACGGCCGTTGCCGCCGAGCCGCCGAGTGTGATCGTTACGTTTGGATCACTGACGCCCGTCAGGGCTTGCGCGCCCGAGATATCGCCCGCCGGGATCGCGGGCATCAAAGCCCAGGTATCGGCCGGGCTCGCGGCCCGCTTGGGATAGCCCGGGCCGCTGAGGGCTTCGAGCGCGGCGAGATCGTTCGCAAGACTGAACGTTGGCGGCCCGGCCACGCCGTCAGGATTGGCGATCGCCAGGCCCGCCGCGGGCGCGATGAGTGAGCGCGCGATCGTCACGTTTTCGGCGTTGCGAATTACAAGCCCGTTGGCCGCCGGATCGAGTAGTCCCGTGCCGCCGCCGCCGCTCGCCAGGCCGAGCACGTCGAGGCGTACTTTGTACGTGGTCCCGCCTTGCACGATCACGAGGTAATCGCCCGGGGCCGGGGTAAAGAGCTCGCCGTATTCGCTGATCTTCATGGCTCAGTAAATCCCCTCTTCGAGAAGCTCGTCGCCCGTTTCATCGGAGATCGCCGCGCCCGCTTGCTCGTCGAGGATCGGAAAGCTCACGATCGGCGAGGTGACGCCCGCGATCCGGCGCTCGCGAAAATTTAAGCCGGTCGCGAATACTTTCGCGCAAAGCATGTCAAAACTGAGATCGTCGTCGGCGAAGCTCGCCAGGTAAAAGAGATCATCTTTGTAATCGTAAAGCCAAAAGGGCGCGTCGGCCGCGGCCTTCGAGGCGCGCCAGAAGTCCCAAAGATAAGAGGCCCGCGCTTGGCCCTCGACAAACCCGCCGCGGCCGTCGTCGGGTAATACCTCGATCCGTGCGGTCCACTTTCGCAGGGCCGCGCCGATCACGGCCCCGGGCGACCGATAGGCGTCGCCGTAGTCGGCCGAGAGCACGGCGGATCCGATCTCGGTTTGCTTGAATAAAAAGCCGGTTGTGCGTAGACGTTCCGTCATGGTCCGATCCCGCTCCCGGGATCTGTGATCGGCGACGTTTGATCACTCTTGCGCCGCTGAACTAAGTCGAGGCCGCTTGCATAAACGTGTGACGCGAGGATCTCATAACTCAAAGCATCAGCCGCAAAAGCCGCCAGGTATAAGAGATCGTCTTTTGGATCTTTCAACCAAAAGGGCGCGTCGCCCTCGGCTTTGCGGGCCGTGAAAAAATCCCAAAGGTAAAGCGCCCGGGTTTGGCTATCGACCAAGGGCGAGCCCGGGAGATCGGGCAAGACGTCGATCTTTATTTTCCAGTTGCGCCGCTCTTGCTCGACGTTGATCGCCGTGTCGTAACCGTCGCCGAAACCCGCCCGGGCCATGACAAAGCCCGAGCCGGTCGCCGTGATCAAAAATCCGTCAGTCTTGAGCGTCTCGTAAGCCATCCGTTAACAGGGCATTTCGGCGTGCGCCCAGTCGAGCCGCAAGCGCTCGGGCGCTTTGGCGTAGTGGTTGAGATCCACGGGTGAATTGACGCCCGCGATCGTGCCCTCGTCGGTAAACTGCCAGGCCCAAAAATGATCGAAGCCCGCGGGTAAAACGAGCTCGTCGGCGTACTGCGCGAGCCAAAGCCGGAAAGCGCGCAACTCGGGCAAGGCCTCGGCCCCGCCCTTGTCTTTGAGCACGCCGCCCGCATAGAGCACGGGCGCGCGGCCGGTCAGCGTCCGCATGGCCGCAAGCGCCTCGTAAAGCTCGGCGAGACTGACGTCGGGATCTTCATAGTCGACACAAACGAGCGAGCGATCGTCGAGCACATCGAGCTCGCGCGCCGTCTTAACGAAAAAATCGACTTGCGCGGCCATATCGCCCGGCCGCAAAAAATGATAGACGCCCCACAAGAGCCCGGCCTCGTCGGCGAGATAGTTACGGGCCGCGGCTTTCTCATCCACAAAGCCCGAGCCCTCGGTTAGTTTGTGAATGAGGCCGAGCACGCCCGCGGCTTTGGTCGCCGTCAGATCTTGCGGGATCGTGTTGTGATGCGAGAGATCGATAATTTGAACAGTCGGTTGACTCATTGAAAAAACCTTTCTTTTCAAGAGCGCGGCGGCCACTCTCAAGCTCGCCCCCTTTTGACGCGCTCATCAAAAGGCCGCCGCGTCTTTCCCGCGCCCCGCTGCAATCCGAAGCTTGCACGAGGCGCGAAAAACCCCGTACGCCTCAAGCCAGGCGCAAGCGCCGCCCGTATGACTCCGAGAGACTCGCATCGCTGTCCATGGCCCGGGCCAGGCCGCGCGCGCCCTTCATAACGACGTGCTCGGCGGGCATGTTGCCGAGGCGGGAGATCTCGCGACGCAAGTCGGCGAGAACGGCCGTCATATGCGCCGAGGCGATCATGCCGCCGCCGCCGGGTGTAAAGAGCTCGGGCCCATGCTCGCCGACGAGGTAAGACTCGCCCGCACTAACCGGGCCGCCCATGGCGCGCGCCGCCGGGCCGCCGCTGGCCCCGCCCGTGACGCCCGCGAACGGTCCCGCATGCGCCGCTTGATAGCTTTGGATCCCGCGAAAGGCCCCAACGCCTTGCGTGATCGCGCCGCCCCAGTCACCCCCCAGGCCCGAGCTTAAAGCGCCCGCGGCCATGGAAAGGATTGGACCGACGCCCGGGATCAAAGAAAGAAACGGCGAAGCGTAGCCGAGGATCTTCGAAAAGAGGCCGCGCTTTTTGCCCACTTGTTGCTGCGGCGCGCGCGCGGCCACCTCTTGCAACGCGCCCATTAGGCCCTCGGTGAAAAAGTGTTTCCACTTCGGCAAGGCCGAGGGCGGCGGCCCGGCCTTGGCGAGCTCTTCGCGAAAGTCTTGACCGGCCTTGTCGGTAAAGTCTTTGGTCAGGCCCTCGCCCGACTTGGCGATCATGTCGCCGAAAGCGGCCACGCGATCGTCTACCTTATCGCCGAGCTTGCCCGCCAAGTTGATCGTGTCCATCAGCGAAGCGTTGAGGCGGATCACATAGGCGTTAACGTCCTCGATTTGGCCGCCCATGTTTTTGTAGGCCGTGAGAAAGGCCTCGGCCGCTTCGTGCGCCGTATGTGTGACTCCGGTTAGGCGTTCAAGATCTTGCCGTTGATCGGCGACGAACTGCTTAAAGTAAGCGTCGGCCTCTTCCATTTGTTGCGCTTGCTTTTTGGTTTCGTCGTCGAGTTTGCGGCGCGCGTCGATTTGATCGGCGTAGGCTTGGGCCAGGGCGGCGAGCGCTTCGATCTCTTTTCGCTGCGCGTCGGTCACGGTCCCGATCTTGATCCGTAAGAGCTCTTGCTTTACGCGCGCTAGTTCCGTTTTATCGCCCCAGTTTTCGAGACTGGCCGAAAGGCGATCCGTCAGATCTCTAAATTGTTTTAGCGGATCCGCGATCGCCTTGACGGCCCGCGCTTTTTTCCCGCCGCCGTCGCCGTCGCCATCCTCGCCGATGCCCAGGCCCTTGCGGGGCATGACGCCGCGGCCCGCGGTCAACTCGCCGCCGTAGGCCTCGCCCTTGAACATTTCATATTGATCGACGAGCTCTTTTGTGCTCGTCTTGAGATTTTCGAACCAGTGATAAAGAAACTGCGCTTGACCCGTGACCGGCGTCAACATTTCGTCCCAGTGATCATGCACGGTCTTTCCGAAACTGATCACTAAACCCTCGGCCGTGAGAATTACGCCCGCCGTCGTCTCGCCCCACTCTTTCCAGTGTTTTTGATTCGCTTCGAGACTCGCGTTAACGTCAGTGAAAAACGTCATAAACGCGGGCAACGTCTCATAGCCGATCGTACGCGTCATCGCGCCGAATTGCGTCTCGAATTGTTTTTTCAGATCTTCGAATTCGTTTGAGGTTTTGGCCGTCTCGTCATCAATTACGATCCCGAGCTTTTCCATTTTGGCCATGAAAGCATCGAGATCGCCGCCCGCTTGGTTGAACGTGCCGACGAGATTGGCCCCAAACTTTTTGCCGAATATTTCCGACGCCGCGATCACGCGCTCTTGATTTGTGGGCAACTCGGCAAAGCGCTTCATAAACTGCGCGAGCGCCGCGTCGGGATTTTTAAGCCCGGCCGTCACATCAACGCCCATGCGTTGAAAAGCTTTGCCGAGCTTCTCGTTACCCTCGGCCGCCGCGGCCATATTAATATTGAATTTTGAGAGCCCGGCGGCGAAGTCTTCGATCGTCGAGCCGCCCGCCTCGGCCGCGAGTTTGAAAGCCGAGATCGTGCGCGCACTGAAACCTGATTTTTCGCTGAGCTCAAAAATCTTGTCGCCCGCCTCGGCCGCGCGATCGGCTAACTGAAAAAGGGCATACCCCGCGCCGCCGACTGAGCCCGCGATCGAAGTGAAGATCCCGGCGGCCATGCCGACGGGCCCGCTGAGCAAGGATCCAAACGAGCCGCCGATCTTGTCGATCTTCTCGATGCTTTCGGCCGACTCTTTGTTAAAAACCCCGAGGCCGGTTTTAAAGACGCCAGTTAACTTGTCGAGTTGCTTTTCGGTATCGCGGAGAGCGGCCGAGGCACGCACGTTATCGACGACGATCTCGACGCGCTCGCGGAAAGCTGTGATATCTCTAGTCGCCACTTTCTTACTCGTCGCTCAGCAAAGAGATTTGCCGGTAAAATTCAAGGTGGTTAGGCTCAGCCGCCAGGGCTTGAGCTCGCAAAAAAAAGAAAGCGAGATTTACATCGCGTTGACTCCATCCTTCGTCGATCTCGGTAAAGCTTTTTTTAAAGCGAACCGACAAAGCCAACGAAGCCAACTCGGGCACTATTGACTCCGCGCCGTCGCTGCCGTCGCGGAGAAAGAGGGCGAGTCGGCGGGTTGCTTCGGCGCTTGAATAGGGCGCACGTCATCGACGATCGCTTTGTAAATCGCCAAAAGATTTTCATTAGAGAATTGATCGAGATTCTCGGCCGTGATCGCGATCGGGCCCTCGCCGTTGCCGATCTCGGGAATGCTTACGACGATCGCCGCGAGTACCTCTGTGATGCTGTCGGCGCTCTGTTTTTGTAGCTCGTCCATTTGGCGCGCGACGCGCGGCGAATAAGCTTTGTAAACGACTTTAAAGCCCTCGGTTTGACGCTCGCCCGCGTCATCCTCGAAAGTAAGCGGCACAATGATCGTTCGCGTCGCCGCGACAAACTGACTGACGTTAACCTTTGGCATAACTTCACACTTTCACAACATGAAAATTGATTTTGTTTTGCGGGCGCGCCGCACGGTTGCGAGGGCCGGGCGGCGGGGCGGGAATTTTAAGGGCGGCGTCGGTTTCTCAAAGCAACCGCGACGAGAATCGCAAACCAAAGCAAGAGGGCGATCGCGGCATACACTCGTTGCGCCATGATCAATAACTGCGATACTCGCCGTACGAGACGCGGCCAGGCACGATCAAGGCCGCGCCGGTAAGCTCATAAACCGCGGCCGTGTTACCCGTGCCGGTCGCCGTGCCGCTCTTGATCGTCACCTTGGCCGCCGGGCCCAGGGAGACACGATCGAGCCGACACCAGATCCGCTCGGGCGTCGCCAGGTTGCGGCCATCAAAGACGATGCAAAGCTCGGGCGTCGGCTTTTCCAAAATCGTTACCACGTCGCTGTCATCGTAACTGTACGAGAAAGCCTTGAACGGTTGCGTTAATCCGGTCACGTCGAGAAACGTCACGAAAGGCGCGTCAGGGTTGACTTGATATTTTGTCGGGGCCACGGTCGCGGGCGTGGCCGATGAGTCTTTGATCACAAGCGCGCTTATGCCGATATGCCCGCCCGGGATCATGACTGTCTGCCCGGCGAGAATACCATCGGGAAAGGCATCATTGCCCGTATACGATCCGGCGGCATCTTGACTGGCTACACCAAACAATTCGAGCTCTAAGTTTTCGGCCGTGCGCTCTTTGATCGTGAGGTGTACGGTTGCAGTATTTTTGATCGGCGCGTGTAGATCTTGCAGATTCGGCGTTAGTTTGTTCGTGGCCCAGTTGTCGGCATATTCGATCGTCGGATCGAATTCAAAGACCGGGGCCTCGCCGACGTTGCGAAAGTCGAGCGGGTTAAAATTCGGATCTAGTTTCGCAACGTAAATGTCACCCGCGCCGATAAAATATTTAACGCCCATGCCTCGACCCTCGCTTTCACTCGTAAGCGTCAAAAGGCGCGTTTAAATATTCGACCGTAAACCCGACGGCCGCGCCCTCGATCTCGAAAGTCTCTTTCGGAATAATGAAACCGTCCTCGTCGGGTTTCATGTCGACGGCCAGGCCGCCGAGCGTTGCGTCGCGCGCGCCGCTGAGCTCATCCTCGATAATCGCCTTTTGCACGTCGGCGATCATCAAGCGCAACTCGGCGGGCGTCGTTTCGCGCGAATGAAAGATCCGAATTTGCATCGGTAAGATATTCGAGATCTTTTTCTCTTCGGGATACTCTTGAAAGCTTTTGTTAGTCAGATCAAAAACGCCGAGCCGCGTTGCTTCTCTTAACTCATCCTCGCTGTATCGCGTCGGCCAATCGTCGGCGGGCGTGGTCCCGATATCGGTCGCGAAGCCGTTCGCGATTTGGATCCGGCCCAGGCGCGCGATCATCTTGTCGATCACTTGTTGGCGCTTTGTAAGCGGCGTCGTCATAGCCGTGTCGCCTTGGGCCACCCCGCCGCCGCTGAGACAAAGCGCCAGCAAAAGAGAAGCGAGCCAGGGAAAGATCCGATCCATATCAAAGGGCCCTCAAAAAGATCCGCGTTGATTGCACGCCCGCGGGCGCGAGGCGCTCGATGCGATAAGAGATCCCGAAACCATCCTCGTGCGCTTCGAGCCCGGGCATGTTTAAGACCATGCCCTTTTTAACGGTCGCCACGTCGATCGAGGCGCATTCGAAAACGGGCTCGGTTGTGTCGACGTTTGTCTCGGCATAAAGCGAAACGTCTTGCCACCCGCTGTCAAAGATCCCGAGCACGTCGAGCACGAAGCCCGCCGGGCCGGTTATATGTCCGCGCTCGCCGACGCCATCCTCGGCAAAGAAAGACGCGAGATCCGCTTTCTCATATCCGCTCGGCGTGTTATTTGCGCGCTCCCTTCGTGGTCTTTTTCGGCGCGGCCTCGCGGCCGATCGTCTCGTCGAGCTCGGCCTCGTCGGGCCCCTCGTCGATCAACTCGGCCCGGCCATCGTTGACGAGCTCAAAGGCAAAATTGATCGGCACGTCGGCCTCGTCCTCGGCATAGTCGGGGCCGTAGTCAGTGCCGCCGAAACAAACGTTTGAGCGAAAGCGCACGCGGCGGGTTTTGTCTGTGCGGCCGAAGCCTACCGGCGGCATATTCCCTCTTTCTCTCCAGTAGCGCCGCGCGAAGTAACCGCGGCGAGTAATCATCGAGCCCGAGCTCCCGCGCCCCTCACCCGGCGGCTTAGGTGTTCGTTAAGCCGGTCCCTTTCGAGAATGCCTTAGCATGCCGCGCGTTAACGTCGACCATAACGAAGCTCGTCACCTCGATCATGCCTTGCTTTTTCAAGCGGTAGGGATCCGTGATTATTTCGAGCGCGCCCCACTCGCCGATCATCAATTCGGACCAAACGCCAAAGACGATCCCGTGCTCGGCCCCGGCCCCGAGCGTCTTGCTAACTTGGTTTGATACCTCGGCGCGGAAGCCGTTCATTTGGCCGTTTTGCCAGATCGGCAACCCGATCGTGTTGGCCAGGACGGGCGCTTGCTTTGCCTTGCCGCCGATCTCGGGCGTCGTCAGATAAGCCATGGTCCCGACGTCGGCGTTATTCGCCTCGATCACGGTTTCCATGTCGACCACTTTGGCGAACGTGATCGCGCCGCCCATGGCCACGGCATTGACGCCCGTCAGGGAATAGATCCCGGTAGGCGCGGGCGCGCCCGCGCCATGAATCGACGCGGCATCGATCGCCAGGGCGTTGATCTGCACGAGATCGTTTTGTACGAGCCCGTCGACGTTGGCGACGCCTTGTTGCAGAAGTTGTCGCGAGTAGCTCGTCGAGCTTTGGCCGGTCTTAGGCGAGAGCACGACTTGATCGAGCAAGAGGTTAGAGTCGGCCACGTCCGCGCCGGGATTCTCACCCACCCACACGAACGTACCCGCGCCGGTTTGCCGCGGAAAGGCGACGTTGCCGGTCAGGCCGGGCAAAACGGTTGCGCCGAGCAACATCACCTTGGCCCGGTTGCGTAACATTTCGATAAACGAGCCGGGCTCGGTAAAGACAAGCTCTTGCCCTTTGGTCGCCGTTTTCGTATCGAGGCCCGCGCGTTGTAGTTCGAGGCCGCGGGCCAGGGCGATCCCGGTCGGCATGTAAAAGCCGCCGTGTTTCTTTGCGCCGGGCGCGTCGAGCTTGCGCTCGATCTCTTGTGAGATATCGAGCTCGAAGCATTGCGTCTCGCCGCGGTAATCCCGATCGCGCGCGTTGGCGTCGCTGAGGATCGCTCGGGCGATCGAGTAGCGCTTGCGCTCGCTGTCAGTCAACGAGACGATCGGCGCGGCTTTCGGCAAAGCGGTCTGCCAGGCCGCGCGCTTGTCATTGATCGCCGCGAAAAATTCGGTTTCGGTTTTGTTCGTGAGGGCATACTCGCGGGCCATCTCTTCGAGCTCGGCTTTGCGCTCGTCGGTACTCCCGAAGCCAACGGCGAACGTGACAAAGGATTGCGTGCGCTCGGTCATAAGCGCGAAAGGATTCGGCGCGGGCGGCGTGATCGTTTCCATGTTTTGAGTCCTCACTTGCAAAGTTTTTCCGGCGGCCGCCCGGGCGGCGCGCGCTGCGGTTTCCTCTTCGTCGGTCGGATCTTTGTCGTCGGCGGGATCGTCCTCGGGATCGTTTTGGTTCTCTTCGTCGTCGTCGCCCTCGGCCCGCAATGAGCGGCCAACGCCTACACTTATGTCTCGCGGCACGGCGGCGATCGAAGCTTCGAGCGGCTCCCAGTCTTTCGAGCGGTAAGTGTTCGGGCCCTTGTCGCTTTTTTGTTCTAAGTCGAGCTCGTGAAGGATGAAACCGGCCGACGTATTGCGGCGGATCCCGTCTTTGATATCTTGAAAAATTTCGGTCGCCAGGGTTGAGCGTGAGAAGCGCGCCGTTGCTCTTAACTTGCCCTCATCGAGCCGCGCGTTTTCGAGTACCCCGATTTGCTGATCGACCGAGTGATTGAGAAGTAAGGGCGCGCCCGCGCGCATGCGATCAAGGCGTACTGAGCTCGCGGAGTGATCGAGAATGATCCGGCCGAACCAATGATCGATCGGCGCGTCGGATGAGATCGAGAGCTCGACTGTGCGGGCCTCGTCGTCGATCGCCGCATCACGCGCGATCACAAAAGGCAACTCATAAACCCTTTCGAGTACCTCGGCGAATTGCCGCCGCTTGCCGTTTCCCGCGCGCTTGCTCATCGGGCCGGGAAACTAACACAACATATCGAGGGCGCGTCGCGGCGGGTGTCACTATGTAGCGGCCCAGGCCGCAAAAGGCCCGTTTTTGGGCCCGATTTTAGGGGCCTAAAATAAGTTGACTAAAATCCTATGATTCGCTTGACAGCTATCATATGATTTGCTAGTATCTCTCTTGTCAGGGCGCGAGACGCCAGAAAGGGAAAGAAAAACAATGGCAACCGAATACATAGTGAGAAGCGCAATCAATCCGAATTTAATTCTCTGCACAAACGGCGACTTTATCGGCGAGTGTTTCGTCGGCCCGGGCACGAAGCTTGCCGCCAAGGTTTACAAAACGAAGCGCGGCGCGGCCCAGGTCCGCGGCGGATATCAGATCATAGTTGAGGCCCTCGATGCCGAGGGCCTCTTGAACAAAGCGCGAAACTAATCACACTTACTCTTGAAAGGGACAAACGACACCATGAAAAACCAAACCCAAACCGCAACCGATTTGCCGTCGCTGTTATGTGATGGCGCAATGAAAGCGGCGATCGAGATCGCCCACCGACGCGGGATCGTCGAGGCGTTTCGCGACGACGAGAAGCTCGGCCGCTTTATTCCCGCCTTGCGGGCCGAGATCTTGGCCGGTTATGACGAGGCCGCCCGCGAGGCGAAAGAGGCCCTCGAAGTGCTCGGGGCCGCCATGGCCAAGGCCTCGGTCAATGCCTCGTGCATCTTGTTTGCCACGCGCGCGATGAGGGCCTCGGGCCTCATCGCAGAAAGCGAGGCGGGCCGATGAGCAAGAAACCATCCGCTAAGAGGTACTCGCGGCCGTGAAACTACTCGGGGCCGAAATTGAATACGGCAAGCCAGGCGCGGGCGGCCCTTTCGAGATTCTCATCGACGCGCCCGCGGGCTTTCATTGGGCGAGCGATGGCGTGCACTGTCTCGTTGAGTCACAGTGGAGTGATCAACCGACGCGCGAGCTTTGGGAAGATGCGCTTAACAGAGTCGGGCACGGGCTCGAAGCATGCGATCCCGATTCTCAAGACTGCCAAGACGCGGCCGAAAGTGAGGCGGCATCATGACAAAACAGCAAGCCGAGAAGCTCGCGCGCAAGCGTTGGGGCAAGCGCGCGATCGTGCGCCAGGGCGACGATATGAGCTCGCCCGAAAGGCGGGCCAAGGGCCGCGAGCAACTCATCGCCGCTCGCGATGAGATCACGGCGATCGAGCAAGAGATCGCCGAGCGCTTAAACGCGCTTGACTGGTATCAAGAGTTACTCGCGCGCAAGCGTGAGGCGTTGAAACGGAAAGACGCGGCCTTTTGGCCCTCGATGTATTATCGGTTTGAAGTCGGCAAGTTTGACGGGCTCGGCTTTTCGATCGAGGGCCAGGGCGACACGTTCGAGCAAGCTTTCGCCAAGGCCGACGAACACCGGGCCGCGCTATTGGGCCCGAGTGCTCGGCAAGAGTAGAGACTCAAAGATCGGCAAGACGCGCGAGGCCTCTTCGCCGTCACCCTCTGCGCCCGCGGGCTCGCCCTCGGGCGCTTGCTCTTTGGCCCCCGGTTGCTCTTTGTCGGTTGCCGGTTTCGGCGGCGCTTTGGCCGTCAGTTGGGGCCCGAGCCCGGCCGCTTCGAGAAGCTTATTTTCTTCGGTTAGCTTGGCAACGTTGTCTATAAAATCGTCGCCCCGTTGATCGCAATAATCCGTCCGAGATTCGAGGCCGTTCATGATCGCCAGGATCGCGGCTTGTATGTCTTTAAGCGGATCCACCCAGTCCCAACCGCGCGGCCGCCAGGTGTCGCGCACGCGCTCATAATCGCGTAAGGAAAGATTGACGGCCCCGGTCAGCATCGCCGAGCGCAACCAATTGCGAAAGACGCGCGAGCAAAAGTGTTGGATCATGAATATCTGCAACATGCGCCACAGGTCCCGCTCTTCGAGAAGCCCGGCGCGGATCGATGAGTAGTTAACGCCCTCGCGATCGTTGGCGAGTGATTCATAACTTACCTCAAGCGCCGAGGCGATGTCGCGCTTAACCTCTTTGATAAACGCGGGCATGTTGGCGTTAGGGTGTTTCGGATCGTTAGTCTTGACGTCCCACCCGGCCGGGATCACTTGGGCGACGCCGGGCTCAAGCTCGCGGATGGCCCCGGCCTCGAATTCGCTCGGAATGAGATCCGGCGCGTCGCCTTGGTCCTCGTCTTTCGGCGGCATCAAATAGTCAGTCACACAAGCGCCCGCGCGCGTGGCTGCGAGCTCGGCGTCGACCATGCCGCCGAGTATGTGTATATCTTCCATCGCGGCATGGACCCAGGGCACGCCGCGGGTTTGGATCTCGTCCTCGGTCACGAGAAATTTATGAATCACTTCGGCGGCGGGCACGGGCACGCGAAAGCGTGCGGTCGGTTGATACTCGGCAAAGAGATAATCATTCTGCGGGCGTGTCAGCCAATACTGCACGGGGCGATCGTTGTCGTCGAGCTCGACCGACATAAGCACGCGGCGCGAGCCCGGGAGAATGATCGAGAAGGTTTCATCAAGCCAGGCGGGATCGCGAAAGTTGAGCGCATAGCCGAAAGGATTCGGCGCGCCGATAATCTCACGGCAAAGGAATTCGCCGTCTCGGGCCATCGAGCGCAAGGCATAGGCTTGTTGACCAATAAAGGAAAGCTTGCCCGACGTGCTCGCATTCTCGGGCTTGGCCCACTCTTTAAAAGCATTCTCGATCATCACCGCGAGCTCTTTGTCGCGCTCGGTTGTCGAGTTACCGTGAGGATCAAACGTTACCCGCAAAACGATCCCGTCAGGGCCGACAACGTTGGCCCCGAGCATCGACAAAAACTTTTTCATCACGCCTTTGTTGCGATAGAGCTCGCGTGAGCGGGCGCGCAAATTTCGCAACGAGCGGCGAAGCTCATTGTTGGCGCTTGTCTGAGCGGTTGACCAGTCGGCCGTGAGGTTAGAAGGGATCGCGCCCTTGTACGTGCGCCGATGATAGCGCGGGCCCAGGGCCGCGGCGGCCGGGCCTTTGTAACCGAAAAACTTTAAGACTCGCTTGATCGTCGCGTTCATTCTCTAAGCCCTCAGCCGACAAAGCGCGTATGAATCATCGTTGAAAACGATCCGCCTTGGGCGACGCGCTCGGCGCGCTTGGCGTCGTTATAGAGTTGCTGAAAGCGCGTCTCGGCTTTCATGAGCTCTTCTATGCTCATCCACTCGATCGTTTTGTCGCCGATTTGCCGTCGGAGTTGGCCGCGCGTGGCCGTGTTCGCGATGGCCGCGCGGATCGCGTCGAGCGTCGCTTTATACTCGGCGGCCGTGCCCGAGAAAGTCGCGGCGTCGCGCACTGGGATCACGATCGAGCGGCGGCGCTTCTCGCCGCTGTCGGTTTCGATCGAGTTGTAACAAGCATAATTGAGGCCGACAACGGCCGCGGTAAAGTCGAGCTTGATCGCGGTCGAGGTGTCGTCGAAAGTGTTCGAGATCACGGCGAGCTCGGCGGGTGTTTCCCAACTCGACGCCGTGATCTTTTCCGTCGCTGAGATCTCGGCCAGGAGTGCGGCGTAGTCTTGCGCGAACGTTTTGACGTCGCCAGGATCAACGGGATCCGTGATTATGTCGCCCATTGCGAGCGGGAGAGTAACGGAAAGCGGCGGGCGCGCGTCGGCGCGGGTGTCAGTGATTCACGAGCCAATAAAAGGCGAAAGCCCCGGCGGCGAGGATCCCCAGGATCATGAACCAAAAAAACCAAAGGGCGAGACGTTCGCGATCGGGTTTCATAAAAAGAAACCGGCCGGGATCTCGCGGGCCGCAAAGATCCCGATCCGGTCCACCCTTGAAAAAGGCCCACACCCCTCAAGGGATCGACAACATGACAACCGCGGCGATCATAACTCAAAGCGCCCGAGCGCGTCGCGCCGGGTGTCAATCCGCGATCCGGCGCGCGCACGTTTGCCAATACTCGATCCGTTTTCGGAGTATCGGCGCGCACATGACGAGCACGCCGCCCTCGCGAACAAAGCCCGCGCAAAACTGTCGCGTTATAACTTGATAGACGCCATCACGCAAGGGCCGTCTAAAGCTCATCCCGCAGTCACTTTGCCCCTCGCAAACCCATTGCCAGATCTGGCGATCCAAGCGCGCCGCGGGCCGTCCACATGCGAAACAATTCGGCATCGTGATCACCAGTTACTAACAAAGCCGCCGCGTCGCCGCGGTAATCTGAACGGTCGCCCGCTCGGGTTTCGCGCCGGGCTCGCGGGCCCTTCGCTGCCCGGCGGCGGCCCGCTCGCGCCCTCGTCGCCCGGGCCCGGTCCCTCGCCCTCGGGCTTTTGCCCGGCCCGCTCAAGTAAAAGATCGCGATAGTGTTTCAAGTTGGGCTTGAGGATCTCTTTCGCTGCCAGGTTATAAACAAGATCGTCCCAGGCCTCATTGCGCGCGCCGGGCTTGAGCTCCCAACGTTTGACCGGATAGCCGCGATGATAAGAGGCGACGGCCCGCTCGCTCGTCAATTGCTCGAAGTATTCGGCCGTATAGTGCGCCGGGAAATGATAAGCGCCCGGGCCGCCGAGCCACTCGCCCGCGGGCGACCATCCGCTTTTGAGCGCCGCGGCGATCCGATCTTTCGCAACCTCGGTTCCGATCGTTCGCAAGGCGACGTTATCACGCCCGACGCGCGTCGGCTTCTTTGGGGCGATCGGACGGCCAGGGATCGAGGCCCCCTTGACGGCCCACCAAAGCCGCCGCCGCCCGGCCGCGCGCTTGCAAAACTTATATACCGCGTCAGTGTACGCGCCGCCCGAGTCGATGCAACCGCAACGCACGCGCATCGCGACGCCGAGCTCGTGCCGCCAGTCGGTTTCCAGATAGCGCGCAAGCTCGTCCCAAAGCGTGATCTCGTCCTCGGCCGAGACGCGCGCGGGATCGCCACGCAAAACCCGATAGTCGATCGACCATCGCTCGTCACCTACACCCCACCCGGCGATCTCGACTTCGAGGCGATCGATCTGCACGTCAACCGCGAACGTTAGCAAGACGACGCCCGCGGGCACTTCGGCCTTGTACTCTTCCTGCCGGAATTCGAGATCCTCTTTGTCGATCTCTTCCCAGGGCTCCCAAAGCTCGCCGAGCGTGGTGTTAACAAAAACTTGTTTCTGTGCGAGTGAGTGCTCATGCGCCGCGCGCGTCACCTCTTCGGCCATGTCGCCCCAACTCATCCAGGGCGAAACCGTGCCCGGTAATTTGAAACCGGCGATCCCGTTAAAGTCGCGCTCGGCGCGCCACTCGTAACGGCGGATCAACTCGTCCTTATCGGCGTCAGTGATCACGGCGTTACACTCGGGGCAAACGTAGACGGCCGCGCCCGGCGCGAGGCCGAGATCGGACCATTTCACATTCTGCCAAAGCGGGAGTTGCCAGGCGTCACAGGCCGGGCATTGCACGAAGAGACGACGGCGATCGCTCGCGGCGTACGCCCGGGCGATGCGGCTTTGCCCCTCGATCGTCGGCGAGCTCGTCATCACTACAAGCGCATCGAGCAAGGCGGCAAAGTTGCGCGTGCGGACACGGGCCAGGGCCACGGGATCGCCCTCACTCCCGGCGCTAACCGGAAAGCGATCCACCTCATCGAGAAGCAAAACGCGGATATCTTCGGACGCCAGGCCGACGGGCGAGTTTGCGCCGACGATCGAAATATGCCCGCCGCGAAAAGTTTTGTGTAAGAGCGTGTTGCCCGAGTCCCGGGCCCGCGGATCCTCGACAAGATCTCGTAAGACGGGCGTCTCGCGGATCAAGCTCGTGAGGCGATCGCGCGAATACTTCTCGGCCATGTCAAGCGTTGGCTGCACGACCATGATCGGGCAAGGATCCGTATGCATGAAAAAGCCGACGAGATTATTTAAAACGCCCTCGGTCTTGCCGACGCGCGACGACGACCAAAGCACGATCTCGCGCACGCGGCGATCGGTTGCACATTCGAGGATCTCGCGTAAGAAAGGCACGCGCCCGGTTTGCCAACGCGAGCCCACCTCGGGCCCTTGACTGACGATCCGATAGGTGTCGGCCCAGTCAGGCACGCTCAAGCGCGCGTCAGGGATCGCGGCGACGATCGCCTCGTGCAAGAGGGCCTCGACTGACGCGGCGGGCGTCATAGCTTAAAAGAGTCGGGGATAATCGCGCTTGAGCTCTTCGAAGATGAGCGAGAGATCGATCTCGATGGTATGCGCGAGATCGGCCGCGCCGCGGCATCGGCGCAAGCGCTTGGCATTCTCGCGGGGATAGCGTTTAGCGATCCGAGTGTGCATCGCTTTGATGAGTTGGAAAAGCTGATCGCGTACTTCATTCAAGGGCACGAGCTCGCCGCGTTCGCGTTCGAGCTTGAGTGTGATCCGATCCGCCTCGGCGATCGTTTTCTTGCGGCGCGCTTCGTTGAGCCCGATCACTTCGGCCCGGCCGTGGCCGTTCTCGCCCGCCAGGACGGCCGCGGCCTCGGCCTCGTCGTAAAGTTTTTCGCGCGGCTTGATGCTCTTCGGCTTGATGCTCGCCGCGTCGAGGCGTTCAACGATCGTCGCTCGTGATAAACCCGTTTGCCGATGCAAAGCCGAGATCGAGGCCGTTTTCTTGCCCGCCTTTGGTTTTCGCAAAAAAGGGAAATTTTTTTGCCTCATAATCGCCCTATAAACGATTTTTACGAGGCGGGCAAGGCGATTGCATTGGCGATTTTAGGGCCCCGGCCCCGGCCCCGGGTAATCTTTCAAACTGAGCGCCCAGGCGTGAAAAGCGGCGAGCTCGGCCGCGGTCCACTCGCTCACGGGGCCATGCGTCGCGACGGAAACGGGCGCGGCCGGGATCCTCTTCGTCGGCCAGGTCCGCGAGCGCTTCGGCCGCTTCGGGCGCTTGGTGCAAAACGGTAGAAGCAATTGACCGGCCGCCGTTGATCTCATTGATGGCCCAGGCCGCCCCGCAAAACGATCGCGAGTAACAGACAAACACCTCGCCGCAAAATACCCCGTGCGTGATCGGCCGCGCGCCGTTGATCGCGCGATAGACTTGCGGGCGGATCGTCATTTCGCCGAGGCGAAAGCCCGCGCGACTTGATCCTCGAAGATCGGCCCGAAGCGCTTCGCGAAAATCCGCTCGGCCGGTCCCGCCATAAAATCTTTCTGCGGGATCCGCGCGCGCGGCACGAGGATATAAAGCGCGACAAGCGTCGAGCTCTTGCCCCGGCCGCGGCGTTGAAAGAGCACGCGCACGCCGCGCTTTGTCACGATCACAAAGTCGCGCTTGCCGACGAGCGAGCGCGGCCGTTGAGCCTTGCTCACTATGTCGCGCTTCGTGCGCTTGACGTTTTTCGTCGGGATCGCGAGAAACTCGCCCGCCGGTAATTTGACAACAAAGGATCCGGCCGGTTGCTCGGTAAACTTCGCGAGCCAGTCGGCCGCGGTCCCGATCCACGCCGAGAGATCCGTTTTCGTCGCGGGCTTGATCCGCACGCCGAAAATATTCGAGGGCTTATCCCATCCGGTCCGCACGGTAAAGCTCGACTCGATCGACTGTATGACGCCGGTTTGGATCTCTTTGGCCGTCAAGGTAAGCGCGGCCGCGAGTCCAAACTTCGTTTGTTTGTCGAGCTCTTTCGAGCCCGCGATCGAGACGTTCATGCGTGCGTTGATCATCGCAGGGCCCCGGCCGCGAAAAAGAAAGAGCCCGCGAGTAAAGCCAGGCCGAGGGCGATCAAAGACTTCGAGCGCCAGGCCTCGATCGCGAAAACAACGATCGCCGCTATTAACAGAACTATTCGCCACATGATCTCTTCACCTCCCAAAGCGTTGTTGTTGAAAGACTTTTTTTCTTTTGGCGCTGGCTGCCCCTCCCGGTTGCACGTTACC
>Ga0126375_10000010_pt1 | contig 39386 bp, 47 predicted proteins | sample PanSoiMetPlot_14_FD_109577 | JGI IMG/M metagenome (GOLD analysis project Ga0126375, IMG submission 109577) | Tropical forest soil microbial communities from Panama - MetaG Plot_14 | ecosystem: Environmental > Terrestrial > Soil > Tropical forest | place: Panama | collected 2016-02-17 | reverse complement strand
TTCGACTGCTTTGTTTATTTCCTGGACACATGGAAAGCAAGACGTGTTTGCCTTCGCAAAAGTGATCCCAGTATTAAAGCCGGCCTTGAATGATTTCGAGATCGCGATCGTGGTGTCGTCCTGCGATTCAGGCGTCAAACTTTTGGCGACGAACTCGCTCAAAGTTTCTTCGTTTGTGTCGCTCATAATTGCCACCAAAGCAAAACCACCGCGGCCAGCAACGAGCCAGCGATTAGTAACAGCCCAACTAGTCCGATGTTTACCGCTGCGCTGCGCTGCGCATCGTGCTCGAGGTGCTGCGCGCGCCGATGATAGTGGAGATCTTCCCAAGGCCTCATAACTTTTTTAACACCTCGCTCAGCGATTCGTAATTGTCGGCATCGTGGTCGAGTCGCGCGGCGCTTTTCGGATAATGCTCCGCGAAGAGGGCGCGCTCACGGGCGGCCTTCTCGCGCCAAGCCGCGCGCACTTCGTTAACCGATTCGCGCCGCACGCGTTCGGCTTCAGCGTGCGCCTCGAACCAACGCACCGCGGCAGTCGAGCGCGTGATACTGACACCCAGGATCAGGCCGATCGCGAAGGCGCCGACCAGTAACGCCAAGCTGAAAAGCATTCCTAAAAATTCACTCATGATTGACCTCACGCGCAGCGCGTAAAATCGCCGCCTCGAGTGCGGCGATAAAAGTGTCCTCGTTGGCCGCGCTGCCGGCGGCGAATTCGCCCCCGTTGATCGTGAATAAGCCGGCCAGCCAGCCATTGAACCAGACCGCCATGTGGCCGAAAGGCAACTCCGAAACGCCCATGGTCCCCGCTGGCGTAACTTCGAGATCTTCGTTGTGACCATTGAGGGCGACGATCCAGTGTTCGTCGATTGTCTGGACCCACGCGCCCGGTAATTTATTTATCTGACTGACTCCGAGCGCGGTCGCCAAGTCACAGACCTTTGCAAACATTTCGCACATCGGGATTGCTTCGCTACTCATGCCGCCTCGTTTCTAAAATGTGGCCGCGAGTCCTGGGCCCAGTCGATGCGCCACTTATAATCGGGCATCGTGTCAGTGATCAAAATCTTGTCGCCCTCGAATTCGATCACCTCGCCACGATAGGTCCAGACACAACGTGGCAATCTAATCAGTGAGCGCAGCCAGTCCTCGCCTTTTTCCGTGATCGACCAGTGCCCGGTCCGCTTGTCCTCTTTTGTCCGATGTTCGACTAATCCCCAGTAACGCAATTTTTGAAAGTTACTTGCTTGCGAATAATTGAGCCGCAGATCCGCGAGCATGACCGCTAAGAACTCCCGCGATCGTTGGTACTCATAAAGTCGAATCAAGTCGCCGGCCAGGACCTTACTTAGAGTGTGTTTATATTCGAGCGTCGGGGCGCCACACTTCGCGCAGGACTCGAGGCCACCATTATGGACACGGGCATTTGTAAACCGTTTCGAGTTTACTGCGTCGCGGTCCTTCTGAATCTGACGCTCAGCGTAATCTAAGAGCGGCGTGTCCATTCGTTAAAAAAATAATGTCGCTGACCGGCGAAAATCGTGGTGCGAATTTTGCGCGACCACAAAAGCAGCTGCGCTAGCGCATCGCACACCTCATCGCTCGAAAGTTTTGTCAGTCGTCGGATTTCGCGTTGCGTGTGGGCGCCGGCGCGAATCGCGGCCAGGACTCGATCGTCGGGCTCGAGCTGGCGAACTCGCTGTGTAAAGCGACGGGTGGACCAGGAAGCCGGCCTCGCTTTTGAAAGCATCGCGAAGCTGCGCTTTCGCTCGAGGGCCTGGACCTGGCCGACTGGTTGCCGCTTTTGATAGGCGCGTAAGTTGCGGCGAAACGCGTTGATCTTTTCACGAATGCAAACTTTGCAATAAAGATTCCGGCCATCGGCTCGCGCGCGACAAACACCAAAGTCCTCGAGTGGTTTTTCTTCCTGACAGCGGGGGCATTTTTTCAGCTCGAGCGCGCGTGCAGTTGCGATCATGATTTCCCTTTCTCACTGACCAGTCGCAAGCCGGGTTTTTCACGACCGAAAACACACTTAACCTTGCCAATGTCCAGGACGATGATCTCGACCGAAGTAAAGCCCGAGTAATACATTTCGAGCGCCAGCGGTCGCACTACTGCGCGCCACATGTCGCGATTGAGTGAATCGCTCGCGCCTTCCTTCGTCTCGAGGTCGATGGTCGTTTCTTTGCTCACTGGTTAATTTCCAAACAAGGCCCCGAGGACCATCTTTTCGACTTCGGTCAGATCCCAGTGCGCCATGACTGCGTAAAGTCCCGAATGCGCCAGCGGTCGCAAAAGCATCGGGTCCCCGGGCGCACGTTGCGCGCGTGGCAAAGCTTCCCAGGCCTCGACTTCCCAGAGGATCGAATAGTCACCCAGCGTGTGCGGGGCGGGTCGGTGCGCCGGCGGGATTGTCGGGACCGTTGCCTTAACCGTTTCGCGATAAAGCGGGTGCGCCTTTTCCATCTCCCAGGCCCAGGGATCAAAGCGCCGCAACTGACCAGGCGCAAAGAAAAATTGGTGTCGAGCTTGCTGCGCGTTTAGGTTGCGCTCACTGATAAAGCGCGACGGGTACGAAGAAAAGAAAGCGGTGTCGTCGTAGTGCATTCGCCGAAAATAAACCGTCGCTTGATCCGCGCGGCAGATCGCCAGCTTCGGGTGCAAGTTGATTTCGTCGACAAAGCCAGCTTTGAGAATCGCCGCACGTGGATTGATCACGCCCAGGCCCTCGGCCAGCGCGTTATAGACCGCCTTCATCATGCGATCGTGTTGCGAGCGACTAATGCGCAGCGCGCTTTTGTACTCGTTGAATTTCTCGAGTGCGTCCTCTTTCGGCATTGTGACGATCTCGGCCGCGTCCGAAAGTGGCGCCGATAGGTTTTGATCCATTGTTAAGCCTTCCTTCGTCGAAAGCTGACTCCGAGACTCAGGCGAGTGCGTGAGTCTCGGCGCCAGGAAAAACGTTAGAGAGTCACTTGAGTGGTCAGGACGGTCACAAAGACGCCGCTGCCCTGAAATGTTTCTTGTTGAACGATCAGCGTGCCAATGCCGAAATGAATATCGGCAATGCTCGCCGACCAGTTGCTATTCGCGCAGCCGGCGACGTCCCACGAGGGCGCCGGCGGCACGTCCGTTGTTACGCTAAAAGTGATGGTCCCGTTTTTGACCCGAGAGATTAACTTGCTCCCGGACACATCAACGGGCGCCGCAGGATTTTGACCGGGCGCCGAGTTGCCGCCCTGGTTCGTGCATAGAGTTGAGGCCGTCGCATTCGGAAAAGTAAGCGTCACGATCACGTTACCATTTCCCAAGCCGGCAATTTTGCCGCTCGCGGTCGCGGTCAGACCGTTATCGACGAGCGATGGTCCTTTGACGTAATGCGGTGAATCAGCGAACGCCACGACTGCCGCCGCTGCCAGTGCTAAGGTGACTACCAAAACGATCAGACCTTCTCTGATTTGTCGTTTCATTTTTTCTCCTTTAGTGAAACTGAAGTTACATAAAGCCAGCTAACCGCCCTCGTGGGCGATTGCGGAATTAAAAGCCATCTTCGCTTCGCCAAGTTTTCGGAAAGCGTAAGTTTTGCCAGGACCATCGGGGGTCACGTCCCATAAAATCTCGACCGCGTTCACGAAAATATCGGTGACGCGTTCATGCCGCGGTCGCGTTTCGTCGTTCGGCGGGATATAGCGAAAGTGTTCGATGGTTTCTTCTTTGCTTCGCATTTCGATTTGCCTTTCATTTGATTGCGCGCTTGTGACACTGACATTTACATTTCAGTGAAAAGCAGCGGTGGTGACGATCGTCGCGACAAGCTTTCGATCTCAATACTGGTGGATCGATCTTGGGCGACTTTTTCTTTTTATCTCGTAATCCCATGACATCGACACTTGCAGCGCAGCGCAAAACATCGACCGTGAATTCCGTCGCTACAAGCTTTACTAAACGCGCCTTTGATTTCGCGCCGGTCAACTCGCTCGAGTTTTTCCTGGCGCCGCTTTGGGTTTGTGTCGGGCTCGTCCTGGAGTTCGGGATCGTGCGCCGCGATTGCGTTAATGAGGCGCAAGCCGGCGCCGGTCAGTTGGTTCGTCATGCCGATCACATCACTGCCGCGGTGCGTTCTCATGGTCGCGCACCTCGTTTTTTTTCGCCGGCGCGAAATATTTTTTTGACCAGGAAAAAAGGCCCTAGCGACGGTCGGCCGCTGGGCCTCGCGAATGTATCACCAAAATGTATCACCAAAACGCCGCGGGCTAGGGAGTGTGCGTTTTTGCTAAGGAAAATTGGTGCCCGCTCGCGGATTCGAACCGCGGACCCCTCGCGTGTGAAGCGAGGCGCCGCAATAAAATCAACTTTTCTCAGCGCTTCGCACAGCTCATTAAAATCGACGTTTTCCTGAGCGTTTTTAGGCGTTATCGCTTCCCACGCCTTGACACGCCTTCTCACGCTTTTGCATAGTTTGGGCCTTGAATGTATCACCAATGTATCACCAAACCGGAGGATCTTTAGAATTATGACCGCTAAACGAATCGCGAATTTAATCCAGCGCAACGTCGCTTTATGGTATGCCGACGTGATTTCGCACACGCGCTTTTCTAATCGCCAACAAACGCTCTGGCAGATCGCCAGGACCCAAAACATCGACGACGCAGTGCTCGAAATCGTGCGACCGCGTCTGAAAAAATTCTGACCAGCCCCAAGAAATGGAGAAACGACAACATGGCAAAGCGAAAACTGGGATCGATCTGCACGAATAAGCAGACGGGTTATCAATACGCGGTTTATACCTGGATCGACCCCACCACCGGAAAACGCGGGCGGCGATTGCGCCGACTGCAGACGAAAAACAAAAGCGAGTTCTATCAGCACATCGACGATATGGCCGCCGAGGTCCTGCGCGAAGCTGAAGAGGCGGCGGCCGCCACGCCAGCGCAACGCCTCGAGGTTAACGCGAAGCACTTGACCATCAAACAACTCGGCGACTATCACAAAGAAAACCACTTGCAAGAGGCCTGGTTCGACCCCAACGGCATTAAGCGCGGCGGCGTCATGTCGAAGGCCGCTCATTACGAAGTGGACGCGCTCGTCAATTATTTCGGCGCCGATAAACTGGTCAGCTCGCTTACCCGCGATGACCTGGCCGTGTTCAAGTCGCGCCGGCTCGCGCAGCCGGTCGTCCTGAAATTGAAAAAGCGCGACCGGGACGGCCGCTTGGTTCGCGATCGGCGTGATCGCATCGTTTGGACCACGCGCGAAACGCCGCGCTCGATTTCCAGCGTGCACAAAGAACTTTCGCGGATGCGTCGCTTGCTGGGCATCGCGGTCGAGCATCACTGGATCACGCGTAACCCCTGGCACAAAGGCTTGATTAACCCCGCCGAAGAAGCAAAGCGCGAAATGATCGCGACGCAGGTCGAAGAGAGCGCTTTGATCGAGCATTGCGCGCCGCACTTGCGAAATTATTTGATCGTGATGTTCGATTCGGGTTGCCGCTCGGTCGAGCTGCGCCGCATGAAAGTCGCCGACGTCGACTTCGAAACCAACTCGTTTCGGATTTATTCCTACAAAGGCAAGCGACGCCTCGAGCGTGACTGGTCCATGACGCCCCGCCAGCGCGACGCGATGGTCGAGGCCTGCACCGACAAAAATCCTGACGATTATGTTTTCACTTGGGGCAAAGACAAGAAGCGATTCGCCGGCGCCCCGAAGCGCTCGTTTAGGACCGCGAAGCGGGTCGCCTCGGCCCTGGGTGAGAATGTAGATCTGAGAAATTTTCGCCAGCATGACGCCCGACACACTGCCATGACCCGATTGCTCGAGGGCGGTTTACCTTTGCCGATTGCCGGGAAGTTGCTCGGTCATACTCAGCCGACCACGACTTGGCGCTATAACAATCCTGACGATCGTCACCGCGAACTGGCGGCGAGCATTCTCGCGAACCATCGCGAAGCCAAGATCGTTTCCTTCAGCGAGAAGGCCAAAAACCGAAAAAGCAAAGCGGCTTAAGATTCCTGCCCCGGAAAAAAACCGAAACGCGCCGGCGACTTCTAAGCTCGCCGGCGTTTTTTGCGTTCCCCTTTTTTGTGCTCGTTCAGACTTTCAAAGTCGGCGAGCGCTTGCGCCGTGTAGCGGATAATCGTGCTTCCTGGGGTGCGAATAAATTTGATGAGACCATCATCGCGCCAGCGTCGGGTGGTACTTTTCGAGACGCCAAACATTTCGCACAATTCGTCGTCGGTGTAATAACGCTTCGGCTTCGCCGCCGGCATCACACGCGTAGTGAGTTCATGTTCTGCAGTCACGACCGTCAGTTCTCCTGCTCTTTTGGTTTTGTCAGTCATTGTCCCAAACGAAAAAAGCGTCGCCAGAGACTTTCAAAAGCCGGTGCGCGAAAAAAGGAATTGTAATTTTTTTGCGGGAACGCTTACGAGGGAAAAAAGCGACCAGGAAAAAAACATTTAGGAAGGGAAAAACTGGGCGACGAAAGTTTCGACTTCCCTGATTATTCGTGCACAGGTTTAGCGTTTATACGCGCCTTCTCAGCGATTCGTCAACCTTCTCAGATTGCATTTTCAACACAAATAGACCCTCAAAGAGTCCATTTTTTGCTCCCCGATTATCACGACTTAGCATTAGAATTTTCCATTGCTTATCAGGGGTTCTCAATTCATGGGCCGCCATCGCGAGAGTTTGGGCGAGTTTTCTCGCCGGGTGCGTCACAACAAAGGTCTTTCACGCCTCGATGTTTCGCGCCAAGCCCAACAAAAAGGCGAGCGGATTAGCGTTACTTATCTGGCGAAAATTGAAAGCGGCGAAGCGCGTCACCCAAGCAACAAAATCCTGACGGCCCTGGCCGCCGGTCTCGATGTACTCGATGAGGAAATTTCCGCAATCGCGCGGGGCGAGTCGATTGAGACCCCGAGCGTTAAGGAACGCGCCCTCATAAAATTATTTCGTGAGCTACCACCATCGACCCGCGACGATCTTTGGGAGATCGTCAAATGTTTGCGCCGGCGGCATCGGATTAAACTCCATTAGTGATCGCCCCAGCGGGTGCGTGCCGCGAATCGCTTTGCATTGCCGGCAAAGTGATTCGTCCTGGCGATTCCAACACGCGCACCACGCACACTGCCAGGTGAAAGATCCAAACATTTAGATCAACCTCCACTTTTTATGTTGTGAGCAATGACTCCATTCTCGAGTAAGTAATGACGCGCGGTCGGCTCGGTCGTGAATACATGCAAGTTGAAAAGGTCGCCGGAATATTCGACGCGCTCGTGGTCAGGAAAACACTCGAGCGCCGGCGCCCAGTGGTCGCCAGCTTTGAGCATGTGCTCGGGCGTGACTAACTCGCCGTGGCCCATGTCGATCAAGACCCGTGCGCGACCAGGATGCACGATTAAACTCACGACTTGCCGGCCAGCTTCGTTTTCAATTTCAAAAGGTTGCGAACCGTAATCGAAGGCACGCGCGCCAAAGTGTTGTCTTAACTGCTCAAAGGAAACGAATTCACCGCCGGCAACTTTAATGCGCACGTTGCCACTGAAACAAGCCACGAAATCACTGCCGTATGCACTGCCGGCGCCACTACTGCCGCCAGTATTACCAGCATTGGCCCAGGTGAATTTCTGCGCGCTCGATTCGGCGCCATAGTCGCCACCGCTGGAGTGCGAAATTCTGACCCAGATGTCGCGGGTACTACTGCCGGCTGAGGGTCGCGTGAGATTAACCACGCGCGAAAGAATCTGACCAGCGGCCGCGGCGTCGATTATTGATTCGGCAAAATTTACCGTCATGGCTGAATCATCAGCCGTGTGCACGCGCCGGCGAATCGCGAATGCTGAATAGTTGCCAATTTCCAGCTGAATGACAGTATTCGTCGACGCACCTATTTGCGTCACCGTGGGTGCGCTAGTCTCGCGCTGAAATAAGACTTCAAACTCGCTCGCGTCGCGCAGATCGCGCACTGAACGCACGCCAGCCGCTGAGGTCGCAATGGTCGAGAGAATGACATTCGAGTCGACGTGCGGATTAAAAGCCAGGGTCGCTTGCTGGCCTGGAATATAACGGCCGATCAGTCGCGCCGCTTGCGGTGCTTCGTTCGAGTAACGCCAGTACACTTCGACAATGGCTGGCTGTAATGAACTGCCAATGTAATACGCCGCCCGCCCGCCAGGACGCAGGACTAAATTGCGACCACCCGAACTTTTGATCACTAGGTCCACTTACTTTAGGTCGTGATCGTCTCGGCGTATCCAACGCGACCGTCACCATGATTCGACCAGAAGCGCAGCACGCTGCCGGCGGCGCCGCTAATGGTGCCGGCGGGAATATGACCGTTAGCATCGGCGGTTAAATCAGCTAGGGCCGTGGCCGCGGTCACGTTGTAAACGTGCACAGTTTCGGAGGCCGCCGGCGTGCGCGTGCCGTCCTCATTCTCGAAGAGCACATCAAAAGCTGCATAGTTGCTCGGCATAAACAAAGCCTCAAAATGCGTCGGCGAGTTTGAAAATGATTCGATCACTTTCGGCGGTCGCCGTTTGGATCGGAATAGCCACGGGGCGGGTCAGTGAATTACCGCCAGGATTCTCGATCCCCGGGGTGCCGATTAGCGGCGGCGGTTGGCTCCAGGATTCGAGCAGATCATAGTACGCGCGCGGGTAAGCCTGGGCCGAGATTTCGACTTTTAGATCAGGCTGCCGGCGAATTGAGCGAATCCGAAAATAGTCGAACCGCTCGAGGCCTTGGGACTGGCGAATATCATTCAGCCGATCGAGCTTGTCGTTTTCGATTTTGATTAAGCTGTACTTGACCAGATCAATCGTTTCACTAAACCAGGTCACGAATTGAAAGCGTAAATTGTTTTTGACCCCGCCATCATCGAACGGGCCCAGGTCCAGCAATAGGTTGCCAAGTCGCACCGCCTCGCCGAGGTTAGTTACCCCGAGCGCGGCATATTGTTTCTCAACCACGCGCCGGCTTGTGTCACCAAACGCGCGACCAGCTGCGAGCTGCTGTAATTTATCTTCAAAGCTCAAGGGCCGCTCGGCGTTGGCGTGCGCGCTATCGTCGAAAGTGACAATCACGCGATTCGGCAAGTCGGCATCGGTGACCACCTGGCGCACCAGCGTTGATCGATCTGACTCAAAACAAATATTTCGCACTGAACCTCTATCGGTGAAAACCGGAATTCCGAGCCCGAGCATTCCATCGACGCGCCGCTGGAATTCCAGCGAGGACCCGAAAGCATCCTCGAGCGTGGGTCTCGTCATGCCGGTATTTAGTTGATGCTGCCAAAAATTCTTCCCGTCGAGATCGGGTAAGCGGACCAGATAACCGGCGTAAATGTCATCTAAAAAAACTGAATCGCTCGTGGCCAGGGAAGTGTATTCGCTTGATTCAAACAGACTCTTGACCCGCGCCGCGGCTTCGGTGCGCAGCGCGGCATCGTCGCCAGCGTTGATCGGAGTATTGAGTGCGTTGGTCCAGGTGCTTAACTCGCCCGCCGTGGGCGCGCGCTTCAAAGCCCCCAGGAAACTTTTTTGCGTGAATTGATCGGGCTTGAGAAATTCGGGCGCCGCGGCCAGCGGTTTAATGCGCAGCTTGCCGCCCGAGACATAAGGCAAACCGAAACGACCGGCGAGACAAATATCATTGATTTGTTGCTGTACCGAACGATCGATTAGCTCGGCGTTAAAAGTAGTTCGCTGATCGGTGTAATGCGTGCCGTCAACATCAGTGAAAGAAACGATCTCCTGGGTCCAGTTCGCCAGGTCCATAAAATCGCGAATCACAAAGCGACTCGAGTCGAGCCCATAACCCCAGCGCTTGTTGCGCAGACAATGCAAAAGCCACCACGCGCGATTAGTCGAATACTCCTCGGCGAAACTGGTCTCGCTGGAATAACGCCGCACGTTTCGCAAGCCTTTAATGTGAGCCGAGCCGCGGAGTTGATCGGGCGTGATCTTGGTGAAGTCGCCTTGAGCGCGTCCAAAAAAAAGCGCGGTGCTCGAGTAATTCGCCACGCTTGGCGAAAAGCCAGTTCGCGATTGCCGCGGATCTCCGTTGCGTTGATTCAAGTGCATGGCGCCGATCTGGACTCCATTGACTGATTGTTTGGTGGCTTCCTGAATAGGTCCCTCGCATTCGGCATAGAGAACGGTGACCGCACCACCTTCGGGGTGCTTGGTGTCTGGTTCGACGCTATACGCGAGTAAGTCGAGGTCCTGGACGTCGCGCTCGCCGGCGATCACGCGCAGCGGTCGCTTGAGGTTTGATTCGTTGCCACGCGTGGTGACCGTCAAGTTTGGTCCCTTGGTTTGGTTCACGATGTAACTCTGAATCACGGTATCAAAGCCGAGATAACTCAGATCGTCACCGAGCCGTGCGGTGCACGCCGCGCGGTTCCGTGGGCAGTCGCTGAAAGGTGCCGAGGTCGCCGGATCAAGGTTGCCCGTGCTGCCGGCGGCGCCGATATTCCCGATCTGCGCTTTTACCAAAGTCACGCCGGCGCCCACTGTTTGAATTGCCACACCCATATAGAGCGGAAAATTCGGCGCCGGCGGTTGAAAATTTCCGGGCGCGATTTCGCCTTGGGGACCATAGACGCGAAAGCGACCAGCGCGCAGCTCCACGCGCAAAGTGTCGCCGCTATTCGACAAGCCTGCCGGCCAGATTTGCGCGGCGCCATAATTCGATTGCAAGGTCAAACTATCCTGCGCGTATTGTGGGGCGGCTGCTTGCGGATTCCACTGCAGCCCGATCAAGAAATCAGCATAGCTGCGTAAGATCGGATTTGTGCTGAAGCCGACGATCGCGTAAGCACCGCCGCGAGTAACTTCGATCACTGCGTCGTCACCTTCGTTGATCGCCACCGAATGCCGGGCGCCGGCATTCCAGGCCGTACCGCCGGCGTTTTTGATCACGCCGCTCGAGGTGTCCACATTCTGCGCGTCGGCGGGGCTGAAACTGCCGAGCGTAACACCGGTCAAATGTCGATTGTAGGGGCAGTCGTTTTCGTCGATTTCTTCCTGGGTCGCCAGCCAGCCACCAAACATCGCCTGACAGCTCGTAAAAAATGCGCGCCGCGGCAACGGTAGCATCGACGACATAAAGCCAACTTCCGCGCTGCACTCATACCAGTCGCTCGAGCCTTGCTCGACTGGTTGCAAGTGGCCGAACCATTGCGAGAACCAAAGCTCGACCTGAGGAAACCAGTAGAAGATTTCCACGCGCTGACCGGCCCCGTATTTTTGCGCCAGGTCCGTGATCGCTCCGTCGCCATCCCATAAGCGCAGCGGGACCCGATCATCGGCGATCGTGGTGTCGTTAAGAATGTCCTGGAAAGTGCGACCAGGGAGGCGCAGCTCGAGCGGGCTGACCTCGCTGGGCAGATTGCGAAAAATATTCGGATCACGAGTCGAGGTGTAATAGAGATCCCCGTCAGGCGTCGGCCAGGAAATTTTCACCACTTCCGCAACCTCAATAAAAGACAAGCCACGCAGCACGCCTAATTTTTCTGAATCTGGGATCGACATTGGGCTTAAATAATCGTGGTGATCAGCGCGCCCGTGTTATCAATCGTGAGGCGCGCGCGCTTCGTACCATCGGGCGATTTCAAAATGATGCCGTAACCAGCGCGCGGCGATTCCAGATCAGCGCGCACATATAACTTGCCGTTCGCGTCGCTCGTCGTCGAAATTCGCGTGGGTTGATTGCTGACGATTGTTAGATCAGCGACAAAGCCCTGGGGATTGCGACGTAGAAAAACATTCGGACCGTTGACCGTAATCATCGCGTACTGATAGACGTTTTTGTTATAAAGCGCCTGCGCGATATTCAGTGCCGTCTGATGTAATTGCCCCGCGGTGTTATCAGTGCCGAGGTTGAAATCAGTTCCCGAGACCATCACGGCTGGAAAACTGAAATTCGTCGGCACCACATCAACAGTCAGCGTCACCGCACCAGCCGTGTTACTCAGCACGGTGAACTTTTTCACGCCCCAGCCAGGGGCCAGCTCGAGATCGCCACCAACTGAATTCGCCCCGCTCGGGGCTTCGGCAAAAGCGTCCTGACCAGTGAAAAAAGTTTTATCGGCCGGCGCATTGCACATCTTCGCGCCGTTCGCTGTGGTGACCGGAATAACAGCGATCGGACCGGTAGCAAAAATGCGGCGCGAAATATTGTTTGGCGTGAATTGCGAATAAGCCGAGCGACTATCGATCCGCGCGACATCTTCCAGTACGTTCCCATCAAAATAGACTGGCCCAGGTAGATCGAGGCTGGACCAGTAAGGTTCGTTGAAGGTGTTTTTGAAAAGACAATTCGTGATCCTGGTATAACGACTGAGCCCGAGGCCTGCCGGCAAGATTGAATCACTGCCGTTGGAAACATCGCCGTCGATATCCTGGCGACCTTCCTGCGTAATAATCGCGTGCATGGTCCCTGGATTGATCGACACAATCCGATCGTAGACATTGCCCGACGAATCTTCCACGCCACCAAAATTCGGGTACTGGTGAATCGAATAACCGCCGATCCCTTCAAAATAAATATCGTGAAAAAGTGAGTGACCGCCCTGGTTATAAATGCCGTGCTGATAGCCCGCTGTGTTGCCGCAGCGCAGCACGCGACTGTTGCGCCAGGTATTGCCCAGACCGTTATTCACGAATGCCGTGCAAGTGAAACAGTCATGCACATAAAGTCGTTCAAAAGTGCCGTAGTTGAACCAGTGGCTTTGGGCCGTGACGCTATCACTGGCGCTGTGCGCATTCGCAAAAGTCGCCGTAAATGTCGTCGCGGTGACTGCGGTAACGGTCACGTTTTCGCTAGTGCCGCCGATGCTTAACACCAGTCCCTTATAAATTCCGATCATTGACGCCGGCGTGACTGTTTGCGATCCCGCGGCGATCGTGGTGCCCAGTGTCGTGTTCACAGTTGCCGGCGCATAGTTGCCGTAAGTACTCACACAAGCCGCACCCGCTTGAGTGTTGGAATTGAAACGATAAAACTCGCAGTCATGCACCCGACAGTGACGGCCCCAGACCGCTATACCGGTCAGATTTGAAGTGCTGCCGATCACACTGTTAGCGCCGCGAAAACTGAGATCGTGGATGCGTTGATGATAACCAGGAAGAAAAAAGAAACTAGTCCCCGCGCTGTTAACTGTGAACGGGTCCGGCAGTGTCAAAATCGTTTTGCCGATCCCATCGCCGAAAACTTCCAGATAATCGAAGTTGGTTAAGTCGAGCAGCTTTCCCGCCGCATTGATCTGACTTTGGCTGAATTGCCAGGTGCCAGAGGGAATATAAAGTCGCCGCGCGCCAGTCGCACCCGCCGCTTGTAACGCGTTCGCGATGGCGGTGCCATCACTGCCATAGTCAGCCGCGTTGATTGCGCCAAACGCCGCGGCGACCCCGGGCGCCGTGCCGGTGCGCACAGTGCCAAGCGGGATTTTTTTGGTTACTCCATCGTGAACAATCGGCAAAAAATCCGAGTTGCTCGGGGCGACGAGAGTGTCGTATTCGCTGATTCGCATTTAGATAATTCCTTCCTCGAGTATTGACTGGTTTGTTTCGTCCAGGATCGCGGCGCCCAGTTCGTCGAGTATTGGCAAGCCATCAACAGGCGAATCCACGCCGACGATCCTGCGCTCACGAAACTGCAGACCAGTCGAAAACACTTTGGCGCAAAACATTTCAAAGCTGAGCTCGTCGTCAGTGAATGAAGCCAGATAAAAAAGATCGTCTTTGTAATCGTAAATAAAAAACGCGGCATCGTTCGCGGCCTTTGCGTTGCGGAAAAAATCCCAGAGATAAGTCGCGCGACTTTGGCCCTGGACCAGACCGGCGGCGGCATCGTCGGGCAAAGTGTCGATCTTGATGGTCCAGCTGCGCAGACCGGCGCCGATGACCGCCCCGGGTCCGCGATAACCTTCGCCATATTCGGCGGCCAGGACCGCACTCGCGATCTCGGTGCGCGTAAATAAAAAACCAGTCGAGCGGAGTAAATCGGTCATGATTCGATCACGTATGTCACGACGGTCGCTTGCCACGACACCGCCGCCGGCAGAATTAAGCCGGCATTGACCGGCGCCGCTGAATTCACCACGCCAAACGATTCGACGATCGAACAATTGCCACTGGCGCCCGTGGTGCCGGCACGCTGGCCGAGATTCGAGGCCTCACTCCCGGCCGCGATCGTGGGCGCCGGGTCGCTGCCCGGGGCCGCGACGCCCGTGCAACCGATAATCAATTCGTCCGTTTTTGAAAGTGTGCCCGTATTACCTGAGTCCGGGGTCGTGTTATTGCCGGCGGCATTCGACTTTGCGTCGAAAGGTGAATCTGATAACGCGCTGAACTTTGAGACAAAAGCGGCATAAGCAAAATCGAAAGCGTGGATTCCGTCCCAGATCGTCCAGACTACATCGCCCGTGATGCGACTCGAGGTTTGATTCTTATAACGAAAAATGTTTGTGCGCGGCGAAGTACCGTCAGGGAAAGCGTCGCATGGTCCAGCGTGACCGGCGAAGTACATTTGAAAAGCATAATTCTGGGCGTTAATGCCGGCGATCCCGCCGATTATCGTTTCGCCAGGATCGAGTGACACACCAGTCAGCATGGTCCAGGACGTGCCGCCCAGAGCTTTAATCGCCGCGGCCCCGAGCGGAATGCGATTGACGTCGATCACGGGCGTTAATTGATCGCGCACTCGCCGTTCTCGCAGCTCGAGCCCGGTCGCGTAGACTTTGCTGCGCAGGATCTCAAAACTCAGCGACTCGTCGGCGAACGAGGCCAGATAGAGCAAGCCGTCCTTGGGGTCCTTAAGCCAAAATGCTTCGTCGCCGGCGGCCTTGCGCGCGACAAAAAAATCCCAGAGATAAGCGGCGCGTGATTTCGCTGCGACTTGCGGGGTGCCGGCCAGGTCAGGCACCACGTCAATTTTCACTGACCAGCGGCGCCGTGGTTGGCCCAGGGTGCGCGCCTGGTCGTAACCATCGCCAAAACCAGCGCGCGCAATCGGGAAAGCGGTCGCGGTGCGAGTGAATAAAAAGCCGTCCGTCCTGATTTGCTCGTAACCCATGACTTGCGCCCCGTTTGCGCAAAATTGACCCCCAGCGAGTCGGGACCCGGGGCCATGCAATCGCATGACCGGCCAGCCCAACGCAGCCCCAGCCTAAGCGAGGCGCAGGCGCCGACCGTATTGCTCGGCAAGGCTCGCGTCGCCGTCCATCGCGCGCGCAATGCCGTGCGCACCACGCATGACCACATGCTCGGGCGGCATTGAGCTCAGGCGCGCGATTTCCTGGCGCAGGCCATGCAGGACCGCAGTCAGGTCGCCGGGGTGAATCGCACCGCCTTCGCCAGGAATGAAAAGCTCGGGGCCGCGCTCGCCGACCAGATAAGGTTGACCGCGATAAACCGGGCCGCCAAATTGTCGCGGCCGCGCTAAATTCGGCGCCACCGCGCTCGCCAGGTTGACCAGGTTCGGGGCGGCCCCAAGTGGCATCAAGTTACTCGAGGGCGCGCGCCGAAAAGCGCCACCTTTCGCAAAGCCGCCGGCGATCCCGGTAATCGCGGCGCCATAATCGCCACCGATCGCCGAACTCGCGGCGCCGGCAATAGTCGAAAGAATCGGACCAACGCCAGGAATGAACGAAAGAAACGGCGCCGCGAAGCCGAGTAGCTTGGAAAAGAAGCCGCGCTTTTTTCCGACTTGCTGACTGGGGACCATGCCGGCCACCTGGCCGAACGCGCCGGCCAGCTCGCCGATAATATCGCGCCCAACTCGTAACTGGTCCCAGGCCGCTTTTTGATATTCCTTCGTGAGTGCGATTGAGGTGTCGGCGTGGAATTTTTCCATGTCGATCAGCGGTGTGGTCGCGCGCATTCGTAACATGCTCGCGTCCAGCATCGCGCCCGTGGTCGCGTTGGTCGTCTCGATTAACTGGTCCATCGACGACTTGACATTGACGATCGCCGCATCCTCGACCCCGTAAGTAATCGCGAGATCTTTTTTGTCTTTCGTGATTGCGTCGATTGTGCCCAGGATTGATCCTGGTCCAGTCGGCGCCCCGGTCCCGCCCATGCCGCGGAGCATCTGTGCGGCGCCGCCTTCGATATCGCGGATCGCCACGGGCATCGCACCCGTGCTCGTCGGTTTGATTGCTTGGCCACCACCGCCGAGCATTGCTTGATAAGTGCCCAGCCATTTCGCCCGGCCCCATTGACCACCGCCGCCAATGGTCGATCCTGGCACTGAGGTCCAGTCCTTCGCCGCGAGCGGCATCATGCGACTTATATCGCCCGACTGCAGCGCGCCGAGACCACCGGGCCGCTGAGACATAAGCCAGAGCGCGACCAGTTTTTGATCTTCAGGATTTGAAAAATTAAGCGGCCCTAAAACCTTCTCCGCTGCTTTCCAGTTGGTGAGTGTTTCCTGTAACAGACCCGAAGCCGACGAGCGCTTGCCGCCAGTACCAGGCGAGATCATCCACTGAGAACGCGGCACGACCTCGCCAGGATGCTTCGCGCCTGACGGTACATGCCGACCGCCGGCCATAATGTCGAGCGCGCCGCCTTCGGATTTGATCAGCGTGTTTAGCAGCGCTTGCACGCGCGGATCTTGTAAAAGACCTCTCAGCGTATCGACCAGCGCGTCGCCACCTTCGCCCTTGATAAAATTTCCCAGGCCGCGAACCAGGCCCACGCCGAGGCCTTGACCCAACGGGACCCCGACCTCGCGGGCCATCAATTCAGAAGGTGACTTCGCTTCAAAAAGTTCTTTGAGTGTGGTCGTGGTCCAGGACCCGAGTTTCTTAAACGAGCTGCCCAGGTCGGATAAGGTTTGACCGCTGATTAAGCCTTCGGCGATCCCGCCGCCGATGCTCACGCCGGCCTGAATTCCTTTTTTGGTCCAGTCGACCAGCGTGCCGGCAAACTTGTCGAGGTAAGCAACAAAATCTTTCGCTTGCGGCGAGGCCAGGATGCGCGACATTTCGCCGTACATATCGCCCAGGCCTTCGGTAAATTTTTTCGTCGCCTCCTGGCTTCTAATCTGCAAAAGATTTTGCGCGGTCATTTCTTTGCCGTAAGTGGTGGTCGCTGCGATGCGTGCCGCAAAGCCACCCTTTTCGCGCTCGAGGCCTTCGGCGATTAGCTTCGCGGCCACGTCACCACGCAGCCGATCGGCTTTCATTAGTCGATCAATTTCTTTGAGTGAATGCCCGGTCGCTTCCGCGAGATATTTCCGCGCGTCGATTCCCAGCTTATAAAGTTTGTTGAGTTCGCGACTGGCGAGCGATCCCTTTTCCGCGATCAGCCCAAGTTGCTCGGCCACGGCGCCGATCGTTTCGGCTTTGCCGCCAAAGTCGGCCGCGTGGTCGATTGAGGCTTTCAGGATTTTGTTAGTGAGTTCGAGGTTGCCAGTCAGATCGTAAATATGCTCCGAGGTCTCCATGACCCAGGAAAAACTTGTTCCCGTTTCAATGCTTAATTTTTTGAGATCCTCGAGATAAGCGATGGCCTGCTTTTCGCTGCCGGCAAAGGTCGTAAATTCGACCGTGGTGCGTTCGATTTCTTTATTGAGTTGGATCCCACCTTTGACTAATTCCAGCATCGGACCCGAAACCTTCTCGAGCGCGGCGTCGAGCCCGCTGCCGATCGTCGAGCCGACTGCGGTGCCGATTCCTGGCGCGATTGCCGTGCCGATGATCGAGCCGAGAGTTGTGCCGAGCGATTTGATCGAACCCGTGATCGAAGCGACCGCACCCGAGCCAAAGTCGGCGCCCCACTTGCGACCAGCATCGGCGCCTTTGAAAGCCTCGCCGACTTCCTTCGCGGTTTTCTTTACGGTCGAGCCGTATTGGTTGACTTCCTTTTCGGCCTTCGCGTATTCCGCATGATGCTTGGAGGCGTCAACGATCAGCTCGCTTCGCAGTCGAAAAGCTTGAATGTTTCGAGTAGCCATTTTCTAAACTCGCTTGAGCGAATAACTCACGAACTCGCGTGCGATATTCAAACTCGGTTGGCGCATTCGCCAGCGACCTCGCCGAACGATCCAATAACATTCGATTGATCCAGGTCGCATCGGCGGCCATTAACTCGTCAATCGTTTTGTGCAGCTCAAAGGCAAGTTGGATCAATCCTTGCGCCTCGAGTTCCTGGCCGCGCTTGCCGCCTGACCTGTACCATTCGGCCAGGTCATACAAGCGCGTTAGGTAGGGTTGCCCATGCGATCGGCCTGCAGCGCGTTCGCGATGCGGTGCAAAACGTAAGTGTCCAGTGAGCGGAAAAAGTCCTCAGTTGGTTCGACTGTTTTGTCGCCATCGAATACGTTGGGCAACTCGATGACTTGTTCGGCGAGGGCCTTCGGCAAAGCTTCGGCCGCCTCCATGCCGTCATATTTTTTCGTGAAGGCCGCAGTCTCGGCCAAACTCATCCCGCGATAAACGATCGGCATTTCTTCCTCGCCCACGTCGCCGAGTTTTACGATTGCCGTGTGCCGCGCGCCGGCGGTTTGCGTGAGCCGCGCTAATTGAATTTTAGCCACAAAGAATTCCTTTCTTTTTGCTTGATTGAATTTTGCGGGCGCGCCGGCGAGCGGTTGGTCCTGCCGGCGAGGTAGGCGTCGTTTGGATCGTCGGTGCGCTTTTTTCCACCTCATTTGAGGGACCAAAAAGCGCACGCCAGGGAGATCAATAGGTTCTCATTTCGCCATAGTTCGATTTACCAGGAACAAGCAAGGCCGTTCCGGTCATTTCATAGACCGCAACATCGGCGCCCGTGCCGGCGGCACTGCCACTCTTCAGCGAAACCTTAGGCGCCGGACCCAGCGAAACACGATCGAGTCGAGCCCAGATCCGCTCGCCAGGGACCGCCAGGTTTTTACCATCGAACAAAACGCAGAGATCGGGCGTGGGCGACTGCAGGATCGCGACGATATCTGATTTCACGTAACTGTACGAAAACGCGTGGAAGGGCTGCGTGTAACCAGTCACATCAATAAAAGTGATCAAGGGCGCATCGGGATTGATCGAATATTTCGTGTTCGGAACTGTGACCGGCGTGCCGGCATTATCCTTCAGCACGAAGGCCGTGATCCCCATGTGACCGCCGGGAATTAAATATGTCTGACCCGCCGTGATGCCCGACGGAAAAGCTTCATTAAGGCTATAACTGCCGGCGATCTCGCTCGAGCTCACGCCAAAAACTTCGAGCTCGAGATTTTTGATCGTGCGCTCTTTGAGGGTCAGATGGACCACCGCGGCATTTTTGATCGGCAAGTGCAAGTCCTGGAGGTTGGGCCCCGTTTTATTGGTGGCGAAGTTGTCGGCGTAATCGACCGTGGGATCGAACTCGAAAACGGGCGCCTCGCCTACGTCGCGAAAGTCCAGCGGGTTAAAACTCGAGTCCAGCTTTGCGATCTTTATGTCGCCGGCGCCGATAAAATATTCGATAGGCATAATCAGAAACCCCCTCGAGTTTCACTGGTAAGCGTCGAACGGCGCCGCCAAAAACTCGACCGTAAAACCGACCGCCGCCCCGTCGATGGAAAACGTCTCTTTCGGAATTATGAAACCGTCCTCGTCAGGTTTCGTGTCCCACGCCAGACCGCCGAAAGTCGGTTCGCGTTCGCCAGTCAGCTCGTCGCTGATAATCGCTTTCATGACGTCGGCCATCATGGTTCGCAACTGCGCCGGCGTAGTTTCGCGCGCGTGAAAAATCCGCACCTGAAGCGGTAAGACATTCGCGATTTTTTTTTGCTCGGGCTCGTCCTGGAAACTTTTGTTTGTCAGATCGAAAACGCCGAGCCTGGTCGCCTCGCGCAGCTCGTCGTTGCTGTATCGTGTCGGCCAGTCCTCGGCGGGTTGTAATCCGATATCGGTCTGAAATCCGTTCGCGACTTGAATGCGCGCCAGTCGCGCGATGATCTTCGCGACAATTTGCTGGCGAATCGTGGCGGGTGCCGGCATAACTTTTAAGGTACGCGCTCGAGGCCGCGAGCATCGTGATTGCTACCAGGAAAAACATTGTTCGTCGCATCATGCTTAAGTGTGATCCGCATCTTTGGCCGCCAGGCCCAGGAATAAAACGATCAGCGCGGTGGTCACGATGATCCATTGCCCGCGTGTCGCCGGCAGTGCAAAACCGATGCCGAAAAAATAAAGTAAGGCGGCGCCGGTAATGCCGATCGCTGACGTTTTCCAGCTATCAAAAAATGCTTGCCACACCCATCAAACTTCTTTCAGGTGGATCTTGGTGCTTTGCGTCCCGGCCAGGGCCAGCCGGCAGATTTGAAAACTTTTGCCGTAGCCGTCCTCGTGTGGCTCGAGCTCAGGAAAGTCGAGTCGCATTCCGCGCGCGACGCCGGCCAGGTCCGTGGTCTTACACTCAAAGATCGCGTCGTCAGCATCGACATTCGTCTCGGGATAAATCGGCATGTCCTGCGAGGTCAGATCAAAAACGCCGTTCAGCTCGCGCGAAAAGCTAGGACCCGTGATCACGCCTTTAATCCCGTGACCGTCAGTTTCAAAGAACGAAGCAAGATCCTCAGCTGCGAAACCGCTCGACATTATCGTTTGCGTGCTGGCGCCGATTTCGTTGCGCTTGTTTTCCTGGCCGCCGGCGGCGTGGTTTTTCTGGCGGGTGGCGCCTTCGATTTGCTCGTGGCTTTTTTGCTTCCTGCCAGTGCCGGCGCCGCTCCTGCGCGCCCGATGTTTTCGTCGATTTCAGCTTCAGCCGATCCCTGGTCAACAAACTCCGCGCGCTTCGTGTTCACTAACTCGAAGGCGAAATTTTGGGCAACGTCGGCGACTTGCTTGGGATAACCAGGGCCATAGTCCTCGCCGTCATAACAGACGTTGGTCAGGAAACGAATTCGGCGCGTGCTATCCGCGCGCGCAAAGCCGACCGGCATGTTTCCTCTTTGCCTCCAATAACGCCGAGCAAAAAAGCCGCGGCGTGAAATCATTCAAAGCTCGTCGCGCTTCGTTTAGGTATTGAGCAGCCCGGTCCCTTTCGAGAAGGCTTGCGCGTAACGGGCGTTGACATCGACCATCACGAAGCTTGTGACCTCGATCATTCCTTGCTTTTTCAGCCGATAGGGATCAGTGATGATCTCGAGCGCGCCCCACTCGCCGATCAATAGCTGCGACCAGACGCCAAAAATAATGCCGTGCTCGTTCGTGCCGGCGCCCAGATTTTTCGCCAGCTGATTCGTGGCTTCGGCGCGATAACCGTTAACCTCGCCGTTCATCCAGATCGGCAACGCAATCGTATTCGCCAGGACGGGTCGCTGCTTGGCCTTGCCACGGATCTCCGGGGTCATCAGGTAAGCCATGACCCCGACTTCGGCATTGCTCACGCCGATCGCGGTTTCCAGATCGACGACGGGACCAAACGCCAGCGCGCCACCCATCGGGACCGCATTAACACCGGTCAGGTTGTAAATGCCGCGCGGTTGATTCGCTGACCCCAAGCCATGCAAGGCCGCCAGGTCAATCGCCAACGCGTTAACTTCGACCAGATCGTTTTGGACTAACGAATCGACATTGGTGACACCTTGGGCTAGCAGCTGCCGGGAATAACTGGTGGTCGATTGACCGGTCTTAGGCGAGAGCGTCACCTGATCCAGCAGCAAGTTAGACTCGCCCACGTCGGCGCCAGGATTCTCACCCACCCACGAGAAGGACCCCGCGCCCGTCTGCCGCGGAAAAGCGACATTCCCTTGGAGACCTGGCAACACAGTCGCGCCCAGGATCATGACCATCGCTTTATTGCGCAGCATCTCGATAAACGAGCCGGCCTCGGTGAAAACGAGCTCCGCACCTTTGGTCGCCGTTTTCGAGTCGAGGCCTGCGCGCTGCAGGATTTGACCACGGAGCGCGATGTTGGTCGGCATATAAAAGCCGCCGTGTTTCTTCGCCCCGGGTGCGTCCAACTTACGCTCGATTTCCTGGGAGATCTCCAACTCAAAGCAGCTCGTCAGACCGCCGTGATAATCACGATCGCGCCCGTTGGCATCCGCAATGATTGCCCGCGCGATGGAATATTTTTGCTTGTCACTGGCAGTGAGATCGACCAGCGGCGCCGCTGGCGGGATCGCCACCTTCGCCCAGGTCCCGCGCTTCTCATTGATCGCGGCGAACAAGTCCGACTCGCTCTTTTCCGAGAGTGCAAAGTCGCGCGCCATCTCCTCGAGTTCGGTGCGCCGTTCGTCGGTAGTGCCGAAGCCGATTGCGAATGTTACGTAACGAGTGCTGCGCTCGAGCATCGCGTCCAAAGGGTTCGGCGCATTGCCGCCGCCATTACCGGCCACAGTCTCAGGTTTCATGATTGACCTCACTTGAATTTTTGTCGGTTTGATTGTGCGCGCTGCGCGATCACTCGATGCGGTTTCTTCTTCGTCCTCGTCACTGGTATCGCTTTGTGTTTCTTCTTCGTCCTGGTCGTCGGCGGCTTCACTCTCGTCGTCGCCCATGGCTCGACCAACGCCGACACTGATATCGCGCGGCACGCTGGCGATTGAGCCCTCGAGCGGTTCCCAGTCACGCGCGCGATAAACATTCGGACCCTTGTCGCTTTTTTGCTCGAGGTCCATTTCGTGCAGGATAAAACCGACACTCGTATTGCGTCGGATGCCGTCCTGGACGTCCTGAAAAATTTCGCCGGCAAGTTGACTGCGCGAAAATCTGGCGACCGCGCGCAACTTACCATCCTCGATCTTGATGTTCTCGAGGACCCCGATTTGTTGGTCCACGTCGTGATTCAAAAGCAAAGGTGCGCCGGCGCGAATGCGCTCGAGGCGTACTGAGCTCGCGGAGTGATCGAGAATGATGCGACCGAACCAGTGATCGACGGGTTGGTCCGAAGAGATCGAAAGCTCGACCGTGCGCTTTTCGGTGTCGATCGGCGCATCGCGCGCGATCACGAAAGGCACTTCGTAGCGGCGCCCGAGGATTTCGGGATATAAATTTTTTCCGTTAGGACCTGGCCTCGAGGATTTCTTTTTCGCCATCGGCGCGAAAAATTAACACAAGCGGCGGGGTCGCTGTCTCGGAGGGTGTCCACTTATTGCGCTCGCGTGCCCGGTAAGAGCTGCGACTCGAAGATCGAAAGCACGCGCTGTGGTCCATCGGGTGAGTTATCTTCGGCGGCCTGGTCAGCTTCACTTTTTTGATCGCTCGCCGGCGTTTTATCAACTGCCGGCTTCGCCGGCGTCATTGCGGTTGGCGTGACCAGGATGCCCGCCGCCTCGAGCGCTTTAGTTTCGGCGGCCAGCTTTTTGACGTTATCGGTAAAGTCGTCGCCGCGCTCGCTGCAGTAGTCAGTGCGGCACTCGAGCCCGTTCGCAATCGCCAGGATCGCCGCTTGAATATCTTTCAGTGGATCCACCCAGTCCCAGCCACGCGGCCGCCAGGTATCGCGCACGCGCTCATAATCACGCAAGCTGAGATTGACCGCCCCTTTGACCATTGCCGACTTGAGCCAGTTTTGAAAAACACGATGACAAAAATGCTGGACCATGAACGCCTGCAGCATTCGATAAAAGTCGCGCTCCTCGAGTAAGCCAGCGCGAATCGACGAATAGTTAACGCTTTCGCGATCGTTCGCCAGACCCTCGTAAGCCACCTCGAGGCCTGAAGCAATGTCGCGCTTCACTTCTTTTATGAAAGCGGAGATGTTGGTATTCGGATGCTTGGGATCGTTGCTTTTGACTTCCCAGCCCGCCGGCAAAACTTGCGCGACTCCGCTCTCGAGCTCGCGCACCGCCCCAGGCTCAAAGTCGGCGGGTAAGAAATCGGTTTCGTCGCCTTGGTCCTCGTCTGCCGGCGGCATGAAATAATCAGTGACACAGGCGCCGGCGCGCGAAGCATAAAGCTCGGCATCGACCAAGCCGCCCAGCACGTGGATATCTTCCATCGCGGCGTGCGCCCAGGGAACGCCGCGCGTCTGGACTTCGTCCTCAGTGATTAAAAATTTGTGAATGATTTCGCTCGCGGCGACCGGCGTGCGGTAGGAATAGCGTTGATCGAATTCAGGGTAAAGATAATCGGAGATCGGACGGGTCAACCAATAGCGGATCGGCCGATCGTTCTCGTCGATTTCAACCGACATAAGAATGCGGCGGCCGCCTTCGACGATCTGATTGTAGGTTTCGTCCAGCCACGCCGGGTCGCGAAAGGCCAGCGCGTAACCGAAGGGGTTATCGGCATTCAGGACCTCGCGCGCCAGGAATTCGCCGTCACGCGCCATTGAGCGGATCGCAAACCATTGTTGACCGGTAAAGGAAAGCTTGCCCGACGAACTCGCATTCTCGGGGCGGCCCCACTCTTTGAACGCGTCCTCGATTTCTTGGGCCAGCTGCGCATCGCGCTCAGTGGTCGAGTTACCGTGCGGATCGAAGGTCACGCGTAAAGTGATTCCATCGGCGCCGATGACATTCGCGCCGATCATCGACAAAAACTTTTTCATCACACCTTTATTGCGCGCCAGTTCGCGCGACCTCGAGCGCAAGTTGCGCAAGCTGCGACGCAGCTCCGCGTTGGCTGAGGTTTGCGCGGTCGGCCAGTCCGCGGTCAGGTTTGAGGGAAGGGCGCCTTTGTAACCGCGACGCAGTGGTCGCCCGGGGCCGGGCGTCGGTCCGATCGTCACGCCGAAATATTTCAGGATGCGCTTAACCGTGCGATTCATGACTTTTCAAATAAAGCGAGCGTGAATGTTTTTGACGAACGGCTCGCCGGCGCGCGTGCGTTCGTTTCTTTTTTCCTGGTTGTAGAGTTGCTGATATCTGGTTTCGGCTTTGAGCAATTCATCAATCGACATCCACTCGATAGCTTTGTCGCCGATGGTCCGGCGCAGCTGCGCGCGTGTGGCGTTTTTGGCAATCGCCGCGCGAATCGCCTCGAGTGTTTCTTTTAGGTTCGAGGCTTGCGAGAAGGTCGCCGAGTCGCGCACGGGCACGATCATCGCGCGCCGGCGGGCGTCGCCGCCGTCCGTTTCAATGTGGTTGTAACAAGTGTAATTCGAGCCGATGCTCGCGTTGGCGAAGTCGATCTTGATCGCGGTCGTAGTATTGTCGAAGCCGACCGCGAGCTGCTGGAGATCGGGGTGTAGTTCCCAGCTCGAGGTGACAATCTTCGCCGATGGTCCGAGCTGCGCTAACAAAACGGAATAGTCGAGCTTAAAAGATTTCTTGTCGCCTGGGTCGACGGGATCGACCGTCATTGAATCGCTCATCGCACTCGCAAACTTACCATATCGGCCCCAAACACTGTGTTGACGGGTGTCTCACCAACGATCAGCGTGGCGCCTTCGACCGCGATTAGGTCCATCGACTTGATTGAGCTAAAGGTTAAAGAATAGGACCCCAGCGGGGCGGCCATAATCCGCGTGCGCCGGATGGTCAGGACCTGGCCGGCCAGAACAAACGAGCCACGCACCGGCGAGATCGTGAGATGTTGACCAGGACCGATCGCCACGGCTTCGCCGGTCAAAGTGAAAAGGCCAACGCCGACCGGCAATCGTCGGGCTTGTCGAAGCGGTGTCGCCACTCCGCTGAGACTGAATGCCCCGGCAATCGCGGCCAGCTGTCGGCCTCGCAGCAAATTAGCCGCTTGACCGCTGAAAGTAAACGAGGCCGCAACCGTTGGGAGTCGGCGCGCGCGCAATAGGTTTGTCGGCTCGCCGGTAAAAGTGAACGAAGCGAAGCTCGCCGGCATTAACCGCGCGCGTTTTAGATTCACGCTTTGCCCGGTCACCACGAACGAGCCCAGGACCGCGGCCATCGTGCGACCCTTCGCCAGGATCGTGCTCTGGCCGGCAAAGGTGAACGAGGCAAAGCTCGCCGGCATGATGCGCGTACGCCGCAAGGCGAGGTCCTGACCGGTGAGCGCCAACGATCCAAAGTTCGCCGGCAATAAGCGCGCGCGCAAAAGATTCGCCGCTTGTCCTGAAAATACGAATGACCCAAAGGCCGCCGTGAGTCGCTTCGCCGCGGCGAATAAATTCACGCTTTGCCCGGTCAGTGAAAACGATCCAAACGCCGCGGCGAGTCGCTTCGTGCTGCCGACTAAATTCACCGCCTGACCAGTGAACGAAAACGAGGCGACCGTCGTGATTAGTCGCAAACCTCGCAGCAAGTTCGTCAGCTGCCCGGTCAAAGTAAAAGATCCCGCCGGCGCGACCAGGCGTCGGCCGAACAATAAATTTTGCACTTGGCCGCTTAGTGAATAGGACCCTTGGGGCGCGATTAGTCGGCGACCTCGCAGCAAGTTGACCGCTTGACCGCTGAACGTAAAGCTCCCGGCGACCAGACTGATAAAGCGACCTTTCGACAAGTTGATCGTTTGCCCGGTCAGCGAAAACGATCCTGGCGCCGCGACCAGGCGTCGGCCGAGTAGTAAGTTTGTCGTTGGTCCTGAAAGCGTGAACGAGGCGAAGCTCGCCGGCATAACGCGCGTGCGACGTAGAATCAGGACCTGGCCGGCCAACGAAAACGATCCTTGCGCTAGGGCCATCAGTCGCCCTTTCGCCAGGATCGTGGATTGACCAGTTAACGGGAACGAACCAAAGTTCGCGATTAGTCGATGACCAGTAAGCAAGTTGACCGCTTGACCGTTTAAGGCAAACGAAGCGAAGGCCGCCAGCATGTGATTGAACTTGAAATTTGTTACTTGTCCGGTCAGTGCATAGGACCCTTGCGCCGCAGCCATGATGCGACCTTTAGTAAGTCCCGTCGCCTGACCAGTCAACGCAAACGAAGCTTGCGCCGCCGGCATGATGCGTGTGCGGATCAGATTTGTAGTTTGACCCGATTCGGAAAACGATCCTTGCGCGCAGGTCAAAGTATAAGCAGCCGCGCCAGGTGTGTAGCAGATAAAACCGCTGCCCCAGTCCTGCGCGACTCCATTATTACCGTTGAAAGTTTGCGTGCCGGCCGCGGTGACGATCTTATATTCGACCAGCAGATTGAGTTTCGTATTATCGGCGCCACTGCCACCGGAATTCGTATTCAGCGCGACCACCCACGAACCGTTTGTCGTATCACTGTCGGTGCCTTGATTCGTCGCTGTTTCGGTACAGCTCATCGCGATAATCACGTCACCGGAGGCCATGCTTGCCGATGCGGGGCTGGCGTAAGTTGACCCTTGACCGTTCGCGTTATTCGTATCGGTTCGAGTGTTGTTATTGCCGGTGACTTTTTCGATTGACGCACACTTTGCCGTGGTTGAAACCGAAAAGTTGATCGTTATCGTGTCCGAAGTGGTAAGAGCGATTGTTAAGGTCGACTCGAATTGCGCCGCCGTGATCCCATCGCTAGCACCTCCGGCCGCGGTTCGATTATTCAGCCAGACTTGATTGTAAGTATTCCCTTGCGAATCAGTAACACTTGAGATCGAGGAAAGACCGCTCGCCGCCGCATTGTCCGCGGAGATACTGACAACAATTTTATTTCCGATCGCGGCGCCAGCTGTGAGCGTCACTGCCCAGGCCGTAGCCGCTGTCTTATCGGCACGATCGCCAATGTGTGTGACTACAATAGCCATGATTTGAAAGCGTAAATCGACGCGACGATCAAGCCGATCAAAATCAAAATCACGAACCAGCGAAATAAAGTTTCGGTGCGCAGCAAATTGAAAAAAAAACCGAGCCGAGCGCCCCCGCCCGACTCGGCTTCCCTTTATTTCCCTGAATTAGCCCCCGTGCATTTTCAGAGAAACGACAACCTCAATTTTAACTCGGCTTCGCTTCGCTTGACGACTCTGCCGGCGCGTACTCTGGCGTGTAACCAGGAATGCGGTCGAGATAGAAATCTTCGACCAGCTCGCCGGCATTCCATTTCTTGACCGCTTCAGCTGGCGAATTCGCGCGCGCCGAAAACGAGCGGCGTTTCACTTTCTTAACTTCGCCCTCGAGCAGGACCGCAGTGCCGTTCTCATGCTCGACCAGATAAGGCGCGCAGTGAATGCAACCAACTTCCCAGACTGCCGGGACCTCGATCCCGTCGCGTTCGTAAGCCGGGGTCTTGAGCATTCCCATCGGTCGCTCGCCACAAGACTTCGTTTCCATTTCGCCAGCGGCATTGACTTGCGCGCGCGGATTCGCGCACGGCTCCGCACCTTGCGAAATAAACTGGTCCAGCTCCTGGCCGAGTTTGGTGATTTCCTGGACGGCTGCTTGTTGCGCCGCGAGCGTGGTCGATTCTGGGTTCGCCGCTAGCTCGGCGAATTTTTCTTTCGCCGCGCTGAGCTCAGTCAGGATTTCTTTTTCAGTGCGTTCACTCATTTATTGAATCTGCAAAAGTCCGTTCGTGCCGTCAAAGTCGAGCGTAAAAGTTTCGCCGTTCGCCAGGGTCACGTCCGAGCCGTAATCGAACCAACAGACCAGCTCTTTGTTGGTCGCGGTGAAATTATAAATTCCGACCATGCGGAAAGTCGCCACGGCGCCCGAAGCGGTGAGCACTAAGTCGGTCAGGATCAACTTGTAAAGCCCGGTCGTTTGCGCCGACGAGCTCATCGAAATAGTGCGGCTCGAGAGATTCGTGTACGCGATTTCGGTAATGTTTGAAAGCTGCGTGTTGGTGGCGACGGGTGCCGAGGCGTTCGTGGTTAAGAAAACGGTCAGCGCATCGGCCTGGAGGTTGTGAACCTTTTCGGCGATTGCTTCGACGAAAGAATAAAATTTGTTAAAGGCCGCCATCGGTCGCGCATCATAAACGAAAACGCGACTCGTCTGTCTCGGAGGGTGTCCCGCCAACCGTTTAGATAGTCATTTTTTTTGATCTAAGCGCGAATCAACAAGCATGTCGTGGATCGCCTTTAACATCGGGACCCAACCGATATCGCTGAGCGCGATCTCAACTTCCTGCAGCTGGGTGGCGTTGATCTCGGGACTGCGCACCTGCAACACGATCGACTTTCCAGCCACGAGCCGCCGGAATTGCTCGAGATCGATCATAATGCGTATAGGCATAATTTTATTTTTCTACTCGTTCGATTAAATTCCACTTGCCATCAACTAAAGACCACGGATCGTTGCCACCGTGCATTGCGTGGGCCAGATCCCAACGCCAAACAAAAAGCGTCGGATCTTTACCTTTCCAACTTCCGCGATATCTGCAGATGTACCAACCCGCCGCAACTTCGTGAGCGGCGCATTCACGGAATTCGATTAACTCGGCACTCGTCGCCTCGAAAAATTCAAACTCACGATCGGGATCGTTTTTATGGATCGTTTTCGCAAGCTTGATTAGACATTCACGCGCCAGTGGCGGGACCACCAAGCTCGCACTGCTTGAGGGAAATTCAGATCGGGCTATTTCCGTGATTGAAATTTTTTTCACATCACAATCGGTGTCGGACTGCTGCGCCAAAACTGGACTGCAGCCGATCAAAATTAGGATCGCCAGAAATACGATTTGTGTTTTCATTTCAGGGATTTTACCAAAGCTTCGCAGTGCTTCTCAAACGCGTGTTTCGTCGTGGTCTCGTTACCAGTTCCGCACGAAGCCGGTCCGTCGTCGTGGTAATCTGAAGGCCTCACGGCGCCGCGTCCCCGACCGATCGGCGTCGTCTTGGTCCTGGCCGTCGTCTCCGCCAGCAGTTGCCGGCGGCCCTGACCGTTGCTCCACTCGCTCGAGTAGCAGCTCACGATAATTTTTAAGATTCGGTTTGAGAATTTCTTTGGCGGCCAGGTTGTAAACCAGATCGTCCCACGCCTCGTTGCGCGCCCCTGGTTTCAATTCCCAACGCTTGACCGGGTAACCACGATGATAAGTCGCGACCGCGCGCTCGCTCGTCAGTTGATCGAAATAGTCCTCGGTGTAGTGACTGGGAAAGTGATACGAACCAGGACCGCCGATCCATTCGCGGCCATCTTCCGACCATCCCGATTTGAGCGAGGCGGCAATCCTATCCTTGGCGACTTCAGTACCGATCGTGCGGAGGGGAATATTCTCGCGGCCGACGCGTGTTGGTTTCCTGGGCGCAATCGGGCGGCCAGGAACAGACGAACCTTTTACCGCCCAGTATTGCTTGCGCCGGCGCGCGGCGCGTTTGGCGAATTTGTAAACCGCATCGGTGCAGGCGCCGCCGCTGTCAATGCAGCCACAGCGCACGCGCATCGTGACCCCGAGCTCGTGGCGCCAGTCGCGCTCGAGATAGCGCTCGAGCTCGTCCCAGACCGTGACCTCGCCTTCGACCTCGAGGCGCGCGGGGTCGCCGCGAAAAATCTGATAGTCAATCGACCAGCGTTCGTCGCCGATGCCCCAGCCGGCGACCTCAACTTCGATGCGATCAATCTGAACGTCGACCGCGAAGGTAAGCAGGACCACATCGGCGGGAACTTCGGCGCGATATTCCTCTTTGCGAAACTCGAGATCTTCTTTGTCGATTTCTTCCCAGGGTTGCCAGAGCTCGCCCAAAGTCGTATTGACGAAAACTTGCTTTTGCTCGAGTGAGTGTTCATGCGCCGCGCGGGTCACCTCGAGGGCCATCTCGCCCCAAGTGATCCAGGGTGAAACCGTGCCCGGTAATTTGAATCCGGCGATCCCGTTGAATTCGGCGCCGGCGTGCCACGAGTAGCGCGAAATCAGATCCTCTTTTTCGTCGTCGGCGATCATCACGCCGCACTCGGGGCAAACATAGACCGCCTCGCTGGGCTCGAGGCCGATATCGGACCATTTGATATTCGCCCATAAGGGCTCTTGCCACGCATCGCAGCCAGGACACTGTACAAAGAGCTTGCGCCGATCGCTGGCCTGATAAGCGCGCGCGATGCGCGACTGACCTTCGATCGTGGGCGAGCTCGTCATCACGACCAGCGCGTCAAGGGTCGCGGCATAATTGCGGGTGCGCACGCGCGCCAGGGCCACGGGATCGCCTTCGGCGCCGGCAGTGACCGGGAAACGATCCACCTCGTCGAGTAGCAAAACGCGGATATCTTCGGAGGCGAGGCCTACGGGTGAGTTGGCGCCCACGATCGAAATGTGACCGCCGCGAAAGGTTTTGTGGAGTAGCGTATTTCCTGAGTCACGCGTCCGCGGATCTTCGACCAGATCACGCAGGACCGGCGTTTCGCGAATCAGTGAGGTTAGCCGATCGCGTGAATATTTTTCGGCCATGTCGAGCGTCGGTTGGACCATCATTATCGGGCAAGGATCAATGTGCATGAAAAAGCCGACGATGTTATTGAGCACGCCTTCGGTTTTGCCGACGCGCGAACTCGACCACAAAACGATTTCATGCACGCGCCGATCGGTGGCGCAGTCCAGGATCTCGCGCAGGAAAGGCACGCGAGTCGTTTTCCACTTCGTGCCGATTTCCGGACCTTGCGAAACGACCCGATAAGTGTCGGCCCATTCGGGGATCGTCAAGCGCGCATCGGGGATGGCCGCGACAATTGCGTCGCGCCATAAGTTTTCAATCGAAAGCGATGCCGCCGGCGTCATTGATCGTGAGCTGGATCAAAGCCCAGCATTAACAGGTGGTGTAAGTCGCTCGAGATTTTAGGTGCGATGACTTCGATCAAGCCTTCGCAAAATTCACGCGCCATCTTCGCGGTGGGCATGGTGGCCGTTGCAGGATGCCGCAAGCCGAGTTGCAGAATTGAGATCACTGGGATCAGATTCTTAAGAGTAGTTTCGATCAGCACGGGATCGTCGGCGCGATCTTTCATTTCGGCCGCCGCGTTCTGAATCAATTTTTCGTCGTCGTTTTGGGTCATCGTTTCACCTCGTCAAAAAATTTGCGGATAGTCCCGCTTGAGCTCGTCGAAAATTAAAGCAAGATCCACTTCCATCGTGTGCGCAAGATCGGCTTCGCTGCGACACTTGCGCAGGCGCCGGGCATTCTCGCGGGGGTAGCGGCGCGCGATCCTGGTATACATCGCCTTGATTAACTCGAACGCGTGTTGGCGCACATCGGAAAGGGCGACCAGATCGCCGCGCTCCTTTTGCAGCTTCAGCGTGATGCGCGCAGCTTCGGCGATCGTTTTCTTTCGTCGCGCTTCGGTAAGTCCTGAAGGTTCGCGACCGTTGCCGCCCAGCGCGATCGTGGCCGCCTCGAGGTCGTAAAGCTTCTCGGTCGGCTTCGTGCTTTTCGGTTTGACCTTGGCGGCCTGGAGACGTTCGGCAATGGTCGCGCGCGACAATCCAGTCTTGCGATGCAGCGCGGAGATCGACGCAGTTTTAGCGCCGGCTCGACTTCTTTTCGCTGCCATTCCGTTTTAGCTGCAAAACGTCGCCAGGGGGTATCGCCCGGGGCGTTTTCCGGGCCTTGCGAATACCATTGCCGCCTTTCGGGGGTCGAACTCGCTGACGGTCAATTTTGCGCAAAGTAGGCGTTTTGAGCCCTATTTCGAGACCAGGAAAAGCCTTAGTCATGCGCTCGAGCGTAACGGCGCACCACTTGGGCTCGATTTCCATGACGCGCGCAACGCGCTCAAGTGCAGCGCAGGCCGCGATCGTCGTGCCAGTCCCGCCAAACGCATCGGCGACGAGCTCGCCTTTGCTGGAATATTGATCGATCAGGTGCAACCAAAACTTGAGCGGCTTCGGGCAAGGATGATTCGCGACTTGCGATTCACTTTGCGCGCCGATCGGGAAATCAAAAACATCGTTCGGGCGCGTGCGGTCCCAACGCTCGCCGGCAAAGATGAGCGGTTCCCAGCAGGACGATTGCGTCACCCGCCCACGCGAAACCGCATTCGTTTTAATCCAGCAGCCCGTCGCCTTTAGTGCCAGTCCGAGCCAGAAGCCCTCCTCGAATCGCCGGCGCCCGATGGTCACGATCTGGCGTTCGCTGACCGCTTGCCAAAGCGAGAACCAGGTGCGCAAAAAATTTTGATAGTCGGCGCGCGATTTTTCGTCATTCACTTTGTCGCTATAACGCTTCGCGACGTTATACGGGGGATCGGTGATCAAAAGCGTGGCCTGGTCGTCGCCCATGAGTTGCGCCAGGTCCTCAGGTTTGGTGGCGTCGCCGCACATCAGTCGGTGCGGTCCTATTTGCCAAAGCTCGCCGCGCTTAACTTTCCATTTTTTTTGCAGCTCGCCGCCCTGGTCGATTTCGATTTCGAGATCTTCTTCGTCCTGGTCGTCGTCGCCAGGACCGCGCGCGATGATTTCCTCAAGCTCGCGCGGGTCGAACATCGCATCAAGGGCGACGCCCTGGTCCTGGAGTAGCTGCAGCATTTCAGGGTCCCACTCGAGGCCGAGCTCGCCGGCGCGATTGTCGGCGATGGCCAGCTCACGCGCGGCGTGATCCTGGTCCATGTCGAGATCGGTGCGCTGCACGACCACCAGCTCGTCGCCTTTAGTCGGCACGACCAGGATTTTTTTGTTGAGCTCGAGGGCCTTCTCGACCGTTTTGTTGCCGGCGATTAGCTTGCCGTGTTTGTCGGCCAGGACTGAGCGCCCGGCGCCGTAGCGCTCGAGTGAATGCCCGACCAGCTGGCGGCCCCGGTCAGTGCCGCGGTTCGCATTCTGGTCGTCGAGTACCAGGTCGCGAATGCTGCGCAGTTTTTTTGTTCGGGTGGTCATCGTTTGAGCTTGAGATCGGGAAAGGCGCGGGTCATGCGCTCAAGGGTCAGCGCGCAATATTTCGGACTGATTTCGATCCCGAATGCGCGCCGCTCATTTTGTTGCGCCGCGACCAGTGTCGATCCCGAACCGGCGAAGGGTTCGTAAACCAGATCGCCAGGGTCCGAAAAGGCTTTGATAAAAAACGCCGGCAAGCCGACCGGGAAAGCGGCACTGTGCCCGGTCAGGTCGTGACTCGCGACAAAGGTGGGCAAGCGGTTTCCAGGATAAGCCCAGCCTTGAGCGATAAAGGCCCCGGGCTCGAGCGAGCGCAGGCCTTGCAGCTTCGACATAGAATCGCCGCGCTTTGAGTTGCGCGATCGGCGAATCTGATTTTTGTTGATAAACGGGCGCCCGGTCCCTTGCCAGCGATCCCAGCCCGTGTTACCGGCGCCCTTGCCAAACGGGATGACCATTGCATCACTGGCGTGGCGAACATGCTCGGCGCGAATTTTCCAGCGACCTCGAGTGAACTGATAGACGGGCTCGAACTGATTCTTAAAACGCAGAGCCACATGTTTCGGCACGCCGACGCGCTCCCAACAAAACTCGGTGGCGAAGTGCCAGCCCCAGTCGCGCGCGTGCGTGATCACTAAATCGAAAACATAGAGATCCGTGTCGAGCTCGTGTCCTGCCGGCTTGATATTCACGAACCAACTGCCATCGCTTGCCAGGTGCGTCGCGACGTTCTCGCTGACCGGCTTAAACCACTCGACATATTTTTTTGGTGGCACGGGCGCGAAGCCGCTCGCCGCATCATAGGCGCGTTGCTCCGCATAAGGTGGACTCGTGATTGCGACGTTGATTTTTGCCTTGCCGATCGCTTTCCTGACCTGGCCGGCGTCGCGGCAGTCACCACAAAGCAAGCGATGCGGTCCGATGGTCCATAAGTCCCCGGGCTTAACCTTCCACTTTTTTTGGAATTCGGCCGCGCGGTCGAATTCGATGTTCTCTTCGGGGCCGCCGTTGGCGTCGATCGGCGTGAGAATCGCCTCGAGTTCGGCGTCACTAAACATGCCCTCGAGGTTCGCGCCTTGGTCCTGGAGTAGCTGCAGCATTTCAGGGTCCCACTCGAGCCCCAGCTCGCCGGCGCGATTGTCGGCGATGGCCAGCTCGCGCGCGGCGTGATCCTGGTCCATGTCGAGATCGGTGCGCTGCACGACCACCAGCTCGTCGCCTTTAGTCGGCACGACCAGGATTTTTTTGTTGAGTGCGAGGGCCTTCTCGACCGTTTTGTTTCCGGCGATTAGCTTGCCGTGTTTGTCGGCCAGGACTGAGCGTCCGGCGCCGTAGCGCTCGAGTGAATGCCCGACCAGCTGGCGGCCCCGGTCAGTGCCGCGGTTCGCATTCTTGTCGTCGAATACCAGATCGCGGATCGTGCGCAATCGTTTCGCTCGAGTTTTCGTTTTGGCGTTTTTCATTTCGCGGTCCGGTAAGCCTTCTGCAGTTGGTCGGTGAATATGTCCAAGAATCGCTTGCCGAAAATTTGCTCGCTCGGACCGGCCAGGAAATCTTTCTCACGAATGCGCGCGCGCTTGACCAGGAAATAAAGCGGGACCAGGTAACTCGCCTGACCGCGGCCGCGGCGTTGCATGAGAATGTGCAGGCCTCGACGCGTGACCAGGATAAAGTCGCGCTTGCCCATGAGCGCTCGAGGTCGCTGCGCGCGCGAAATAATGTCGCGCTTTGTGCGGCGCACATTCTTAGTCGGGATCGCCAGGAATTCACCTTGCGGCAACTTAACCACGATCGCGCCGGCGGGTTGCTGGATAAACTTTTCGAGCCAGTCGGCCGCGGTCCCGATCCAGGCGCTCAGGTCCTGCTTAGTTGCCGGCTTAACTCGCACGCCAAAAATATTCGAGGGCTTGTCCCAGCCCGAGCGCACCGCGAACGATGACTCGATTTGTTTGATCACGCCGAGCTGAATTTCTTTGGCGACCAGCGTGAGCGACGAGGCGAGCGCAAAATTCGCTTGCTTGTCGAATTGAGTCGAGCCCGTGAGCGAAACTGTGATTCGTGAATTGATCATCGCTTAGACCACGAGGCCGATCGACAAAACCGCCAGCCCAGCGGAGACCAGGGATTTCGAGCGCACCGCATCGACGGAAAAAATGACCGCCGCCGCGATCAAGAATCCTATTTTCGCCATGATTTTGATTTCTCCTTTGCGCTTGTTGTTGAAAGTCAACTTTTTTCCTGGCGCTAGAGCGGCCTCACGGTCGCGCGTTACCCGTTCCGCGCGCACGATTCCAGGAAGGACCCAAAGTTATAGCGCGCGCCTCGCAGTTGCTCACCCGAACGGGAGGCCGACCGTCGTGTGACGGCATCGCTCTTCGATCATCGCAATGTATTCGCGCTTTGCTTCAATCAAGATCGCTTTGCGTCCGAGCTCGAGGGCCACCTTGCCGGTCGTGCCTGAGCCAGCGAACGGGTCCAGGATCACATCGCCGGGCTTACTGCCAGCCAGGATGCACCGCCGCGGCAACCTGGTCGGAAAGGTGGCGAAGTGCGCGCCCTCAAAGCCTTCGTTGGCTATATGCCACACCGATCGCGCGTTGCGAATGTGCTGACCATTGCCATCACATCGCCAACGCTCATGACCAGTGAAGCTCGAAGTGTTGGCTTTTTCGTGGGGCATGTATTGAGCATCGTCCTGGTACTTAACGCCACCTTCAAACATAGTCTTAGTGCGACCATCATAGTTAGCCCGTTCGACAATGGCCTCGGCGTTGTAGTAGTAGCGCGGTGACTTGGTTAAGAGGAACACGAATTCATGCGCGCGCGTTGGTCGATCCTTAACTGACTCAGGCATGACATTCGGCTTGGCCCAAACAATATCGGACCGCAGCCACCAACCATTGGCACGCAACGCGAAAGCGACTAGCCACGGAATGCCCACTAGGTCTTTAGGTTTAAGGTCCTGAATGCGTGCCTTGCTTCGACGCTTGCCACCATTACGACTCGAGTCAGTGCGCGTGGGTGCGTCACCGAAAAACGTATCGCCGAGGTTAAGCCAGAGGGTCGCATCACTGCGCAGGACTCGCTTGACCTCGGCAAAGACTTCGACTAGGTGCGCGACATAAAGATCGGGTGTGGCCTCGAGTCCTATTTGTCGCACATGACCATAATCACGCAGACCCCAGTAAGGCGGCGACGTGACGCACGCTTGCACGCTCTCGGCCTCAAGCTCGCGCAGCTGCGACAATGCGTCGCCTTCTAAGATTGTCAGTGAGTCAGTCACCGCGTTTCGACAAGCGAAAAAAGATCGCAATCGGGGCGACCCGATTCAGTGAATTAAGTTGGCGCCCGAGGCTGTCAGTGTGCGCGCCGGCGGGCGCCTGATAGCGCGCGCCATTGCGCAAGCAAAGCTCGACTTGTTTTCGGCGAATCATAGGGGCCAGCGATTCGACCACCGCGCTGAGGTCGAGATCGGTTTCGTCGACAATTTCGTCCAAGGCCAAACAATCAAACTTGTGTAGCGCGGTCCTGATAAGTTTCTGCTTGATGCGTTGCGGTCGCAGCTGAAAACGAACCAAGTAGGTCAAGCGGTTTATGCGTGGTGAGAATCGCGGAAAGCGCTCGGCCAGCATGTCGAGCTCGCGCGCCAGCTGCAGGATCTCAATGTCGGGCGCCCGGCGAGATAATTCGCGCCGGCGAGTCTTTTTAGAGATCGGGCGTACCGCCGAAAAGACCATCCCAGGGGTCCAGCCGTTTCGAGGGTGAAAGTGTTTCAGGCCGCCGGCAATAATCCCAAGGCCGCGGCTTTGCGTCTTTCCAGGTCAGCGATCACGCGCGGCCCACCCTTTTCGGCCGCTTGCCAGAGTAGCGGATAACCACTCTCGATTGACTCCATGATTTCGTCACGCGTGGCCGGTCGGCCCTCGCGCCAGAATGAAAGCGAGTCAGGATCGCCGATCGTGATTAGATAGTCGGGCTCGACCCGAAAGGGTCGCATCGTTTTTGTGATCCAGATCAGCACGACACCAGGATTGCGCTCGATCATCACGCCGGGAGGCAACTGCGCGGCGCCAGGAATTCGAGAGATACGCCGCTCGGCTTCCTGGAGATTGAGAAACGGACAAGCGAGGACCGCGAACTCAGCGCACTCGCGGTGTGAAGGTGGCTCGCTCGAGGTGCGATTGATCGCGCACATCGGTCCGATCACAAACGCCAGATAAGCGCCCAGGAAATCGCCGCATAACCAGCAACGCTTTTCACGCAGCGCACGCCAACGCTTTTCTTGGTCCTGAACACGAAAATCGAAATGACCATCGACGAAGGCCACAAACCACGGCACGGGATAACCGCGCTCGACTGGCAAGCGACGCATTCGGCGGGGCAATAGTGGCAACTCGGGGCGATAAGTTTTGACGAGTTCGGTTTCGGTTTGCATGTTGTCGTTTCTCCTTCTCAGCTTTTACCACGGGGCTTTTTCCTATTCTAACTCTGCCAGGATTTTGTCAGGCCAGTCAGCGGGGATCCACACCGCGGCGTCACCGCCGGCCTGGTTAATTGCTTCGATCGTGATCTCTTGTTCGTCGGTCACAGTGCCCAGGCGCCCTTGCGCGTCGTGACCCTTTAGCTCGCGGTGCAAAATATGCCGCTCGCCCATAATTGGATCGAGTGCGGTCCGACCTCGCCGTCCTGGTCGCAACGGGATCAAAAGTAGATCGAGAATGCCGGCGCTCGAGTTGTAAGTTTTGCGCAGCCATAAAAACCGCCAGCCATGCAGCTCGCACGCATCGCGAATTGACCAGCCGAGTTGATCCTCGCTCATGAGCGGCGCCGGCGGCATTCGTTTTAAGCTGCGTCCGATCACGCTAGTTTTACCGCGCGCGTTTGCTTTAAGTAAAAGCCCACCAAGCCGACGAAGTTCTCGCCGGGTCGTTGGTCCTGAAACTCAGGCCGCGTGCGCAGCTCCGCGAGCGCCTGGTCATACGAAATTTGTTTGCTGTCGATTTCCTGGTCAATCATGGCCACCGCCCGTTGCAGTCGATTCGGCCCTGGGGATCTTGCGAAATGATTGCGGCCGACATTCTGCCAAGGTGCGCGTCGATTTTGTTTTCGCGTTAATAAATTTGCGCGCGCCGTATCTAACGGATCAACTAACGGATCAACTAACGGATCGGGTGCAACTGCGTGCACCCCTGGGGTGCAACTGGTTTCACCCCTGGGGTGCAATTTCCGATCGTTAGGGGTGCAACTGGTTGCACCCCTGGCGATTGCTTCAGACCAGGCCGCGCGTGCCGGTAAATTTCCGCTCAGCATTCGATAGCGCGTGCTCAGTCGGCCGCCGCGCGCGCCACTTTCGGCCACGATGATTTGCAAGCGACGCAGCTGCGCGAGTTGATACTGGACCGCGCGCTCTTTAATTCCGACGAGCCACGCCAGATAAGCCACCGACGCGAAGATCCCCGAGCCATCATCACGTGCCAGGTCCGCGAGCGCCGCGGTTAATGGTTTCAGTCGATGACTGAGCGCCGAGCGCCACACCTGGCCGGCCAGCATTCCACTCATGGTCAATTTCCACGGGTGCGATGATTTCGCGCGCGACCTCTTAAGCTTAGAGTGCGTTGGCCCTCGAGGTCGCGCGGTCCTGCGACGTCAACTTCCTCGATTCGCGCGTCACAGAAATTTGTTTCAGTCGTCGGGCAATTTTGGGACGAGCTTATACATTTCTTCGACTGCTTTGTTTATTTCCTGGACACATGGAAAGCAAGACGTGTTTGCCTTCGCAAAAGTGATCCCAGTATTAAAGCCGGCCTTGAATGATTTCGAGATCGCGATCGTGGTGTCGTCCTG
>Ga0126375_10000009_pt1 | contig 41503 bp, 33 predicted proteins | sample PanSoiMetPlot_14_FD_109577 | JGI IMG/M metagenome (GOLD analysis project Ga0126375, IMG submission 109577) | Tropical forest soil microbial communities from Panama - MetaG Plot_14 | ecosystem: Environmental > Terrestrial > Soil > Tropical forest | place: Panama | collected 2016-02-17 | reverse complement strand
TCAAACTTGTATTCGCTGTAAACGCCGTTCTGGCGCACGTAGTGCAGAAACACCTGCACCTGGCGCTCGCCTTCAAATGTCTCACGCCAATGAGGCAGTTCCATTCCTTTGTAAATGAGCACGTCCCCCGGTTCCAGTAGAACCTCAATCGTTTGGCCATTGCTTTCTAAATAGAACGGCCAAACGTAAGGAGAGTCATAACTGAGAGTCATCGTGGCACTGACTTCACAAGAGGGACGATCCTGATGCCTTTCAAGGTAAGCGCCCTTAAGATAGATGCGCAAATACGAATAGGTGGGGTACAAGTCGCAATTAACCGCCTGCGAAAACGTTGGGGTCATAACGTCGAGGAGCGTTTCCGTGACGAAAGGCGACGCGGCGGTGAGGGCTTTCTCGACCTGAATGTCGCCGTAAGGAAAATAAGAATGGGCTTCCAGGACCTTTATGTTTTCAGAAATGTAATCGCACATTACGGGCGGTATTAACTGCGTCACGACGACGTATCCATTTTTTTCAAATAGTCGCCCGCATTGCGTTGACCGCCGCCTGGTAACGTTGGAGATAGTCATGCGATTGTCTCCGACAGAAGATTGAGTTCGAAGAATCAGAGGCTTTCGATATCCGCGCGGCGGACCTTCCAGCCTCCATCGTAGATCGCCTTGAGCTGCTCACCGTTGATGAGTTGGGCGAGATACTCCAACGACAAACCTGAGAACTCGGAGGCTTCTTCAAGTGTGATATACAAGCTGGGGGTCGGTTGTGATAGTTGTTCGGTTAAAGCTTTTGCAGCGTCAACAAGCCAGGTCATGTCTGACGTGGGCTCGCCGTAAGCTCCGTACGCGGAAGCTTGCTGAGAGTCTGGGTCCTTTCGCACAACCCAACCGTTGGCGGTGAAACGACTGTGAGCGAACTTTCCGGTCGGACACCTTACCGGCAAAACTTCATGGCTGTAAGAACTGGGAAAAAGGACGAGCGTGTTTTGGCGCGGGATAATTGTGCGAACACGGCGGTCATCTGAACTCTCAATAAGACCGTCCTGCGAGTCGTAAAACCTCAGCTGCCCGCCGGTGAAGGCTTTCGGTTCGGTATTAAAATAGTGGACAAAAGATATTTCGCGCCGCGGAATATCCGGCGGGTCGTCATGACCGTTATCGTTGTGCACTTTGAAAAAATCTCTGTCGTTGCTGGCTGTAACCTGAATGTCGATGTGCGAAAGTTCAAATGCCGCTCGCTTGAACACCTTCATCGCATCGGGAAGGAGGGAGAGCAGGCGCTGTTGAATCAAAGGCCCATATTCTCCGAGGTCATACAAAACGCGGGACTTGCGATATGAAGGATCGTTTGTACCTTCCGGCATGCCTTCCGGAATGACTGAGCTGGGAGTGAAATCGGGTTCGCGAGCCAACACATATTTGGTCAATCCGCGCAATTCCCGCTTTGTTAAGAAATCTCTCCTGACGAATACCGGCAGAGACCTTTTCGAATGACCTCTGGTCTTCTCCGAGCTAGCTGTCCTCGGTGATTTTCGTTTTGATTTGCTACGCACTTTAACACTTCTCGACTTAGGAGTTAGAGTAGATGCCCGTAATTTCTATCTCTCATTGATAGCCGAAGTCAACAGATTACCGGCGACGCAAGTCGGTTCGAGCGAAAAAAGCATGAACGAGGTGATACAGGGTCTATGGATCGGTCCGGAACTTTCGGTGATGGAGCAATTGTCTATCGGTTCATTCCTGAAAAACGGGCACGAATACCACTTGTACACCTACGACGATCTCAACAATGTGCCGGCAGGAACAGTGCTCAAAGATGCGAACGAAATTCTGCCGAGAGCGCAGATTTTCCAATACACACATCAGCCGAGCTATGCTGGTTTTTCGAATTTTTTTCGCTACAAGCTACTGCTGGAGCGGGGTGGCTGGTGGGTCGATAGTGATGTTGTCTGTGTAAGACCGTTTGATTTTCCCGGTGAGTTTGTTTTGGCCTCCGAGATGTGCGATGGCCGCGAAGTAATAACCAGCGGCATCATCAAAGCTCCGGCCGGCAGCGGGGCCATGGCTCATGCCTGGAATATTTGCCAAGGCAAAGAACCGGCACGATTGATGTGGGGCGAAACCGGTCCGAGACTCCTCGCAGAAGTCGCCGGACAGTTTTCGCTCGATTCCTATGTCAAATCCCATGAGACCTTTTGTCCGTTGGGTTATGACCAATGGCGGGAGATTCTCGAGCCGGACACTGACGAATCGCTATTTGAGGCGAGCTACTCAGTTCACCTCTGGAATGAAATGTGGAGAGCCGCAGGTCAGAATAAGAATGGCTCCTATGATTCGAAATGTCCGTACGAGCGACTGAAACGACAGTACCTGTGATGATGCCGAAAGGGGGCGCAGCGTTGCTGGCTGGCAGACAGCGTTTGTGATGCAGATATCAGGAATTCAAAACGCCAGTTTTCATTCCGCAGGATAAGCAGCAATGACGTCGAGCATTACCAGCGCGCCTGCAGGCAGCGCTGCCGCTTGAAACGCCGTGCGCACCGGCAGCGCGGTTATTCCCAGACCTGGCAACCACGCGGCATAAATTGCATCGACTGCCTTGAAATCTTTGATGTCGGCCAGCAGCAGTGTCGACTTCACGATATCGGCGGGCGAGCATCCGGCAGCATTCAGGATCGCTTCTACGTTCGCTAACATTCGCCGCGTTTGAGCCTCGAGTCCTTCCTCAAGCGTTCCCGTCTCATTATTCCGACCGGTTTGCGCCGTAACGAATACCAGGTCGCCGGTCCGAATTGCCTGAGAATAAGTGCCCGTCGCCGGCGCAGCTGCATTGGTCATGATGCGGATTTTGTTGGGCATGTGCCGACGTACTCCTGGAATCAGTGAAACTGAAATCTAAGAAACGTGCTCAGCACGCAAAGGAATCTCGAAGTGCACTCGCACCGGCCCGCCGGCGAGTGGCGCCAGATCCAATAATTGCGGCTGTTCCGGATGAATGATCTGCAACAGCACGACATTGGATGTGTCGGCAAATTCGAGATCGAAGAAGTGGAATTGCGTAATATTCGACGCGTAAATCCAGAGGTTGTTTTGATCGCGAATCCATTTGCTGAAAGACTCGCTTTCCATCGGTTCGGTGCGAATCTCTAAAGGAACTTCCAACAGGAATTGTTTGGTAAGTTCGAAGTTCTGAAACGCGTATTGCCAACTTTGCTCATAAGGACGCTTGGTAGAACCGCGTTCGCTCGGCAGGCATCCATTCTGTTTCAGTCGAATGTTCTCTCGCACCCATTGTTCCTGTTCGGTTCCGGCTTCGTAGTCGCCGTTGGTAAGCCGCGCCAGAAAGTGGCTGACGTTGCGGCTGGTAGTAAACACGCGACGGATGAGTTTGAAATAGGTTATGGCAGCCGGGTTAATATCAAAGATGGTAATCCGTTTAGGTTTCCACAGCGGAATCAGATTCAAACCGTATAGCCCCCCAACAACGCTGACCATGTGGATGTTCTCGCGTCTCTCCGGCAGGACACTCTCATAGTGAGCAATAAAATCGGCAAACTCACGAAAGGATCCGTCCTGGCTTCCGTCATCCGTTCCGTAGAAAACCATCTCCGGATGATCGTGATAGATCGTGCGATTGAAAGCTCGCGGAGCTTGTGCGGTCATGCTCTGGTCCTGTTCAGGAAAGTGATTCGTTACGGCGCGGCTGACTTACGATAGTGTTGGACTGGGGCCCCGGCAGTATTTGCGCTCGACTTTGCTTCGGCTCGGCGAACAAGTGGCAGCACCTCGCGTCCAAAAATAAGCATTTCCTCAAGTTTGGGCCAACCAGAGATAATGAATTGCGTGATTCCAATTCGTTTGTACTCGAGAAAGATCTCGGCCAGGTCTTCCGGTGATCCCAGCAGCGTCATAGCCGACGATCCATAGTAAGGAACGAGGCCGGCCCAGAGATTCCGATTCAGCCAACCTACATCGTCAGCTGCGGCCAGTGCCGATTTCAACGTCTGCGACTCGCTGCCACTGAGAATGGCGCGCTCCTGCTTGCCGATTTCTTCGTCGGGGAGCATCGCCTTTCCCGCCCGGACTGCTTCTTCGTGTGTCGGCCGGCAAATGATCGCTAATCGTAAACTGACTTCAGTTCCTCGTTCGCGAAAGCAACTGACTGATGGCGCCAGTTTTTCCGGCGTGTCGATTAGTCTGAGCCAACTCGAACCGCAGGCCAAAGCCAGGCGCTGCGCCTGTTCCGAGTGCCCGGATACATAGATTTCGGGAAACGTTCGGTCCGGCGCCATGAACGGCGTATTGAGTCGCGCGCCTTCGACGTGACAGTATTTGCCTGCGAAGTCAACGTCACCGGTTCTGTTCCACAAAGCGCGGCAAATGGCAAGGAATTCCTCGGCGCGCGCATATCGCTCGTCATGATCGAGAAAATCGCCGTAGCCACGTTGCTCGGCGGCTGAACTGCCCGCGACGATGTTCAGGGCCACGCGCCCGCCGATCAGGCCAGACAGCGTGTTGATCTGCTGTACGAAAGTCGGGGGCTGCATAAGCCCCATGCGATAAGCGACGATGAATTTAAGTTTAGTGGTGGCTTGTCCCACGGCGCACGCGATGAGAACGGTGTCTGGCTCGTACCGGCTGAAAGAAAGCAGGACGGATTCGATCCCCGACTCTTCTGCACTCCGCGCGAACTTGACCCAGCCCTGCATGTCCGGCAAGGCTGCCGGCGACGAACTCATCGTGGTAAGCACGCGATTAGTCTCCTGAACAGTCTTCATCGAGACTTCACCGCCCTTTGGAAGCATCCAATGAAATCTCAGATTCTCGCTCATCGTCTCAATCGTTCGTGCTCCGACATTCGTCACGATGTTGAAGCAACCTGCGAACGGTAATCTCCGGAATCAGCGGTCAATCGTCTTTCAGCCTCTCTGACGATAGGCAATACTTTCCGGCCAAACGTCACGACCTCATCGAGTTCGGGCCACCCTGAAATGATAAATTCGCTGACACCGATTCTCTTGTAAGCCAGGAAAGCATCAGCCACTTCATCAGGTGAGCCGAGCAGCGTCGTCCACACAGGTCCGTAATGCGGCACGAGGCCGGTCCATAAGTGCGGACTTAACCAATATAGCGTTGTCGCGGCGCCTTCCCGGTACATCTGCGAATCATCCTTCAGCCGCATAGTGCTTTCGTCGCGATTTTCCGGTAGCAGTGCTTCGGCTGCTTCAACGGCCTCTGCGGACGTTGGTTTGCATATCAAGCCCAGCCTTAGGCAGACGCGTAAGCCGTGCGCGCGAGCCCGCACTACGATCGGTTCCACCTTCTCCGGCGTGTCGATTACGCGCAACAAACATGTGCCCTGCGCATACGCCAGACGCTCCGAGGCCTCGGAATGGCCGGACACATATACTTCGGGCGCTGTTCGATTCGGAGCGAGGAAGGGCGTGTTGAGTTTTCCGCCTTCGACTCGATAATGCTCCCCAAGAAAGTTGACTTCGGTATCTCCTCGCCAAAAAGCATTGCACACTGCCAGGAATTCCTCAGCTCGCGCGTACCGTGCGTCGTGTGTGAGAAAATCGCCATACCCATGCTGCTCGGCGGTGGAACTGCCGGCGACGATGTTCAAGTCGATGCGGCCACCAATCAATCCCGAAATCGTGTTCACCTGTTGGACGAAAGCTGCCGGCTGCATGAGACCTGATCGATACGCGGCAATGAACTTGAGTTTTGTGGTGGCGCGGCCGAGCGCGCAACTGACTATTAGTGGATCAGGTTCATAACGGTTAAGCGCGACGAGTACAGATTCGATTCCGGCTTCCTCGGCGCGTTTGGCAAAGTGCAGCCAACCATCCATCTCTGGGCGCGCGGCAGGTGAGTCACTGCTCGTTGATTCAATGCGGAAACGAGCCGCTTCTTTTGCCGTTTGCGAAGCGCCCACTGCGACCTCGCCGCTTTTGGGCAGCATCCAGTGAAATTTAAGATTCACAGCAGTTGCTCTTAATCGTCATCAGGTCGCCAAAGCATGAATCGCTGTTTCGGAGTATGCAGCAATATTGGGACTCAGTGCCTACCGGAGGTCGCACGATCGCGTGCGGAAATAAGTTCTTCATGTAATCGACGGTGAAATAGGAGCAATAAGACTCTCTCCGCCTCCGTATCGCCTGCCTCTCCTGCTGGCAGAGATCGTCGCGCGGTTCGATATGGAGCACACCATTGATTTCAACGCACCATCGCAGACTCGTTTGTAGCCGCGACTTGAATTGCGGTACCACATCAGCATTAAAGAAAGTGAACGCCAGAAGTCCTTGCCTTGACAACATGCGTCGCAGTTGCTCGACAAGCTCGATCATTTCGTTTCGGTGAGTATGGGTAAAAACAGAGAAGGCGATGATAATGTCGAACGCTTGTCCAAGACGAGGAACAGGCAAGTGACGAATCCCATGCGGATTGAAGTATGAACTGTAACGGTCATAGAAAACGAAATGAGCCTGCGGAAACTTGCGCCGACCCTGTTCGATCGCCGCGCGCGTTACATCCAGACACCAATAATCATCGTGCGCAACGCGATCTCCTGCATCGACGAGAAAACCGGCGACATTGCCGCCAAAATCCAGAATCTTGCGACCTTTCCAATTGGGCCGTTGCAGGGCTTCGTTAAAGTAGGAGAACTGTGTCTGGCGTTCTGAGATATGAGCCATCGTCTTCTCCCTCAACCCAACACTCTGCTTCAACTGAATCAACTGGTCCAGGTTTCTATCGTCCAGGGCACAGGTTCGGGCAGCACGTCATGGCGTTTGGCCCAGCGTTCGAGTGCCCAGGGCTGCGTGTCGACGTCGCGATATTCACCCAACAGTTGACGCTTCACCGGGTCGGCCTTACGCAAATAACGCGGGTCAAGCATTTCCAGGTAAACCTCCGGCTTCATCCAGCGGTAGGAATAGCCGTACATCAAGGTCTTAGCTACTCGACTGCTGCGATTCGGCGTGGCTGAGTGAAATATTCGATTTTCGAACAGAAAAGCATCACCGGCATTCAATCTCAAGTCGCACACTTCCACATCCGATGGATCTACTTCACCCTGCGGCAGGCCGAGCGCCGTATTTTTCAAATGACTGCCGCGGGCCATCACGGTCATCCCGCTGTTAGGTTGATGGAAATCGGTAAGGCAATAGCAAATCTTAATTCCCACCATTGGCAAATTCCGATGTCCCAGGTCGCGCGGTATGCGAATGTCGCGGTGCCACCCGCGCCTAAACGTCGGTGCGTTTGGATCGTCAGGACGTTTGTAGAGCAGCGTAGTTGAGTGGAGATGAATATTCGGGCTGAGCAATTGAACAACCAGCGGTACCGTGGTGCTGTTATCGACGAGATCGAATAGGGCTTCTTCGGTGAGTAATCCGGGACGCAAGTCGAGGTGGTTGTACTCGGGACGGCCAGTCATCGGTGGTTTGTTGAGCAGAGATTTTGCCAGGCGATCGCAAGCCTCAACCAGCCGTTCGACCTCCTCTGCTGAAAGCGCATTGGGAACCACGAGGAACCCGTCTTCAGCAAAAGATCGTCGCTGCTCAGGTGTCAGTTGAACGAAATCCACCGGAATTGTCCTTTTCGAGTTCGAGCCCTGGAAGTCTTCAGTTTGGACCGTCGTGAACGAAACGCCACAATCTATGCAAAGCTTTCGGCAAGAAACGCGCGGTCGAAGCAACCGACGATGAGAGATGCGGCGCCTATGATGTTCTAACCATACTCATGACTTCCTGATAATGCAGCAATGCTGCATTTCGTTGTTGACGGGGGGCTGAATACTAGCATGCGGAAACAACTTCTTCATATATTTTTCCGTATGGAAGACATGACATGTCTTCTGTTGTGCTGGTTCATAGTTCCGAATAGCTGCCGTTTCAATATATAAGTCTGTTGCGTTTACGAGCATGAACCAATCTGCCTGAGTGGCTCTTTGAATCAACTTCTCACCATCCACGGCGGAAACATTGCCTCTCTCAATCTCAAGTTCCACGCGGTATTTGAAGTTGTTCCCATCGTACTGACGTGGCCAGGAAAAATGATAGGGATCAATAAAAGTAAAGAGTAACGTGCCGTTGCCAGCCAGGAGATTTTCTAGTTGCTCAACTAACTGAAGCATGTCGGTCGGGGTAGTATTTGCAAATACGGAATAGGCAACAATGTAATCAAATCTCTGCGGCAAATCCGGGAGTGGAAGATTTGGCACTCCATTCGGATTGAAGAAAAAACAGTAGCGATCGTAAAAAATCCAGTGAGCCCTGGGAAAACTGATCCGGCCCATCTCAATCGAGTCTCTCACGACGTCAAGGCACCAGTAATGTTCGTGGTCGATAGTCGATGCCGGATCTCGCAGGATGTTGCCTATGTTTCCCCCAAAATCCAGAACCTCCTTACTGCTCCAATTCGGCTCACCGACCTGTTGCGAAAAATAGGTGAACTGTCCCAGCTTGGTCGAGAAAAATCCCAGAGTCGTCAATCACTCCATTTCCAGACTGAACGTTCCCGTTTGTTCACGCATCAGTCCCGGCGATAGAAGAATTCGCGGGTAACGTAGTCCGTTCTTCCGCTTTGGTCTTTGAAAGTATTGAACAAAACAATCACCAGCACGCCCTTGTTTACGCGCAGATATGTCTCCGCTTTCATGAAACCAAAGTCGAAATCAGCGGCCAGCGCAATGCTTCGTTGTCCCGCTTCCTCCTCCAGATTCGCGAGCGCCGTTACGCTCTTCGCCAGCCAGTCAATCGGGCCGTTCGTTCCAGCGCCCCGTGCGCTTACGCTGAGCCGCTCACCAATTCGCTCGATCGTAATCTCGCTTAGTCCGCGGGTGTTTGGATCGGTATTCATCCACCGCCCGGTCAACTTGTCGGCGTTCATCGCCTGGACGTCCGAATCAATTAACGCCTTGTCCAGGTCTCGGATCTGCTTGAACTCGAAAGTTTGGGTCACGTTAATTGTCGCATTTGAAAGGTTCGGACTTAATAGCGGTTGTGCTCCAGAGCAAAATACTCACGAACAAAATAGTCTGCGCGATTGCTTTTGTCCTTGAAGGTACGCAGTTCGGCGAGGACGAGCAGGCCCTTCATGATCATTCCCTGGAGAAAAGACTCCGCGAAGCCAAAGTCGAAGCGGCACGAAAAGCCGGCCCCGGCACGGGCCGTTGGTGTGGAGCCATAGGCTTGAACCTCCGCGACTCCCCAATCAATAAAACCATCCGGCCCAATTGCGTACACCTGCAGCGAAAGTCTTCCGGCCGTCTCAGACATCACCATGCGGGCGATGCCATTTGTCTGGGGATTTGAGTTAATCCAGACGCCCGGCAGCGCAGAAATATCCATCGGCCCAACCGGCATGGCATCAGGTTCCACACGGTCACAAATCTGAGCGAATTCCATTTTCGATTCCCTTAAGCGGCGCTTATCCAACTGCGAATCATTAGGCGATGCGTGGTGGCTTCATCCGCGATTCGCGTACGCGCATGAATCGTGCGCTTGTTGTCTGAGAACAATAAGTCGCCTTCCCGCAACAAGAAATCCATGGTTCGCGGGCAAGCGGAGACGACGCGTCCAAAGCCGTCCAGTGCGGTTAACATTTTCTCAGGAAGCTTGGCGCCGTTTTCATTCAGCGCGCGGTTAATCGTATAGCGTCGCCAACACATACCGGATTCGGTCAGCACTCTCTGCCATTTCACACCACCTCCGCAACCCTCGTGCATCTGCCACGGCACGGGAACAGTCTCCAGCAACTTAAGGGTTTCAGTTCCAAGTTGCGTTTTCACTTCATCGCGGACCGTGTCAACGTCCAAAAGTCGCGACCGCCCATCGCCTCGCTGGTCAGGACGAACGCAGATCATCGAGACAAATCTGATCGGTGCTGCCTGATCGACCGCATCCGTATGCAGATTCTCAACTTCGCGACCTTCGCCGCGCGCGGCAGGTATATCGGTGCTGGGCTGGATATAGTGAACGAGTTGGGCCCGCGGCTTTTTGAACGGCAGACCGACTAATTCTCCAAAGGCTCGATTGATCGCGACGAACAATTTGTTCCCTTCGTCGAAGTGCAGTCCCTGCAATAGCGCGCAGTAAGGCCATCTGGCGATTCGTTCTCCGATCGAGTTGACAACGAAATCAAAGCCATCCGGACAAGCCTCGCGGATAGAGTTATGAACAGACTCTTGCAACGCTGGCGAGTAGAACTCGTCGTTTTCATACCATGGAAGACGTTCAGCGGCCTCTAGTAATTCGCGCGCCAGCGAGGCTGGTAACCTGATTGTGGCCGTTTCTGGAAGCGGCGCGAGCATTTTGTGCGCTCCAAGGCTTGAGATTTATGAGGGGAATGAAAAAGCTCTTTATGCCGACATTGATTGCGCCACTCTAAGAGACTGTCTCGGCGCTGTCAATTGTTTTTATTTGTTCTCAAACATGGGTGCTTTGCGAGCATTCCTCCACAACAAAACATCAACCTAATGCGGGTCCGTAACGGCAAAGTCGATGCAGTTTATTGCCATCCGTCCAGATTTCAACTTAGCTTATTTCTCACTGCGCATGATACAGCAATGGTGCATCTCACCGTTGCAGGGAGCGCGGATTTCTGCCGATGGAAACTCCCGTTGCATGAACTCAACTGTATGGAAGGCGTTATACGTCATACAGGTCTGAGTTCGCTCTCTGTGGTTCCACTCTCCGTTATTGTTTACAAATATTTCCGTACCGTCGACCAGCGCGCACCACGACGCGCCGTGGCTAAGATCCAACAATCCTTCGATATCGATATCGGGATTCATCTCACGCGACCGCTCCAGGCGCCACCTGAGATTGCTTCCCTCGTAGATTTCGGGCCACGCAATGAAGTGAGGATCAATGAACGTAAACGCCACCACGCCGCCCGGCGCGAGCCGGGTTTGTAATTGACTGACCAGCCCTTTCATGTCCTCCAGGGTTGTATGAGTGAAGACGGAATATGCGACGATCATTCCGAATTCCGTTCCCAGATTGGGAACCGGCAAGGCCGCAATGCCCTCGGGGTTGAAAGAACAATTGTAACGATTGAAATGAGTCCAATGTGCTTTGGGAAAATTCTTCCGGCCCTCGGCTACAGCTTCGGCAAGAACGTCAATGCAGTAATAGTTTTCGGGACTAATTGCACCGCCGCAGCCCCGCAAGAGGCTTCCTGTATTCCCACCGAAATCGAGCACTGGTTGCCCGCTCCAATCGGGATAGTCCAGTTGCCGATTGAAGTACGCAAATCGGCTGAGATCTCCGTGCGGGCTACGGAGGGCTCGTTGCGCGACTGTCCCTCGCCAAAGATGAACTTCTTCCATAGCTCTGCTGCCTCGAGCTCACCGCTTACCGGCGATGGGTCGAACGGCCGACAACCGAACCGAAACCATTAGGACAAGCTTTGCGGACTCTTCATGTACCTTTGATGCGGTTGAGGAAAAATCTTTGTTGTTGTACAAGGTTGACCTTCTGCTGCCTTGAGTTCGCGCGCCGCAATGACGAAGCGGCGATTCTTGACGTCTCAAGAAAGGGAGCGAACATTTTGAAGCTAGTCCTGTGACACATTATATACTCGCCGTAATGCACCTGAAATTGTTTTTTACACAGACTGAATTCGAGGAGCAGGTTTGGGGTTGGGAGGGGTGTGACTGGGCCGTCAAGATGCGGGATCAGATGCTGCAGTACGCCAGTCCGTACGAAATGACCGACGATCCAGAAGAGGCAGACATCATTGTCTTCTGGGAGCCGCATCAGCGTTCGCAGGTTGTTTGGATACCGCGCTTGCGAGCTCATCCGTTGGTGCGCCAATTCCCGAACAAAGTATTCGTAGTGTCAATTGAGGATGCGCCGCTTGGGGTTCTGTCAGGACTCTACACGTCCCTCCCGGTGTCGCATTATCATCCACACAGGCATCGGACTACGCTTTATTACCGAACCCAAAACGCATATTTGCGTTCGCCGCGCGCCACCCGGCAGGTCTCACCGACGCATCTCGCGGCATTCGTCGGAGGTATTTCGCACGATCTCAGGCGCTGGCTTTTTGAAATGGCTCGTGAATTTGCCGAGCACGATATCATCCTCACACGCACGCCGTATAACCATTTTGAGATTCCCCAGGACCTCAGACTCAAGGCTTTTCAACTTGCTTTTATCGAAACGATACTTGATGCGAAATTCAGTCTCTGCCCCAGGGGCAACGGACCAGCAAGTTATCGGGTGCAGGAATCGATGGCCCTCGGAAGAGCTCCAGTAATTATTAGTGATGAGTGGGTGCCCGTCGCTGATCTGGATTGGGAACGGTTCGCCATTTTCGTGGCCGAGGAGTCGATACCTTACTTGCCGGCCATCCTGCGCGAATACGAGCCGCGCTGGAAGGAAATGGGCGACATTGCCAGGCAAACCTACGAGTCTCATTTTTGTCAGGAAGTGTTCCCGCTTCGCGCCGTCGAGCAAATCGTAGCCATCTACAACATGCGGACGCACGATGAGCGGGACTTCTTTTCGCAATGGGAAGAAGTGCTGGCCGAAGCTGAGAGCCAGCTGGCTAGTGATTAGGATTTCAGTTGCGCGCTCAAAGTTGCTGCATGCGCTGCGCTCAATCTGACACCTTCTGATATGTCAGCGGTCGGAGGTTCCTGCAGCCGGTAGTGGTGATATTCATCTCGACCCCTGGCGAGAATCACTGGGATGTGGAGCTTTTCCTGCTTTACGGCGGTTGAGACGTAACGAACTGCGACGCCAATTCGTGGGCCTGCGCTTGTGTTTGGATTCGAGCCGTGGATTGAGTTGGCATGATGAAACGACATTTGGCCCGCCTGCAAAACGATGTCCACCGCTTTATTCATCTCGAGGACGCCGGAAACTGTGTGGCCCCGGCTCAGAATGTTTGTCTGCTGCGGTTCTTCCACGTGCTCGAAGGCCCTCGTGTGAGTTCCCGCCACAACACGGAGACAGCCATTTTCGATCGTGCTGTCAGTGAGCGCTATCCATGCCGAGACCAGGTGTGGTTCTGACAAGCCCCAATAATGGCTGTCCTGATGCCACGAGACAAACTTCTCGTCCTGAGGATATTTCGTAAAAATCGTTGATGAATGGATCAGTATGTCGGGACCGATGATGTCTTCGACCGCATCCAAAACAGCCGAACGAGTTGCGAGATCGTAAATCCATTTGAAATAGAGATGGGCGTCGCCTTTCTGCTGTGCTGTGGGCTGGCCCCCGAGACAGCGGTCCAATTCATCATGGCAGGCGCGGAAGTACGCTACCTCTGCGGTAGTCAGCGCCGGCAACGGAAACAGCAATCCGGCCCGGTGATAGCCGTCGACCTGATCCGGTGTAAGGATCTTGAGCATCGCTAAACCAAATTGAGTCTCAGCCAGAGTCTAAATATCAGGTCCTTCACCACGCTCACAAGGTCACAGGAGACTCTAATCGATCCAGTTGCCGAATCGTGTCCTGACGAAAGCGTTCAAGTTCGCCTGCCAAATCCGCTCTCAGTCCTTGAAGCCAATGTGAACGCTCCATGACCTTGAGTCGATCGCGCAGGTAATCGATTTCCTGCGCGCGCGTCTTTGGCTTGCCGGTAGTTGCCCGACCGATGCGTGATCCATCGTCAAAAAGGCGGACCCAGGCCCACACTTCCGGCAATACGACGACTCGACTTGAATAGTAGACGCGCATTTCCAGTTCCCAGTCTTCACAGGTAATAAGATCCTCGGCAAATAAAGGATCGCCCAGACGCTCACACAGACTTCGACGCAGGGTTATCGAGCACATCGCCACGCCGTTCATGCTGTTAGTCCATAACCAATCGCATTCACTTACCCAGCCGGCCCGCCCTGGCGATGCCGGCAGCAAACCGTTCTTCACAAAAAAACTTCGCTCGGCCGGCGTTCCGTCGAGGAAACTCAGACTATCAGACACTACCGCTTCGGCCTCGGGAAATCGTTGTAACACGCGAAGTTCAGCATCCAGTTTGCCCGGTAGCCAGAGGTCGTCGTCGTCGAGAAAACCGAGCAACTCTCCGGTTGCAAGTCGCACTCCGGCGTTTCTTGCTGCGCCTGCACCGCGGCATTCTGGCAGGCTCAGCAAATGGATGCGCGAGCCATACGTCCGTTCAAGCAACGTTCGGGTGTCGTCAGTTGAGCCGTCATTAACGACAATCACCTCGACCTGTCCAGGGCGTTGAGCGAGAGCGCTTTCAATAGCCTCGCAAACCAGGTGAGCGCGATTGCGCGTTGGGATTACCACCGACAAGAGTGGGCGTGTCACAAGCTGCTCCTGTTGCACATCAAGATCGACGTTTTCCGACGGGGGATAGGGTCAGAGTATTAATTCTGCGTCTTACGCCTGAGCAAACAATATCTGGAAATCGCTTTCGCGGTACGCGGTTACCGCCTCTTCAAAAGTCGCTGTCGGGGGCCGGTCAATACACTCAAAGTCGTATTTGTCCCTCCGGCCAACGCCACGCGCCCATACCACCGCGGCGCCTTCGTACAGTTCCGGAGCAGAGTAGCTGGCGGACAATCCAATTCGCGGTTCGGTTGATAGATTTGCCTCCGAGCCGTGTAGGACCCCCGGGTGATGGATGCTCATCTCTCCGGGACGCATCACAATGTCGAACGGCAATTGCGCCTCTGGTGGAACAATCGTGATCTTGCCGGACAGCTCGGCCTCGCGCGCGCGCGACCGTGGCCGGGGAGAAGCTTGGTTGCCGTTATCGGTCAGCGTGTCGAGCATGGGACGAGTGACATGTTGAAACAAACCGAGGCGGTGCGATCCTGGAACAACTCGCAGACAGCCATTTTCGACAGTCGCGGCTGTTAACCCAAGCCAGATCGCCGGCGCGCGTCCGTCATTTAGCTTTTCCGTAGTGCCATCCTGGTGCCATCCGACATACGAAGCACTCCCCGCGTGTTTATAAAGCAACCTGGTCGATTTGAGCACGATGTTAGGACCGAGAATCTGTTCCAGGCAATTCAGCAAGCGCGGATGAGTACTCAGATCCCAGGTCCACCGAAAAAAGAAGTGGAGTGAGTCGAGCCGCGTCACACCATCGCCAATGGCCCGGCACGTATGTTCAGCTTCACGCCGGTAGTAGGCAGTTTCTTCGGCGGATAAGATCGGAATTGAATGAATGAAACCGAATTCCTCGTATTCTGCCAATTGTTTGGGATCGAGGATCGGACCTTTGGGTGCGACCATTTTCTCTTCCTCGCCTCGTGGGGTAGCCAGTCTAGAAAATAGCCGCCCAATCGTCAACGAGAATGCTGACTACCGGTGGTTGGCGCAAAAGGCCGATGAGTTTATGCTTGTCGCGCATTCAAATAATTCTTGCAAGCCTCGACGCGATGAGCGGACCGATGATTACGAACGCAATAATCGATGAGACTTTCCCTTATCAGGTCTGCATCAATCTCGATCGGCGCCTGCAGCGTTGGCAGCAGATGCAGGCAAAGTTCGGTCGCCACGGAATGCACTCGGTTTGCCGCTTTTCCGCGATTGATGGCAACGAAATTGAGCCGCCGAAAGACTGGGCGCACACGCCGGGCGCTTATGGCTGTCTCCGCAGTCATGTTGAAGTGGTTCGCAAAGCGCGAGACGACGGGCTCTCGAGCGTCCTTATCTTTGAAGATGATGTCGCTTTTGACGAGGCCTTTGAAACAAAGTTCGCCGCAGGCATTGCCGATCTGCCGGCTGATTGGGACATGCTCTTCTTTGGCGCATTGCACAAAGAGGAGCCAATTCGAATCACCAAAAATCTGGCCCGCATCACGCAGGCAAATTCAACTTTTGCCTGCGCGCTAAGAAGTACTGTCTTTGACGCCTTTATCGAACTAAACAGCAACACAAAAGAAGTGTTGGACATCAACAGTCTGGTGTTGCAGCAGAGGTTCAACTGCTATTGCTTCATGCCGCACCTCGCCTGGGTAGAAACCGGTGTTTCAGACGCGCAGCAACGCCTGATGGATCATTGGTATCTGCGGGAATCGCTGGTGGTGTTTGGCCGAGAGGTGGATCGTCTCTTGAATGAAACGACCATTGTCTTCGCGCATGGAAATCACGCGGGCGCGGAAGATTCCGTGGCGAATCTGATGTATCTGGTGCAGTACTATTACCACTACTTCTCGCCGAACGTTGCGATCAAAATTGTCGAGCAGGGACTGCGACCCAGCGTGGATACGGCGAGATTGCCCAGCAACTGCGAATACATTTTTTTGCACAGCGACGACCCGTTCAACAGCGAGCTTTGCTTTGCGACTGGTATTCGGCATTCGGACCCGAGCCGGAGCCGATTCATTCTCACCGACAACAATATCTATTTAGAGACGCTGCACATCCGGGCTAACCTGCGAATGTGCGAACGTTACGATTACGTGAGCGGTTTCGATAAGATCATCGATCTCGATCGAGAGGATTCAATTCGCCTGCGGGCAGCTAAGACGCCGCAGGGGCTCGATTTCGCGAAGAACCGTTCGGCGCACGATAGCCGAAAGAGTATCTGCCTTTTTCTCAACCGGGAAGCGATGGAAGGGAACGGGCGGCGCGGCGACAACCTCGAAGCCACGCTCTCACTGTTGACCTCGGGATTACGAAATGCCGATCGGACGTTTCATTCGCCCAACCACGCACTGCGTTTGCATTGAGCCACTGCGAGAAACCTCGGCTCGAGCGGTTTCTGTTCCCTGAGAGCCGCTCGCGCGAGACATATTGACTCCTGCAAATCCAGCGCTTGCAGCACTACCTCGCGCGGCATTGCCGATATCATAGGAAAATCGTAATTGAGGCCCTCGCACGCGGCGTGGAGGTAACGGCACCACACCAGCACCGCAAAATACAACTCAGGATTAATTCGCCTTGCCTGAAACTGATCGCAGCGATATCTGACGATTCCGTCAAAGTAAAAGTCATATGGCTTCAGACTATGAAAATGAACGATCTTTCCATGCCACTTCCAAGTCGGATCACGATCCAGGTAATAGGCCAAAAAATTGTAGTGATAATCGCGAATTACTCTGATGGAGTCGCGTTCTCGCACCGCGAGCGCATTCATGATGCTCTCATCAGTTGACCCATGGATACCGTCGGCGATGGCGCGCTCGAGATTTTCAAGGTAATGACTTACTTCTGCCCGGCAGATGTCAAAACCGCTGCCCCGGACTGCAAACACCCCTGTGTTAATCCACGTCGCAACGGGTGGCGCAACCGACGGTATACGGAAAAAATCGGCCTGCTTGTCGGTCGGACGCCAGGGCTGCGCCTGGGGATCGAGTCGGTTGGCTTCCACGAGCCCAATATGGGAGGCGAACAATGGTTCGAAGTCGACCTTTGAAACGAACATGGTGTCGAAGTCGACGTGAACAATCGCTTCGGAGGCCCGGTTTAGAATTGGATGAAACTTCGAGAAGATCGTTTTTAGGCACGGGGCATCCTGCAAACGGCTCTCATCGGTTTTGAATGTAGCGAGGAGTTCGTCGCTGCTTACCCATTTCAGCTCGAACGGATGTTGAGACTTTTCCTGGTAGGCTGACAGAATCTTCAGTGGCCTGGAGTCGTTGGTAGTTACCAGGACCTGGTAGGTGTTGTGCCGGGCGAAGTAACTCTCGAGGCAAACCAGCAGCAGTTCCACGAGGTACTGCATACAATAATCTGGCGTGTCATGCGTGCAGTACAGTGGTATGTGGACCAGTGGATTGGCGAAGGTCTCGGTCACCATCCTAAAGACCTGGTGATCTCTGATCGAAAAGCTATCTTATCAGTGCCAAAGTAATGGTGCACAACTTTGGCTTGACCGAATCCAGGTTCACTTGCGCCTTGAACCACATGTTCGGGCGAAAGAAACCCATAAGTTAGTTTCGGAATATGACCAAGCGTTAGCCAAAGCGCCATCTGGTCAATAATCCAAACGTTGTTCGAGGGGAAGGGAAGGTAAGGAGCGTCTGGTGTTTCAGCCAGGTCAACTGCGAGCGCATCGGCCAGTTCAGGCCAAAGCAAACCTCTCTGCTGCGGACTGTGTGCAATACCGGCGGCGAAGCGAAAGGCGTAAGAAAGAAACAGGTCGCTGCGCCTGGCGATCTGGCGCCAGAGCCCGCGGTTCAAAATGCACACCCCGATATTACACGGATTGATTGCAATGGCACCTTCACGTTGGGCTATAGCAACTACAGCGTCTTCGTCGAGGTAACCTGGATCATAACCGTAATGACTTGCTCGGGAGCACGGCTCTTCCCGCGCGTAGAATTTCTTCTTTGCATAAGCCTCAAACAATCTTTCGACATCGTCAAAGAAAACAGTGTCGCAATCACTTTGCAGAATCTGCTCTGGGGCCAATCCTTCCAGAGCAGAAAAGTTCAGCCATTTGTGCAGCACCGGGTAAGCTGTTAGAGCATGGAATGGTCCGCGATGAGAACTACGAATGGCATACTCATACCCGCCCATCTGGTGAACCGTGACGCCATAATTCCCGAGACTAGAAATGAAGGCTGCGGTATGTTCGCCATAGAGAAAGACGTGAACGCCCACGCTCCCGTTGTAGCGCCGCAGGCTCTGAACGCTGTAGATCAATTCGTCGTGATAATCGGTATTCCGAGCCGGTCCGCAAACGTAGAGAGAATAGGTGACGATTTTCATTGAGTACTGCGACGCCCGCGGTCGCTGTGAGCGAAAAGAAATGTTTGCCGTTCGAGAAACGCTCGGTTTGTTGCGAGTGCGTTCAGGTAATCATTCACCTCGATATCTCCATAGCCCACCGCGTTGAGAACTCTTCGCGTCTTTTCATTCCATTTTTCGGCTGTGGTCGGGTTTGTACGGAGGAAACTTCTAACCAGCCGGTTCCAAGCCGGCAGGCGTTCAATAAAAACAGGATCGAATAGCTGCCGCAACTCCTGGTTACGCGCTAATTCACGCCGCGTTTTCTGATATGCCTGCTTCGTCGCATTCTTTGCGAGTTGTCGCGCCTCATCATGAACGTCGTCGTCGATGCGGTAGAGTTTGCGAAGGTGTCCGACTGTTCCCAGTATCCCGCCGGGAAGGCCCCAGATATAAATCTCATCGAGTCGCATGCCTTCAAGCGCGTTGCCGGCGCAAAAGTCCTTCTCCTGGGGTCCGGGAATTACAAGTGAGTCATGATCCATTGAAAGGATTCTTACTCTCCATTGACCATCCTCCCAAACACTTCTTAACCCGAGGTTCCGACCTACAAACGATTCACCCCTGGAGTAACCTTTGATGCCCATAAGCGTTCCCCACAATTTGCCGATCTGCCGAAGCAGGGATCTGTAAACCGAATTTGCTCTCACTCGGTTATCAGGGATGGCGAACGCTGTTGCCAAATAGTCGGCATAGTTCCGGTAGGTGACGGGTGGCTGGTACACGCCGAGTACTTCTTCGAGCAGCGTGTCAGCCAATGCTCGTACACGGTCGCGCGAAACTTCGGAGTTCAACAAACGTGCAAAATATCGCGCCGCACCATCAGGTGCCAGATAAGCTGTAAGTTTATCCACTCGAAAAGAACTCGTTCCGTTGATAATTGCTTGACCAGGTACAACCGTCGATAGAAATTGGGCCGTCAGCCCCAGGTCGCCTTCCAGGTCAGGAAGGTTCATATAGCCTTCCGCTGTAAACGCCGCGACCGAGGCGTGCATGGCGGCCCTCATTTCAACGAAAGCGTCACCGAAAACTGTTGGGTCGGTAAAATAATTGACGGTCTGCACTTCGCCGTTGCGAGTTGGAATGCTGTGGACGCTGGATCGGGAGACGTAGGTTGGTAGCGGCGCGCGCTCGTCGTGAACCAGGCGATAGATCAGACCGAGCCTGGTAGCGGCTATCGCCTCATGCCTCAAGAGCCAGAGCATGTTGCCACCGTCGAGTCTATGGGAAGGTGCGACGTGGTATCCATTACGCGAATAGATTACTCCCAAAGCAAACGGAGGCCGTTTGCCGGCTCTCTTTATCTCAAACTCAATATCGCTGCCCGGTAACTTTACAACGAGCACCACTGTATCTAAAGGATACTCAACCAGGGAATTGATCTCACAGCTCGTGTTGCCAGACACCCAGTAGATGCGAGACGGCTCAGCAAGTTTTCTCAGGATCGCAGCTTCAAAGTCAGGCATGCGCTCAAGAGCGCGCTCTGTCTCGGCTTGCACAAACAGTGGTTGCTGACGGCTCAGGTCCTCAAGGCCGTCCGACATCAACACGTGCCTGAGAACTTCTGCTACGACTTCATCGGGTGTGAACAAGTAACGGGCGAGCGTTAAGCGACATTCCTGGCGCGATAACTCAATAAAGTCGCGGACCGCGGCTTGTGAGGTTGTCCAGCCTCTGATTCTGCTATGAATCCGATTCAGTCTTTCGAGCCGGCGGCGAAACTGATCAATGAACTGCTGAAGATTGGTTGTCGTGTAGCCCTCTTTCAACACCGACGCTGCAACGTCTGCACTGACCGCGGGCGACTTCTTCAAATTCAATTGGTGGAGTACGAAGCTGAATTGGCGCAAATCATGCGGAGGAATTCTGAGCACCTGATGTTCAAGCATGAGCACCGCTATTCGCCTGGTGGACCAGGGCGTGCAGGTTTGGTCCCGGGCGACTGTCACGAGTTTCGAGAAGAAAGATTGGTTAAAGCTGCTGTGCGAGAGGAATTCTGAAAACAGTTCGTAAACGTCGGGACGGGAGCCAAATTCGTTAGCCAGGAAGCGGACGAGGCGCTCCGGTCGAGCGATGTTAAGCGGCGTACGTTTCCGTAATTGCAAACGATTGCGTGTACGGTACTCTAGCTGGAGGGCTGGCATTCGCTGGTTCAGGCACCGCAGCGCACAGGCACGGAGCTTCAGGAAGAAGATAGCCGCGATGGGTCACAGTTTGAAGAGTAGCAGGGCCCCATCGGTGGCGCGGATAGGCGTCAACGCGAGCGCGGCAGTAAACCAACTGCCGTGCTCCCAGCTCGCTCGATGCAAAGTCACTACTTCTTGCCCTTCTTTTTCTTTCCGGGCGGAACAATCCCCAGTGCGCTGATCAGCGCTTGAAGTAGCTCAACCGCGCAGTATTTACTCAGGTTGATCTGCACGATCTCACCCTTTGGATATTTCGGCGCCGGCGGCTTGATGCCGGGGGTTATTTTCGGCACGATCCCAGGTATCACGATCCCAGGCACTATGATCCCAGGCGCTGGCGGCTTAATGCCTGGAGTTATTTTCGGCACGATCCCAGGTACCACGATTCCAGGTACGACGATCCCAGGCACTGGCTTAATGCCTGGAGTTATTTTCGGGACGATCCCAGGTACCACGATTCCAGGTACGACGATTCCTGGCACTGGCTTAATGCCTGGGGTTACTTTCGGTACCACGATTCCTGGAACTGGCTTAAGCCCAGGCACCAGCACCGCAGGCACCTTCACCGCAGGCACGACGAGCCCTGGTACCGTCTTCAGCGGAACCACCGGCTTCGTTCCCTTGGCGGTTGGTTTAGATTTCTTCGTGGCCATGACTTACTCCTTTTTCAGAAGATGTGCTCCAGTTGGTGTTACTGGTGGCGTCTGCAGACCTGACCAGTGCCGCATCACCAGCATTCCCCCTTGACTTCAATGTCGAATCCGTTGAGGGCCTCCCGCAAAACCGTTAGGACGCCATCAAGTTATAAGGAAGCCATCAAGGCTTCGGGTTCTTGTTAAAGGGCACCCGGAGGAAGCGATTCACGTCATCCCTCGGCGCGATTGGAGCGAGGGATGGTTGTTGTATCGGCGGCGCAGTGCAAGCCGCATTGGGTTGTACTACGGGGTTGACGGTACCCACGCGAAACAGTCCCCATGCCCCTTTCTGTGCCTGGTTGGGAACAAAGACGGTGTAGAGATAATCACCCTCAAGGCCACCTTCACCCCCGGCTTTATCGATAATTATGTCGAAGTGGTCGGTCGAGCCGTGATTATCCCGCGACCCGATCCACTGCGAAAGACTGTTGCTACCCATCTCGGTGGAGTTATTGGTGTAGGGGTTTCGTTGCCACACGTGTCCGTGAATGGTAAAGACTTGCGACGTGCCAGTACCAAACGGATGCGTCAGACGGAACCTGGCCTGATCGCCCTTGCCTGCCGTGAAGATTGGCGTTTGCGGATCGCCGATTTCGGTTGCCGGCATTACGGGAGCGTTCCATAAGTGGTTTGACGTCATGCAAGAGAACTCAGTCTGTCTTATCAGTTTGGCGAAAGGACCGCTGGCGTTAGCGCCTGCATTTGCCGTGAGCGCAAGCTGGGTGTTGTTCGTGATCGTCTGCACCTTACCGCGAACCGTGCCGGGACTATTTTGTAGCACCAGTGTGTTGCCATTCAGACCACCGAGCAGTTCGCTTGTGAACAATGTTCCTGCGCCGGTAACTGATGTACTGCCATTCGTGAAGGTCGCCGTGCCGGTAAGGTTCTGATAACCCGGATATCGCAAGCTCTGCGGTTCAGTCTTGTAGTTGACTGCCCCGGGCGGATCCAAGCCAACGATGCGGATCTCATCGCTAATCATTAACGAGAACTCCCGAAACTTCTTGTTGTTCGCCAAAGTCACAGTGGCCGATGCGCGCGTAGTTGCCTGAGGTCCTGGCGGGATAATAGGTTCGCAACTCTTGAGGTTATCGCATGTCCACGTCGAACCCGGCGGCTCGATGATCATTTGCCCGAACAGGCCATTGAAATTCTGATAGAACTGGTCAGATGGAAACAGGTTAAGCGCGCCGAATTCAACTGGCGTGTAAACCAGCGCACCACCACCCACCGGCCTGGTAATCGTGCCGGCGTACCACTGGTAATTAACCGTGCTGGGTTGGTTAGGAGTTCCCGGCGCTGCGGCCAATTGGTTGGGTCGATTCTGCCGGTTCCAACCAATGTTCATTCCGGTGCTGGTGAACGCGTCGTAACCGAGCAGTTGTGGGTGTAAGCCGACAAAGCCGGACATCTTCGACACAAATGAAGGGAAGAAGGTATCAACGCCATTGATCTTCACGGTCACACCGCCATTGAACGGTGGCGGCAGCGAGAAATTTTGATTAAAGACATTCGACGATGGGTCAAGCGCATTGGTCAGGCTGACGTTGATGCAGTCCCCGGCGTTCGCACGAAGGATCAGCGGTTCAATGGGCACACCGGCATTTAGCTTGCCGCTACCATCGAGGTCCTCACTTCGGACATAGAGCACGCCCAAGTCGTTAAAGAGCGTCTGGCCGCGAGTATTGAAAACAATCTTCCCGCCAGGCAACGCTTTCTGCGCCGTGACTGCCGTGATCTTGAAAGACTTCACGGGCGCGTTGTTGGGACAAGTGGCGTAAGTCACGTTCTGGGCCGGCCCAGGCGTGTTGTTCGGAAGCGGCGCCAGGGTGGTCGTGCCGCCGGAAGTTTTAGCGAGCTTGGTCGGGTCATAGACGCGGAAGAGTCCCCACATGCCATTCGAAATGCCGAACTCATCCATGCTCGGACTGTAAAGATAATCGACGCAGTTTGCCTGCGACTTGAGATCAGGGCATTTGCGGTTAATGTTTGGCGCGGAAGAGGACGGGGCGCGGAAGAGCATCTCGAAGTGTTCCGACAATCCCATGGGCTGCGCACTCCGAAAGCCGGAGTTTTGCCATGCTGGTTCTGAGAACCAGACGGGGCCGGCTAGATCAAATTGGTGCGCGAACACATGCGCGCCTATCAATGTGCGAATCTGAACGTTATCGTTCTGGTAAGCGCGCATCAGCGGCGTACCCGGGTCGCCGTTCGGAGCTGCGTTCGAAGCCTGCTTCAAGGCGTTATCGTAAATTGAAGAGATGTCATTCGCCTGTCCAAGACGCCAGGCGACCGGCGCGTTGGTATAGTTCACCGACTGCGTGCCGGCTGGAACGGCAGGTATCCCGGTGGTGATCAGGCTCGGTTTTGATGTCGGACTGCACATTCCCGGGGGCGGGTTAATGGCGTAGTTGGGATCCGTTAACCCGATCTTTGGATTGGGATTCGCGTTGGTGTTTATTGGTCCAGGCAGATTTGCTCCGCACGATGACGCCCACTGATAAGCGAGTTGCAAATCCTGAAACTCCAAAGCGAACTCGCGATAGCTAAGGCTCGGATCTGAAGTCTTGATGATGGCTTGCCAACTGGTAGGTCCACCATCGGACCGGGTGCCGAAATTGGGTCCTACGCCATCATTCGGCAACCACTGTGATTGTGTAGGCTCAATCAGCAAGCCGGCATAAAGTCCCGCTTGTTGATGCGTTGACGGACCAAAGTGATCGTGCGTAAAGACGGTCCGCATAGTGCGGTCCGTGTTGTTGTCGTCGACCAGCGGATCGAGATACCAGCGCTGAATTGTCGTCTGCGCGCCCAACCAACTGATACATGCCGGCCGGTTAGTCGGAGTAAGGTTGTCGGGGCAGGGTTGGCATCTCAGGGCAGCCGGATTAGCGACGCAATCAAAAACGTCTTTCGGCGGACCGTGTTGGGCCTTGTAGGCAGCGCTGCTCGGATCCATCAACGGCACACCTGGAAAATTAACGAAGCCATTGCTCGGACTGTGATTGATGGCCCTGATCATCTCCTGCACTTCAGCCGGAGCAAAGGTGCCATCCTCGTAATTGAATCCGTTACCGGCGCCGTCCGAAGACGTCACGTCGAACTTCACGAGGTGAATGTGCTGGCCGAGGATATCGGTCGGAGTGCGCACCTGGAAATCGTCAACGAGGTAATAGTTCGGCACCAGGTTCGTGTGCCAATACTCAATCACATCGCCAGAGTTACCACGGAAGAACAAAGGCTCGGGCGGACGGCCGGGTTTACCATTCGTGAAGTCAATCGTGGGCTGCACGTCTTTCCACAAAGCCAGCATTCTTTGCTGCGGATAGTGCCAATGTCTGTTATTGCTGTTATTGAGGGTCACATCCGCCTGCAATGCGGCGGCCTTGTAGACGCGTTTGTTTCCGACAGCATTGCCGTTGTCATCGACTGCCGGATCGGCAAATGGCGCGCCTGGCTGCGGCCCGAGCGGCAAACCATTCACGAGGAATCCAGTGGGCGGCGTGTTCAGCGTGCTTTGCGGAGGTGTGCTGTTAGAGGAAGGGCAGCTTCCGGCCGAGCCGTCAGGTCTTGGCATCGCATAGCATCGTTGTTTGAAAAAGTTAATCGCGACCTTTTCGACGTTCGTCCCGTCTTCGGGAAGCTTGATGGCGTTCATCGTCGCCAGGTCCTTGCTCCAGTCTCTCAGGTCGTGACTTTCATAAGAAATTGAACCGCCCGTTACGACGTGACGCGGCAGGCCTCCGTCCATCGGCTGGTTGGTCACCGGATCTTTTGCAAAATCAAGCGGTGGATGCGGTGCGCGAGCGCCGGCGACGCCCGGTATGAAAAATGGGAAGCCAGGATTGACTGTCACACTGGCTCCGGTTGGGTCGGGAGCTCCGGTTGTTCCGTAGACGACTTGACCGTTGTCAATGAAGAGCGGCGACGGCAACGGGGCCATCGAGATCGTTGGCATTGGGACGATCGCGGGAGTTGGCGAGCCGGCCGAAATTTCACCATCCGGGAGCGCGCGTGTGCCTTTGATTGGAATACCGTTTTGGAGTTCAGAGCCGCTTTCAAAAACGTCATGTGTCCGCCACAGCGCCCACATGCCGGCGGCAAAGTGAGGATAAAAGTGACAGTGAAAAATCGAATCGCCAACGACCTTGTTTCGATTGCCGCTACCGTTGTAAACCATCTCGAGCGTGTAGCTGGCGCCCGGACTGATCATCTGGCTATCCAGATAACTTGACTCGTCGCTGTTTGGCGACTGCAGCCACTGATGCGCGTGCTGATGATGCACGTGCGTAACGTCCCGGCCGCCGTGCAATATACGGAACTTTACGTGGTCGTTGATGTAGCTGTGAAAGACATTGGACGGATCGTCAGGGTAATAAACCCTTGTGGCCTTTGCCAGCTCGGCAAGAGTGTAAGGTTCAGCGATCAAATATGCGCCGCTGGCGTTTGCTCCCGCATTTTCCTGAAGCACGAGCTGCGTATTGTTGGTAATCGTTTTTACAGTTCCGCGGATAATGTTTGACGTGGCTACCAGGGTGAGCTTGTCTCCCGGTTTCACTTGAGTCGTGAAGAGGGTTCCGACTCCCGTAACCGCGGTACTCGCATTCACAAACGTAATCGTGCCGGTGCGCGGAGTGCCGGTCGGTTGTCTCGAATTTACGCAAGGGGCAGTCGGCGGCGTGGATGAAGTGCCTTCGAAATCGGTGGTCGAACACAGCGGTGGTGGTGGTGGAACCGGTGGCTGCGGCGGCGTTGAGAACGGCGGCTGCGCGTTTGCGGGCCTGTCAACCAACATCGCCGGATCGCCAACCGACCACGAGCTCAGGAAGAATTCTTCAAACTTGCAGTCGGCGCAATTGCCCATCGGGCCAACGCCAATCCGATTGGCATAGATTTCGGCGCCGATTCCGCCCGTACCATAATCGATAGCAAAAGCATCCTGGCCCGCCTGGGTCATGGCGGCAAGATCTTTTTGGGCTTGAGTTGCATTCGCGGGCGGATTAGCCAGGATCGGAAACGCCTGGCTGGCGACTCCACCTAAGGCCCCGTGATAGATGACAGTTATTTCACGGTAAGGCTGTTTGCGATCCGGTGATGCGGGATTCTTGCAGAACAACGGATCAATGCCCGGAGGTGGGACCGCGCCTGACGCGCCGCAGTTGGGTTCTGGATTATTAGGTCCCGTGGTGCCGGGAAATCTTCCCGCGTTTGGCCCGGTGATGATGGCAGTCAGATCAGAATGGACGATGTTCCCGAACTTATCGAGCATGTTCAGGATCGGCGTGTTGTTGGGAATCGAACTTCCGTCGGGGTATTTTGCGTTGCCTGGATACACTGCTCCGTAATCGATTATGGGATGACCGTCCGCGGTTGTTCCTTTGGTAGCCAGCTTCAAATCCGCCTGCGTGACTTGGCTGCGATACCATTCGGCCCCGGCCGGTTGCACATTCAGCGCACCGAACAATCCATTAATTAACTGGTTGCCAAGAGTACTGGTGTCACCGTTCGTGTAGAGCAGAAACGTTCCTTCTTCTCTTGCGAACAGCGTGTAGGTCTGTTTGTTGGAAGGCATACCAGGCGGCACCGGTGACGTGCTCGCCAGGCTCGAATTGTTTTTGCCGACAAACGAACCATCGTCACCTGGGCCAGAGACCCACTCCATCCCCTGGACGTGCAGCGAAACCTCAGAAGTGTTGCTTATGACTTGTCCATTCGAATCCTTAACCTCGAAGTTCACTGCCGGAATTGAATTCTCAAAATCAATGGTGAGGCAATCTCCGACATTTGCGCGCAACACGAGCGGCCGTGGTCTCTTGTCTGCTCGGAGTTGTGTCCCTGCTTGATTCTTCGTGTCGTGCCTCAGGGCGAAAATCATGCCGCCGGGAATTGCCGCGCCCAGCCGGTTCATCATGATCGGTTGCGGAATAGCTACCACATCAGCCTTGATCATTCGCTTGCATTGCGGAGGGGTCGGTGTTGGCATCGGGGCAGCGTTTGACGCTGCGCTTGCAGGCTGATTGGTTTTTGACTCTGCGACCGTTTCGTTCTTTTGATCAGTCGACACAGTTGGCGCGCTGGTGTCCTGAGCGCGCGAGTCAATGATCTTTGGTTCAGGGGGTTTGTCGCCCACTGCGGCGGCGGATTGTCCCCATGCCGGCGACGCGGTGAGAAGCAGGTTGATTGCTGCCGCGCCAATGAGAAGACTGCTAAACCTGAATGTTCGGGCGATCATTCTTCATTCCTCCCTTTCCGCGCTAAGGTTATGGATCCGCGTCGAAAATATTCGACGAAATAGACTTACAAACGGCTGGGGGTTGCCGATCAGTAGGAGCCCATGTGAGAGAAGCTCACTTCTCCAGTTGTTGTTGACCGCGGAGCCTATTGCTTCTCGGTCTTCCTGTCAAGCAAGAAATTTCGCAAGATCGCAAAACTCCATGGCGTTCTTGACCCGACTCCACTTTTAGGGAGCCAAATCCGCGGCTTTTGTGATCGCCTGGACCAGAGCCGTTGGAGACGACAATCCATACATTTGCGTCCATTGGTGGCGCGGCTCATTGCCGATAAGAATCATCGGCGTGTGGTCATTCTTATTCGCAACGGCCACACCCAGCGCACGCAAAATCGAATCAATCTCGATCTTGTCACCGGTAACAAAAGTCCATCCGGGGCCGGCGTGAAACTTTGCTGCAAAGTCGCGCAGTCTCTCCGGAGTATCGGTTTCCGGATCGACACTGACCGAGATAAGTTGAATTGCCGGCCAACGCGCGGGCAAGTCTTGCTGCACCCGGCGCATGGTTGCAGTCATCGGCGGGCAAACGCCGGTGCAGGTGGTAAAAATAAAATTGATGGCTACGGTCTTGCCTTTGACGAGATCACTATAGAAGGAGTGCAGCTTGCCATCCTGGTCGTAAACGCGAGCGTCGGGAATTTGTATTGATGAGTTTGGCCGCTGTTGGTCTGTTGCGGCACCTGGTATCGAGGAGCTGACGGTAGCCGTGTTCTCATCAGCCGTTTCGATCAATCGCAACCGCATTCCGCACTTCGGGCACCTGCCGGGTTTGCTCGAAGTGACTCCCGGATGCATCGGGCATGCAAACTTGCGGGCCTTCGAAACCGACTTCGGTTGAGTTTGACCTTGAATGACCTGCTCAGATTTCTCGAGTGCGAAGGAGCTAGTCAGCAACAAAATTAAGATTGCGCCAGCGAGTTTTCTCAACATGAGACTCCGTTGCCTCCAGGTCTTTTCAGTTTGAGTATCCCTCCGCGTGGTCAAGTTACTTTGACCCATGCGCTCACAGAGACGAATTCCTGTTGTTTCAAATCGATTGCGACAATGTAAGCTCCCAACGCGCCAACGCGAGCGTTCGGGCCATACGTGATCGGCGGTGTCAGGCCAGTGGGATAGTCGTAAAATCCCTCGAGAGTGTCGATCAACTTTTCACGACTTAAATCTTTGCCGGCGCGCTTCAGCGCCTCTGTCAAAATCTTGAGTCCGCCATACGCCGAAACGAGAGCTGCCACACGATTTGAGGACAGCTTGTGATTTGCCAGGAAGGCGCGAAATTCCTTGACCCCTTCCGCCGTTTGGTCGGATGGGGAGGTAGGAAATGACACAAGAATTTTGCGATCAAAGCCGGCAGGCGCCCTGAAGAGATCGTTTATACTATTCGCGCTGGGGATATAGATCGTCGGATACCAGCTTGATTTGTCAGCCGTCTCCATGAACGCGAGTGCGTCATAACCATCGCCGACGAACAATACAGCATCACGCGCCGGCGCGATTTTCTTGATTAATGCGGTTCCGTCAAATTGGCCTGCGGGATACGCATACACGTCCAGTTTAATGCCATCCTTCTTAGCCTGATCTTTAGCTGCCGCAACGACGGCGGCGTTCGGTGGAGTGTCAGAATAAACGACTGCGATTCCGGTCTTTTTCAGTTCCGCCTTGTCGGCGGCGTAATGAATCATTGCCCGCGCCTGACCATCTAAACCCGAGAGCAAATAAAAAACCTCGCGATTCAAAGGAAAGTTCGTCTGCGGATAGAGGGTAATTGCTCCAACCATCGGAACTTTCGTTTGGGCCATCAGGGGCGCAACCTCCTTCTCGGCGCCGGCGATCAAGCTCACGGTCATGGCAAACACTTCGTCGCTTTGCAGCAACCGCTCAAGGTTCGCGCGCGTGATAGCGGGGGTTTCCCCGTACTCAGCGAATCTCAGCTCAACTCGCCGGTTAAAAATTCCACCGCTATTGTTGAGATCATCGAAGAAGGCAGTTGTCACGGCCTTGATCGCCTGGCCCATTTCGCCCAGCGGCCCTTTCTCTGGAACCACTGCGCCAATTACGATTCTGTTTTCGCTGATGCCTGGATCGCCATCTGTGCCTACTCGTGACAGGTAAGCAATCAGATCATTCAGATCATCGCGCGGCATACTGTAGCGGGGCATCACGCTCGAAAGTCGATTTCCTGCCGGATCGATCCCGCGTGTCACTGCGGTTTCAAATGCGCGCGCAGAATAGGCTGGGTGCTTTCGGCCGTCGGGGTGAATTACCCCGTACGGTTTGGTTAGAGATTCGGCGGTGATGTCGGAGGGGCTTATGCTTCCTTCCGGTTTCCCGCGGCCGTCGATGCCGTGACAGTTGGCGCAAGCCATCGACGCGCCTGGCATCTCCAAAGACGATTCGCCCACGTAGGCCAGAATCTGACCTCCGGATTGGCTGGTGCCTTGAAGATAAATCTGTTTGCCGCGGCTTTCGGAAACCGTCAAGCCGTTTTGCGCCAGGGCTCCGGACAACATGGCGCCAGTCGCGCAAACAACGAACGCGAGCGTTGCCAACAACAATGGTCTTCGGAGGGATCGCATGGCTCGTGCGTTAATTATTACGGGCCGGCTGATCGTTGAGTACGCTGTCAACTACTTTTACAAGTTCAGCGCTGGGCGCCAGGCCGAATGCCTTCTTCCACAACCCGGTTCGTTCATTGCCGATGATAAAGATATTCAGGTGATCTTGTTTGTTGTCCACGAACTGGCCGAGCTTCTTGAGCACGAAATCCACATTCTGCTTTTCTCCCGTTAGAAAGTACCAACCCGGCCGCGCGTTAAGTTTTTTCGCATACGCTTTCAGCAGCGGTGGTGTATCGACGGTTGGATCGACACTGAGCGAAATGATGTTGACGTCTTTGCCTAAACGATCGCCGAGAGACTCTTGTACCTTTTCCAGGTTGCGGTTCAGGGGCAAACAACTTCCCTGACAAGTTGCAAAAAACGAGTTGATGATAACGACCTTACCCTGCAGCAGATCTGTATAAAAACGCATCTTCTCACCGTTCTGATTAACGAGCACGGTGTCTGTGAAATACTTGTGCGCCTGCGACTCGTCCGACCGCGTCACAGAAGCTTCCGGATTTTTCGGCGGCGCCTGGCCCACGATAAATCCGGAAGCGCAAACCAACGCGACGGTGACGAGAAGCGCATTCGCGGCATTCGCAAGCTTAAGACCGCCCATTATCAAGAGAAACTTCTTCATTGACGCTTCCTCTCCATATTCGATCTGCGCCTAATCTCATGCCGACCTAGTTCTGTGCAGCTTGCAGGATCAGCGGAAAGTTTGCGCTGAATGGAACCTGAAGCGACGGCACTTGAAAATAGACGTAGTACACGCCAGCCTGTGGCGGAACAAACGCCACTTCGTAGATTCCATCTCCGGCCGCGCTGGCGGTTAGGCGTTGCTGCCAGACTCCGGGTGCGAGAAAAACGAGCACATTAACGTCGGCAAGATCTGCCTTCGGTTTATTGGAGTTGGTATCAGTGACCTTGAAACGCAAGGTATAAGATTCGCCGACGCGAGCGTTACGGTCTTTCAGGAGGGGTTCGAACGCAAGCGCGGCCGCTGTGGATTTTGGTGCCGCCGGATTTTCTGCAATTGTCGTGGAAAAGCACTTGACCAGGCGTGGCGAGTCCAGCAGGAACGCCACATCGTACGGGCCCGCGTCCGGAAGCCGAATCGTGGTTGTGTAGTTTCCGCGGCTGGTCTCGGTCAAACTGTTATCGAGAATTAGCAACGCCTTTGGATCGCGCCGATAGTTTTGGAAGCTGCCCATCGGGGCCGCCATTCCCTCAGTGTAGAAATAGATCATCTTGTCCGCCGGGTTTGCCACGATCATGCCGTCATCTGCGGGAATTGGCGTCATCGCGTCAGCCAGAGAACTCGCAGGTGAATCCTTCGGTGCTTTCTGGCCCGCCGGAAACCGAGTGACTCCAACCTCACCAGTCCGATCAAGATCCGCAATCCGAATCATTGTCACAAACTCGCTGCCGGGCGCGCGCACATAAGCGAATCCTTTCGTGAAGGCGATCTGATCGGCGCCGGCGCCCACATCGACAGCCTGGCGCACGCGATTTGAAGTCGTGTCGAATATGAATACTTTGTTGGTCACCTGGTTGGCGGCGAAACCAAACCGCCCGTCGGGGAAAATGCGAATCGTCCGCAGGCCTGGTTCAGTCTTCATTTGGGCGACAATATTCAAGCTCGCGATGTCGACGACAGACACGATACCGTCGCCGGCGTTCGCAACGTAAACGGCGCCGGCCAGGCGAGAAAAGGCAAGCGCCATCGGAAGTTGACCCACTTTCAACGTCCGGATTGCGGCAAGGCTTCGCACATCTACAACCGTTACCGTGCCATCGGTCTTGTTTGTAACGAATGCTAACCGGTCATCATCAGTGAGGACGATGTCATGCGGGCCAATTCCGGTGACAATATGCGCGGCCGCCTTGAGCTTTACCGCGTCAAGAACAGTTACGCCGTTCCCAGCCTTATTCTCGTCGTTGGCAATCCACAAATACCGCCCATCCCGTTGGAGGGCGATCCGCCCTGGCCCGAGACCGGCTTCGACGCTCGCAATGGGTTTCCAGGTCACCGTGTCCACCACGGCGACCTGATTGGCAGCGGGCAGCGAAACATAAAGCCGCTGTTTGTTGCGGCTCATTACCCAATCTGCGCCACTGCCTGCGAGGGGAATCAACGCGTACAATTTGCTGCCGCCAAATCCATTGAAGGGATCGATAACAGAGATGTTCGGCTCGTGATTGAGCGCCAGGATGAAGTAAGAGTTGAGATCCAGGTTTGCTCGCCTGGCAAACGAAGGTTGGAGAAATGATTGAATTTTTTCCCGGCAAGTTCGGGCATCGGTCAACTGAGCGGATTCGCGTTTGTTGAACCACACGCTGGGATGAAGATTGCTCAAGGCCTGATTTCGAGCATCGTGAATCCGAAAACGAACGATCGCCTCCGTGCCTGTCAGCAGTTCAGCGGCTTTGACGGTTTCAGAGACAGGCTCAACACTGAAATCAACCGATATGCCGCCTTCCGTGTACGTTTGGGTCGCGATCGGTTCGTTAACTCTGGGCGAATCCTTCAGTAGCTTCTCCTGCGCCTGAACACAAAGAGAGTCACCTGTCGCAACAACAATAATGATTACAAGCAATATCGTCTGGACGTTTGCGAGCAAGCGGAGAGGTTCAATCATCTGATAAGTCTGCTCCTGGCACTCGTGGGTGTTACCGAACATACCTAACGTCCAAACCGGAACTGAGTTACTAGATACGTTGTTCAACCGTTCCCGTCAGCGCGACCACACGACGGCGCTGAATAGTAACGGTTTGGATAAGAGCTGAAGTGAATATTGCCCGCCCGATGGTGTGCTCAGGTCTCATAGACGCCCTCCTTCGAAGGCTCCGCGTTCAGGAACAAGTTAGCGATTTACGATTTCAGGGAGACGCTTCGCCATCGGATGTAACTTAACGACCTGATGTGATTGGGATGGAGCTTCATCGCCCATGGCACGACGCGAGTTTTCACGTCCATTAGCACCGTCCCTTTTCAACAGCAAAGGTGCACGTTTGAGATTCGGGCAAACGAGCCAGGAGCACTGCGGGGGAAGCACAATATCTCTCTCGAGCGGGCACTCAAAACCAAAACGATCCTGTACCGCACACGGGCAGTCCTTATAACACTAATTCGTTGCTTGACACAACAATTTGTTGACAGGTAATCACAACAGGGAGTAGTGTTTCGGCACCCTCGCTGCTCTTTTTGCGTGTCTCTTCAAACTTGGAGCATCTCTCAAACGAAAAGGAGATCTACCATGGAAAATTTGAGTGTGTTTTCTCGGCGGGATTTTCTGCGGGGAGCGGGGGCACTTGGTGTCACCGGTCTGGCACTTTGGGCGGGAGGTTGTGACGCATGCCGAACCCAAATCGAAAACCGGCCTACGCGACGCAACATCTCAAACCTCCCTCCGAATGACCCAATAATTCAAACCTACAAGGACGCCGTTGCCAAGATGCAGGCATTGCCGACAAGCGATGGGCGGAACTGGACTAAGCAAGCTGAAATTCACCAAAACCATTGTCCACACAGCAACTGGTGGTTCCTGCCCTGGCATAGAGCCTATCTTTTCTATTTCGAGCGCATTTGTCGCAAACTGACCGGGAACAAGGACTTCGCGCTTCCATACTGGAACTGGTCAACCAGTCCGAGCATTCCTGCGCCGTTCTGGGGGAATGGCAATCCACTCTTTGACAACACGCGAATCGCTACTCAATCGAGCGTGGCGAGTTCTTCGATGGTCGGACCGACGACGATCACGAATATTCTGAATGAAACTAACTTCTTTCTCTTTGCGAGCGCGCAAGCGACAACGCAACGCCAATTCGCTGGTTATGGCCAGTTGGAGGGCACACCGCACAACTACATTCACGGCTTCGTCGGTGGCGACATGGGTGCTTTTATGTCCCCACTTGATCCCGTGTTCTGGTGTCATCACAACATGATCGAATGTTTGTGGGTCGATTGGAACATCAATCGAGGGAATCCAAACACCAACGATGCCAACTGGAACAACTTCCAGTTCACCGATTTTGTGGATGAAGACAACAACCCCGTAACTGTGCAGGTGGCAGTGACACTGCTTTATCCGATTTTGAGTTATCAATTCGAGTCATGCGGGCCGACGGCACTGTCGGCTAAAATTCAGGACAAAGAGCAACTCAAGGAGTGGTTGCGCAAAGGTGCTCCGGTGAAGCTTGAATTCGTAAAGCGGTTCGAAGTGCGTCAGCCGATCTCGGCGGAGATACAGAAGCCCGCCGGCGGAAGAATCAAGGTCGAACCGGAAGCATTTCGCACCGTGTTGCAGAACGGGAACGACAAGGCGGTTCTAACGGTTGATGAGGTCGAGATTCCGGAGAAACAGGACGTGTTTGTGCGCGTCTTTATCAACAAGCCTGATGCTTCCGCTCAGACTCCACTTGAGGATCCTCACTATGCAGGGAGCTTTGCGTTTTTCTGCTGTCCTGAAAAAGAGAGCGGTCAAGGCATGGCCATGACCGGCCGTCCTAAAGCGGGCTACCTCGTGGACATGACGTCAACGATACGTAACCTGAATCAGGGAGGATCGCTTTCGCCTGATATGGATGTCACTCTGGTCCCGGTACCGTACGAAAGCCGACCTATTACGACCCAAAAAATAACCCTCGGTCGACTCGAAGTTGGTATCGCGAGATTTTAGGACGGTCCTTAATAAAAAGAAGTCTGCGTGCCCTAACCGTAAAGGTTAGGGCAACGCGAAGCCGTGCCTGTGCATTTAAGTAAATGCAGAGGAGAATGAACTGTTGAAGCCGATCCTTCTCACATTGGTGGTTTGGAGTACCGTCCTTCCAGCTTGTTCGCATTCTGCGAATGTAGGGATCCCGGTTCAACGCGGGCAGGCTCAAAACGCATCTCCCGAATTGCCGGTGCCGATCTCAAAGCCGTTGAAACTAACCAGTCAGCAACCGGTCGCGTCCATTCAGGTGGCGCCAAACATAGTGACCGAAGGCAGGGACATTCTCGAAGTATCCGTCATCGAAGTCAGTAATCCCAGGCAAACCCCGATAGAGATCTCCGTTTATTTCTCACCCGCCCAAAAGGGATCAACTGATAAAGAAGACAGAATCGCCGTCGGAAGCTTCAGTCTCTATCCAGCTGACCGTCCCGGCAACTTCCTGATCCGTGCCACAAAGGCGCTCGAGACGCTGCGGACAAAAGGCTGGGAACCTGGTTCAGAACTGCCATTAGTCTTTGAAATGCGACGAGTAAGAGAGAACGAAGACTGGGCTGACATCGCTGTGACTATCGGCGAAATCAAGTGGCGACCGGACAACGAAAAAAAGCATTAGCCTCCGCGGTTCGGGCGTCATCAACATCACCGGAATCCCTCAAAAACTGTCTTCACTAAACCGGCGGTTTTCCTGCCAATTCGATTTGCACATTGCTGAGTTCTATCCAGCGCATTGTTGTAAGATATGCCGCCATAACATTACTTGGCGCCGGCCGAAGGAGGAATGTGACGATGAATGTCAGACGGGCTTTGCTTAGAGGATTGATCCTGTCCGCCGCTGTCTGTTGCTTACCGGCATTTGTAATTGCCCAGGAGGCCGTGACTATTCTTGCAGGCGCGGAGCTTACTAGAGTCGTGCCGCCCGGCTTCTATTTCGAAGGCCTGAGTGCACCGACGCAGATGCGTAACTCCGCGGCCGCGCGTTTTGGAACCAAGCGTTTCGTCATCGCCGGGCTGGTTGATACTGCCGGATACGCAGCGGATGTGCGCGCAAAATATGAAGGGTTCTTCATAACGGATTCGCCGATCGCGATCAACGGTTCTGATTTAGCAACTGGCGCCTATGGATTCGGCTTCAGTGACAGCGGGAAGCTGCAAATTCTGGATCTGGCTGGAAATCAAATTCTGTCAGTCTCAACTACAAAGGACAGCGCGCTGCAAAGACCGCGGCCATTAATGATGACAAGCACCGCCGGCGGCTTCCGATTTTACAACGGCAAAGACTACGTCACTGTCACAGCAAAATAAGTCCGCAGTGATCCAACCGCGGCCGGTAGATCTCTCTTCGGTTAAGGTTACGTCACGACGACTAGATCCGTTGTCGCTTCATGTGAATTTAGCGCGAATGAAAGCGCCGTTTACCCTCGTAATTCTTCCTGGCGTTTTACTTTCCGCCTTGATTAGCGGCACGACTTTGATTGAATCGTCGGCCACAATCTCTTCAACCTCTGACAGACTCACGATCGAGCAATCCGCATTTGAGAAGCGCGAAGCTGCTTATCGCGCAAACAACCTCGGGGCTGCCATGCTCGAGCAATACAGAGCAAAAGACGCCGTGGAATACTTCAAGGAGGCGCTGGATCTCAAACCGGATCTGCTGATTGCCCGGATCAATCTCAGTATTGCGCTCTATTACTTACCTGAGGCCGAGGGCGCAAGGCGCGAAGCTGAGGAAGCAATGAAGCAGGATCCCAACAGACCACAACCGCATTACGTTCTGGCCCTGATTGCTCGTTCCCAAAATCAATTCGACGAGGCGATCGCAGAATTTCAACAAGTGTTGAGGATCGATGCCGATGATGTCGGCGCAAACGTTAATCTCGGTCAGATCCTGGCTCAGCAAAAGAAGTACGCCGAAGCAATCGCTACGTTTCGCCGCGCTTTGGCTGCTGAGGCCTACAATGAAACGGCGCTTTACAACCTTGGGATTCTGCTGACCCGCACTGGCAATAAGACGGAAGGGCAGGAGGTGCTGCGAAGATTTCAGCAGCTGAAGGAGAGCGGCGCGGGCACGACAATCGGAACGAACTATCTTGAAGGTGGACATTACGCGGAGGCCGTGGTCTCAACCGGTCTCGAGCCAGAGTTGTTGGATCGCAAGACACCTGAAGTGAAATTTGTCGATGCCACGTCCAGTTTTGGGCTTGATGAAACGCGTGATGATAGTCCCGCTGAAGCCCGAGAGAAAACGTCGGCGAAATCGAACTCAACAGTCTGGGCTCGGTCGGAAGAAGGACTAAAGAATGCATTCTCTCAGCGGTATAAGAGCAGCACGACGGCCTTCGATTTTGATGGCGACCACGCTCTTGATTTAGTCGAGCTTACCGGCAACGGAGTTCGTTTGCTTCACAATGAAACCGGAAAATTTATTGACGTTACCAGCAAATCCGGAGACCTGAATCACCCTTTCGCATCGGCCCCGATCATGGCGATTGCGGGTGACTACGACAATGACGGCAGGACTGATCTTTTCGTGATTAGTTATGGAGGTTTATCGCTTTACCATAACGATGGCGGCGGCAGGTTCTCTGACCGCACCAAAACCGCTGGTATTCCCGAGTATCCTTATCTTTCAATCTCTGCAGCGTTTGTGGATGCGGACCATGACGGCGACCTCGATATTTTTGTGGCAGGGTTTGCCGATCTTCGGAAAGCAAAATTCCAGCCAGCACCAGGGCAAGACTCTCGATTGCCGTCAACGACCGCAGCTGCGACGGATATTTTCGCGGCAGCGCAGGATTTTCCTGCAGCTCCCAATATGCTCCTGCGGAACAACGGAAACGGAACATTTACGGATATTACGGCCGCGGCAAATCTGAACAGCTCGCCAATGCATGCTGTGGCGGTTGTGCCTACGGACTTCGACAATCGTCGTGATGTTGACCTGTTGATCGTCAATTACGGCGCCTCGCCGGCTCTATTTCGCAATCAGAGAGACGGGACCTTTCGTGAGGTTACGCGCGAGGCCGGTCTTGCTGTTGCCGGGAAATGGACGTGCGTCGCCGCAGGTGACGTAAACAAAGATGGGTTTACCGATTTTTTCTTTGCTCGGAGTGATGGCCCCGGAATGTTTGCTCTGAGCGATGGCCGATCGCATTTTAAGACCGTGCGGGCACCTTTGCGAACGGCCGGTGCAACAGTTGCGCAGTTCGTTGATTATGACAATGACGGCTTGCTTGATCTGGTCACGTTGTCCGGCGACGGTGTTCGGCTGTGGCGAAACACTATCGATTCCTGGGTTGAAACAACAGGAGCAAGCATCACTCGGACCTTTCGGTCACCTGTTGCCGGACATGGGTTACTGCAGGAGCGATCACTGGTATTGGCAGATCTCGACAACGATGGCGATACCGACGTGGTGGCGCGAATTTGGGAAAGAGGCCTGCTCGTTCTTCGAAACGATGGCGGTAATCGAAACTACTCGGTCAGAATTGATCTTGACGGTCGTGTCAGCAACCGCAGCGCAGTCGAAGCAAAAGTCGAAATGCGCGCAGGCAGCTTATACCAGAAGTTGGAAACCTATTCGGCGTCCCCTGCGCCCGCGCCTGCTGACTTGCTGTTCGGATTGGGCCAGCGGAAAAAACCAGACGCTGTCCGTGTGATATGGCCGGCGGGAATCGTACAGGCTGAAACTGAATTTCAAATAAACCAGGTAACGGCGAATGTGATCACGATGAAGATCACTGAACTGGATCGAAAGCCATCGTCATGTCCTTATTTATACGCGTGGAACGGCGAGCGATTCGAGTTCGTCACCGATTTCATGGGTGGCGGCGAGATGGGTTACCTCGAGGAGCCTCGCCGCTATAACAAACCTGATCCCGAAGAGTACGTGCGCATTCCCGGAAATCAGTTGAAAGAAAAGAACGGTCGGTATGAGTTGCGGGTAACGAACGAGCTCGAGGAGGCGCTGTTTGTCGATCGTCTTCAGCTAATCGCAGTGGCTCATCCGGAGGACACGGCAGTATATCCGAATGAAGGGATGAGCAGTCCGCCGAAGCCATTCAAGCTGTTCGTAACTCGCGACGCGCGACCGCCCCTGACCGCGACTGATGATCATGGTGATGACGTGCTGGATCTCATCACCCGAATCGATCGGCGCTGGCCCGATAATTTCAAACTGGATCGGATTCGCGGATATGCCGGTGAGCATTCGCTCGTTTTGAAACTAACTGAGCCGGCAGCGAGGCGCATGCTGGCCGAACCACGAAAGAAGACTACAAGCGAACGCCAGTCCGAAAGATTAGTTCTGTTACTGACCGGCTGGACCGACTATGCATGGTCCAGTGATAACGTGGCGGCAGCACAGGCGGGCAAAGCCATGATGCCACCCGCCCTTCAGGTTAAAGACGGAGACGGTATTTGGCGTACGGTGATCGCAGACATTGGGATTCCCGTTGGCCGGCCACAGACTGTAACGGTCGATCTTACTGGGAGATTTTTGAGTCGCGATCGCGAAGTACGCCTTGTCACAAACATGCGGATTTATTGGGACCAGATTCTGGTCGCGACGCCAGATGAAGAACCAGCAGTGCAAATCAGCCGGCTCGATCCGGTTCGTGCCGACCTGCATTGGCGAGGTTTTTCCGCCGAGACGACGCCCGATGGGCATGAACCTCAGGGCTATGATTACGCTCGGGTATCATTCAGTTCTCCCTGGAAAGCGATGACTGGAAAGTACACGCGGGAAGGTGATGTCCGTGAACTGCTCGCGAAAAGCGATGACATGTTCGTACTTAGTCGTCCCGGCGATGAGATAAGTCTCTCTTTCGACGCACACAACCTTCCGCTCCTGCCGCCGGGTTGGAAGCGGACCTTTCTGCTCTATGCTGACGGTTTTAGCAAAGAGATGGATATTAATTCCGCCAGTCCCGATCAACTCAACCCGTTACCGTTTCACGCCATGAGCCGTTATCCGTACTTCTGGCCCGAGCACTATCCGATGACACCCGCGCGGCGACGGTCCCTCGAGACTTACAACACGCGGGTCGTTAGTTCGCCGGTTCAAATGATCGATGCAATTCTCAGCAGATAGTGCTTAGAGCTTAGAGCTTAGTTCCTTGATTGGACTCTCCGAAGCCCTGAGCACAAAGCACTAAGCACCAAGCTCGTATTTCTTTTCTGAGTGAAATCTGTGTAATCTGCGGATTATCCTGTATGGAACACATTCGATACTCGGCGGCCTGTTGTCAGACGGACATGCCAAATCCGATTGAACGAAATGCGATGCGTCGGAATACCGATCGCATGCTGTCGATGATTGATTCTGCGGTCGCGGGAGCGGCGCCCTTTCTGCCGGTGCGACTGGTGGTCTTTCCAGAGTTCGCGCACGCGGCGCCGGTTTTTGAAACTGCCAAAGAGCTGATCGACAAGCTTGCGGTTAAAATTCCCAACGAGCACACCGAACGCTTGCAAGAGAAGGCCCGCGAGCACGGCATCTACATTCAAAGCGGCACAATGCTTGAAGTTGATCCTCGATGGCCGGGACACGTTTTCAACACGACCTGCCTGATCGGTGGCGAAGGAATTCTCTACAAGTATCGAAAAGTGAACACCTGGATCCCTTACGAAGTTCACACTAGTCCACATGATTTGGAAGGGTACGATGAAGAGTTGTTTCCAGTGGCCGATACCCCAATCGGCCGCATTGGCGCGGCCATTTGTTACGATTGGTTATTTCCGGAAGCTATGCGGCAGCTTGCCGCGAACGGCGCGGAAGTTATGGTGCGCGTCTCGGCCTACATGGATCCCTGGGGTGCGACGGAACCAATGAACTGGTGGACGGTGATTAACCGCGCGCGGGCAATTGAGAACATTGCTTATGTCGTTGCCGCAAATCAGGGCGCGAGCTTGAAACACTATCCGCCATATTCGTGGCCGGGCGGGAGCCAGCTGGTGGATTATGACGGCAGACTTTTGGCGGAGGCCACGCCGGGGCCCGGTGAGAGAATCGTCGTGGCGCCGATCGATATTTCTGCGTTGCGGCATGAGCGCTCTTCGCGACGCGGACATCACATGCTTGCCCATCTGCGCGCCGAAGCCTACCCCGTGTACAGGCGCCACCACTATCCGCCACAAACTGATGGTGAGAGCGCGCAAATCTCGTATGAGCGGAACAATCAATTGATCGAGGAAGCGAAGGGGCGGTTACCGGAAGTGAACTGAGAGGGCACACGCGCATGGACGAAATCTCAAATGCGAAAACGAGTGTTTATCTGAAGCTCATCCGATTGACACGTCAGAAGTGGATGCGTATTTTCATGATGTCTCGACGCCAGGTTCAGTCGCCACGGTGGGGCGCGAAAT
>Ga0126375_10000008_pt1 | contig 46360 bp, 17 predicted proteins | sample PanSoiMetPlot_14_FD_109577 | JGI IMG/M metagenome (GOLD analysis project Ga0126375, IMG submission 109577) | Tropical forest soil microbial communities from Panama - MetaG Plot_14 | ecosystem: Environmental > Terrestrial > Soil > Tropical forest | place: Panama | collected 2016-02-17 | reverse complement strand
TTTTTTTTATAAATTTAAATTTAAACATTTATTTATAAATTATATTTTTATATTTATTTTTTTTTTTAAACTTTTTATATTTAATTAAAATTTTAATTTTTTTTTTTTTTTTTGTAAATATAAAAAATATATATATATATATTAATGAGATAAATACTATTAACTTTTTTAAAATTGTATAACATGATAAACATATTTTTTTCGAATATTATTAATATTATTAATAATAACATTTATTTCTTTTTTTCTTTAATTTTTATTTTATGATTAACTAAAATAGTTAATCATAACAATATTTTCTTCCCAAATAATTATAAATTAAAATTAACTTCTATTAATATGGAGGATAATTATAATAATAAAAATAAATTATCAATATTAATGTGTGAAGATAATAATGATAATAATGATAATGATGATATAAATAGTAAAGATAAAAACAACGAAGAAAAAACTATTACAACTAATGGAAAAGAAAAAGAAAAAAAGTATATAATTAAAGATACACAATCTATACTTGATCGACTATTTAACCTTAACAGAAGAAAGCGGTGAGTAATGGATTCAGAAAATAAGAATAATTCTAATGAAGATCCTAATGAAATCCCAGTATCTTGACCTAAAATAGATGAGAAGGATTATAAAAATATACCTAGTTTTGATGATAGTGATTATGAGTCAGAATCTGATAAAAATAAACCAAAAAATAAAAATGAAAACAATGAAAAAAAAAATAATAATGATAAATCAGATAATGACCCTAATAGAGGTAATAATAATGAAGGTGGTGGTAATGATAATAAACCTAATGAAAGTAATGGAGATGGAAGTGATTGTGATAATGGCTGTGATGAGTATAGACGAAGTGATTTAAATATAAACACAATTAATACAATACTAGAAAATTTTCATTTTAACAATGTATCTAATCTTTTTTTATCTTGTTTTAATACTAATACATATATTATTAGTAATGAATTGGAGTATATTAATGTATCTATTGATATTTTTAATGTTCATAATTATAACAAGATATTACCAATGACACAAAGAATAAAATTTTTTAGATTATCAGATGTTCCTTTAGCTTGAGGTTTATATTTTCAAGATGGGGCTAGTCCTTCTATTGAAGGTATTGTTGATTTACATAATAGAATTATGTTTTATTTAGTAGTAATATTATTTGGTGTAACATGAATTTTATTATCTATTATGTGAAATTTTAATAAATCTCATAACAAATTAGTATATAGAGATTTAAATCACGGTACATTAATTGAATTAATATGAACAGTAGGACCTGCTCTCGTATTAGTAGCAATTGCTTTTCCTAGTTTTAAATTACTTTATCTTATGGATGAAATAATTGATCCAGCTATGACAATTAAAATTACAGGTCATCAATGATATTGAGAATATGAATATGCTGATTTTTTAAATGAAGAGAATGAAAGTATTAATTTTGATTCTTATATGAAAGATGAGGCTAGTTTAGAAAAAGGTGAACTTAGATTATTAGAAGTAGATAATCCTGTTGTTTTACCTATTGATACACATATTCGATTTATAATTACTGCTGCTGATGTTCTTCATTCTTGAGCTGTTCCTTCTTTAGGTATTAAAGTAGATGCTTGTCCTGGTAGATTGAATCAAGCTTCTATTATTATAGAAAGAAGTGGACATTTTTATGGACAATGTTCTGAAATATGTGGTGTATTACACTCAAGTATGCCTATTAAAATTGAAGCTGTTGAAACTGAAAAATTTTTTTCTTGGTTATTACAACAATAATTCTTATATCTGTTTTCTTATTACTTAAATTTTAACTTTTTTATATAACTCTTTAATTATATATTTATATACTTTTCTACTATTTATAATTAGGGATGTTTATTTAATTATTGTTTTACTTTATTCTAGTTTAATATAAAATAGACTTATTAGTTTATTAGTAATATTTAATATATCTATATTTACTTTCTTCATTTATTTCTCTTTATTTTATGTATTTTCCTTAAAACTACTTTAAATTTCTACTCTATTTTATATTATTAATATATATAATAATATAATATAATTATATTATATTATTATATTATTTTTTTTAATATATATACTATTGTTAAACTAATTTAATTAGTAAGTAATAAATTTACTTATTAAACTTGTAAATATATTAAAAAATTTATTAGTTATTTATTAGTTAGTATAATTAATAATATAGTATATTAAACGTCGTTATTGCTTAATGGTAAAGCAGAGCACTGTTAATGCTTGTATATAGGTTCGATTCCTATTAACGACTAATTGTTATAAAAATTAAATTTTTATAACAATTATTTTTATAATTTTATACATATTCTATTTAGATAGTAATTAATATTAAGTTTATGTATAAATAGTATTATTTAAAACTATACTAAATAAAATTAAATCTAATATAACTGTAATAAAGTATTAAAAATATATAAATATATAAATATATAAATATATATTTATATATTTATATATATATATTTATATTGCTATTAATTAAATTAAATAAATTAAGTATAGTAAAAAAATATACTTATAATAAAAATAGTGAAGTATTTGATGATGGTTCCGAGTGAACGCTATTTAGAGGCTTTAATACATGCGAATCGAACGTCCTAGTATATATAAATATAAATAATAAGATTTAATATTGTATATTTTCAGATTGATAGGTGAAATAAATAATATTTATTTTATTGATTGCAAATAGGTTTATATTATTATTATAATAATAATGTATGTATATATACATAACAATTTTAGTAATATTAAAGTTATTTATATAATTAGAAAGGAAGTGGTGAACTGGTGAGTAGAATCAGGAACGTTACCCCAAAATAAGGTTAAATACCTTATATATGTCAATATGAAAAGGAAATAAAATAATAATAATATAAATATATATTATTATTATAAGTGACTAAAAACGTTTGACTAAAGAACATAATTCGTTTTGGGATAGGCCTGGCTTGGGAAGGTAGTAGGAGAGGTAATAGCTCAACTAGCCTATGAACCGTAGTCGTATCTTTGGAGGATTAACGACCACATTGGCGATGAAATAACAGCCTAGCTACATAAGGTGGCCAGCAGTAAGGAATATTGGTCAATGGCCGCAAGGTCGAACCAGCTATCTAAAGGGGTGAAAAAAAACGCTTGATGTGTGCTAAGGTATTAATGGAAAAACCCTAAAGAAGAGAGGATAATGACGGTATCTTATATGTTTAACCTAAATACTGGAATTGAAATATTCTAAGTTTATTAAAACATATGTCGCTTTTGGTTTTTTATATTTATAATTAAAGTTTAATCAAAAGGATATATTTATTATTAGATAATATATATAAATATTTTCACCATTATTTATATTATATATTATATACTAATATTATATATCAAAAATTTATATTTGATTTGTTTGATTACCTGGAAAATATTCAATTAATCAAAATATAAATATATGCTCGACCTATTTAGTCTTGGCTAATACACGTGCCAGCAGCCGCGGTAATACGTGTGAGGCAAGCGTTATTCGTCATTAATGGGTCTAAAGGGTACGTAGGCTGTATAGATAATCTTTAACTTTCACATTAGAGTGGATTCGATATTTCTATACTTGAGTCAGAATGGAGTAACAATCATAACGAGAGGAATGTGACAATATTAAGATACTCGAGAGGATGCGTAGCGGCGAAGGCATGTTACTATAGAAGACTGACGCTGAGGTACGAAGGCATGGGTATCGATCGGGATTAGAGACCCCAGTAGTCCATGCAGAAAACTATGTATGCTGTTGTACAAACATAATTATTAATCGAGTACCCTCTTTTTTATCGAACACAAAGCATAGCTTTATTAAAAATAATAATAAAAAAAATATATATATATATATATTTTTTATTATTATTTAACATATTATATATAATATGAAAGTTGTATTGTTTAGTATTTAATATATTTTTAGAATATTAGATAAAATACTTAGAGTAATTAATGAAATTATAATATAATTATATTAAGTTTATGTATTAAAGTGAAGGGTAATATATGGATAAAATATATTTATAAAATAATGGAATTAGTATATTTTAAATGAGTGTATTTAAATAAAAGGGTATATATAATAATTTGGTGTACGTACAAATGAAGATATTAAGCATACCACCTGGGGAGTATGGTCGCAAGGCGGAAACCCAAATCATTAGACGGCCCACAGAGACCAGCAGTGAAGCATGTTGTTTAATACGATAACCCCCGTAAAACCTTACCACTTCGTGAATAAATTTCGAAAGATTCACAATTACAGGTGTTGCATGGCTGTCTGCAGTCCGTGTCGTGAGACGTACGGTTAATTCCACACAAACGGGCGCAATCCTCCTTCTGTCAATTAATAAAAAAATTTGACTATTTAGTTTTAAATTCTTATTATTATATAATATATATATATAATATATTTAATAGTATTGACTGTTATTTTTATAAATAAAAAATTTAAAACTATAACATTTTTTTGGTAAATAAGAAGAACACTCATATAAAGAGATGGGGTTTTTGGTATTGATAATATTAGTAATAGAATTAAAAGAATTATTATATTATTAATAAAATTAATCCTTTTGTTTAAATAGGGGACTAAGACAAGTCGTTATGGCCCTCATGAAGTGGGCTATTAGGACGTGCTGCAAATTTCTTAACAAAGGGAAGCAATGAAGTGAAAATCGGAGCTAATCCTATAAAATAAGAAAAATTTTTTCATACGAATTGTAGCCTGAAACTCGGCGACATGAAGAAGGAATTGCTAGTAATCGTAAATCAGAATGTTACGGTGAATGAATCATCTGGGGTGTACTAACCACTCGTCAGGCGGAGAAAGGTGTATGTGCAGGAAGGGTTTTATACTTTAGTGTGTATTCTTTATCTAAAAGAATAATATTTATTATTAAATAAAACCTTTTTTAATAATTTATTTTTATTTTTTATTTGTTTCCGATTTGTTTATTTTGAAAAAAGCACAAATATACCTTAATATAAAATATATTAATTTAATATTTTATATTAAGGTTAAAGGATTCTTTATAATAAATCCAAATATTTATTTGGATTTATTATAAAATTGAAGGAAAATCATTAGAAATTTGATTTTTTATGCTAAGGTGAAAATTTTAATGTATGACATCAATTTCTGTTAAGTCGAAATAAGGTAGTTGTAGGGGAACCTGCAGCTGAAGAATAACCACATAATTTTATCTCCATGAGAATGATTCTCATTTGGTTTGAGAGATGGGCTGTAAACTCATTGGCATTGCCATAGGCGGTTCAATTCCGTTCGTTCTCAGTTTCGGTTAAAATTAACCGAAACTAATTATTTTTTAATTTTTCTATTTCTTTATTTATTTAATTTTTCGTTTATTTTATTTACTTTATTTACTTTATGTATAATTTTACTTAAGTAAAATATTTTCACTATTTAATGTTTTTACATTCACTCTTTATATTATAAATTATCTATATATTTATATTAATAAATTGAACCCTTCTTGATTTATTTGTTCCATATATTATATATTATTTTTAAATTTTATAGGGTGATATTATAGTCGATTAGACTAATAAAAAATTTTATTACGTATGAGCTATTTTTTTAAATATATTAAAACTAATTTAGTTAGTGTTTTGAAAAAGAACAAAGGGGTATACAAGAAAGAATATCATTTAAATACTGAATTAAATAAAGAACAATTTAGTAAAGAAGATATTAACATTCTAGATACCAATCCTAATATTATTGATGTTGTTGATAATAATAAATTAATGATTGATAAGACTAATTCTTTAATTAATAACAATAAATTGTTAAGTATGGAAAATACTTCGACTTCAAGTGTTAATGATATACCTGAAATTAATACAATTTTTAAACGTAATATAGATATAATAGGTAATGACAATATTTTAATAAATGCTTTTTTAGAAAAAATGAAAGAACTTAACGGCGGACCTAGAATTATAGGTAGAATATATAATTATTTATATGATCCTACGAATATTCAAGGAACTCTTGAATATATAATGAATGATATTAAATGAAAAGGAGGAGTTATTAGTGAAATTTTTTTATCTAGTTTACCTATTTTAATTACAGAATTAAATAGTTCTAGTACTATTATATGTGAATCTTTATTCTCTTATCAAAGTATTATAGATTCTCATTTTGATTTATTAGATGCTTGAATAAAAGATAGAATAATGGATTGTAATGTCTCAAATTTTACACCCATGAGATGAACTTCAAAATATCAAGTAAAAATGGGAATAGTTAAAGAAGCTTTGGAAAATTATCATCAAATTATCATTTCTGATAAAAATATAGTTATAAAAGAATTAATTAATAGAGGTATTATTAAAATTCAATATGTTAATACTGATACAATTAAACCTATTTTAGAAGAAATAGGTAATAAAAGTAATATTAAGTATTTTCCTTCTCATTTTAGTTTTGATCCTGATTCTTATTTTAATATACCTAAATATTCTATTTTTTCTTCTACTAATGAACCTCCCATCTTAGGGTTTAATTCCCCAGATTCTCCTACATCAGGTACTTTTATTTTGTCTCGTTCTCAAAGTTTTACTGATTCTTTATAAATCGTTGTTACTCATATTATCTCTGATTTTTCATATTATTATAACATTTAATGTTAAAACTAAATATTCTTTATTTATATAAATTATTTATTTTAGAATCCAAACTTTTTTTAAGTTTTTATTCTCAATAAAAACTTAAAAAAATTCAATCTTAATCTTTTAAAATTAAACTTTTATTATAAATAAAAACTATAATAATTGAAATTGAAATTTACTTTTTATAATTTTAAACATCTTATTATATGTTATTTAATAAAATAATAATAAGATATTTAAAAATAATTTTAAAACTATTTATATTATATAGTATGGATATGTTTGTTTTTGTACCTTTTTTTGATTTGAAGTATTTTATTACTATGTTAGCAATAATAGCGGGATTTTATGTAATAACTACAAAAAATGCAATTATTTCAGTATTTAATTTAATTGTATTATATGTATTAGTAGCTTTTTACTTAATTTATATAGGTATAGCTTATTTAGGTATTTCTTATATAGTTATTTATATTGGAGCTATTGCTATACTCTTTTTATTTATTATCATGATGATAGACATAGAAGTAGTAGAAAAAAAAAATAATAATTACCTTTTATTATTATTTTTTTTATTAGGGGGTTTTCTATACATTTTTAAAAATATTTTTTATAATTTAGGACTATTAAAAATAAAAAATTTCTTATATAATAGTATATCTAAATATTTTGTTGAATATGAAAATGACATGTTATTTAATTATATATTTCAAAATTATAATAATAATTGTAAAAATAATAAAATTAATTTATTAACTGATTCTATTTTTGAAACTAATATTAATAATAATTATTTATTGGATTTTACAGATACTAATAATAATGTTGTAAATTCTGAATTAATAAATAATAATGAATTAAATCAAAATTCCATTAATAAATGATTTTCATTATTAAATAATGAAAATCCATATAATGATTTAAATATATATAATAATTCACAAATAAACTTAGAATTTGATCAAACTAATTACTTATTAATTATACCTGATTGAAATTCAGCTATCTATAATATATCTCAAATTTCTGCTATTGGTGAAGTATTATATTCTACATATAATGCATATATTTATATAGTTAGTGTTATATTATTATTAGCTATGTTAGGTGCTATTATATTAACAGCAGATCATAAAAAAGAAATTAAATTCCTTACATTAATGAAAAATAATAATAATAAATCAAGTAATATATTATCACCTATAATAATATTTATTGATATATTAAAAAAATATATTTATTCTAAATATTATTTATACAATAAAAAAATTTATATAAATAAAATATATGGAACATCTATATTTGGTATAGTTCCTTTTTACGATGTAGTTAATGTTAATACTTTACATTCTGAAGAAATATTAGGTACCTTACCTTATTATATTATATCTAATATAATAATTGGTTTATTATTTTTATTCATAAATTATTATTTTTCATTAAGTATTAAATATTTAGATAAAGGTGGAGGATTTGAATGTGGTTTTACTAGTTTCTTACAAACTCGAGAACGATATAATATTGCATTCTATAGAGTTTCCTTATTATTCTTGGTTTTTGACTTGGAAATTATTTTAGCTTTCCCTTATACTGCTATTTTTCAAAAAGATGAAAATTTTAGTAAAAATAATATTCTAGCTTTTTTATATATATTAATTGTAGGGTTTGTTTATGAATTAAAAGAAGGTGCTTTAAATATTGTTAAAACAGCACACTCTACTGAAATTAAAATAACTGATTAGTAACATATATTTTTATTATATATTACTATATATATATACTTATTTTATATAATCTTATATATTCATCATTATATTAATCTTTACATTTATATACATATTTTTATATTTTTATATATTTTTATTGTTTGTATATATATTATATTTTTATCTAATAATTTTATATTTACTTATAAATATATAAGTAAATATAAAATTATTACTATTGATTTTATCTAATATTAATTACATATGTATATTTATATATAATAAATATTTATAGTTAAAATTAATATATAATTATTTTGTATTATAGGATATTTAATTAAAAAATTAGTAAACAATTTTTTAATTAGAAGTCTGTTTTATGTATGATAGAGATAAAGTAAGTTAATAAATATTTATGTTGATTATAAATTTTTTTACTTGAAATTAATATATATATATATATATAATTAATCTCTTTATTTATTATAATTTAAGTGAAGTGAAATTATAAGGGTAAATTAATTTATAATATAAGTTGTAAAAATATAAATAGAATACTATAAATGTTGGGGGTTTTAAAAATTTTAGAAATATTAATAGTATTAATTCCAATATTAATGACTGTTGCTTTTGTAACATTAGCTGAAAGAAAAGTAATGGCTTCAATGCAACGTAGATGTGGACCTAATGCTGTTGGAGTTTGAGGAATATTGCAACCAATAGCTGATGCTGTAAAATTATTGGTAAAAGAAATAATTATACCTAGGCAAGCTAATAGTATTTTATTTGTAATAGGTCCATGTATAACTTTAATATTCGCTTTATTGGGTTGAGCTATTATACCATTTGGTGAAGGATTAACTATATTTGATTATGATTTAGGCATATTTTTTGTATTAGCTGTATCATCTATGGGTTCGTATGGTATATTAATATCGGGTTGATCTGCTAATTCTAAATATAGTTTTATGGGAGCTATTCGTTCAACAGCACAGTTATTATCTTATGAATTAGTATTTTCTTCAATAATATTAATATTAATATTATTTTCTGGTTCATTTAGTTTAACATATATTGTTGAATGTCAACAAGCTGTGTGAAATATATTCCCGTTAATGCCTATAGCATTAATGTTTTTTATTGCTATATTAGCTGAAACTAATAGACCTCCCTTTGATTTACCTGAGGCTGAGTCTGAATTAGTTGCAGGATTTATGACTGAACATGGTGCATCTATATTTGTTTTCTTTTTTTTAGGTGAATATTCTTCTTTAATTTTAATGTCTACTTTTATGGCTGTATTTTTTTTAGGTGGATATCATTGTCCCGATCTTTATAAAATAATTATAGATCCTATTATTGTGTTTTATTATTTTTTAGAAAAGAATTTACCTTCTTTTTATACTCAACTTTATGATCTTTTTTATTTTAATAATTCTAGTTTTATATATAATCTAGAAAATTTTCATATATTAAATTTACCATCTAACAATTTAGAATATGATGGTGGTTATATCACTAAATTTGATAGTAGAAATACTATTTTCGAATTCATTAACATATTAATAGATAAATTATATGGTTCATATGTTTTAGGTCTAAAAATTATTATTGTTGTATTTTTTTATATATGAGTTAGAGCTTCTTTCCCTAGATTAAGATATGATCAGCTTATGGCCTTATGTTGAAAAGAATTATTACCCTTAGTATTTGCTTATCTTATTTTTAGTATTTGTTTATTTTATACTTTTGATTTATTACCTTTTGGTGTTAAATTTTAATATTAATTTTTAATTGATTACTATTACTATATTTATTTGATTTTATTTATCTTTTATTCTAATTTTTTCTTCTTTATATAAAATTCTATTTACTTAAATTATATTTTCATTTTTTTATTTTATCTACTAATTTTATTTTTACATTTTATATGTAATACGTTAGGTTTATTACTTATTATTCTATTTATTATTCAATTTTACATTTATATGTATATTGTATTATTTATATTTATTATATTTTATGCTTGACTTTATCTTTATATTTATAATATAAAGTAAAATGAACTAAAAAAATATAATAGGTATAACATATAAAAAAATTATAAATAAATATATATATATATATATATTTATTTATAATTGTTATACTTTTATTATATTATTAACTATATTATAGTATAATATATATTTTATACTTAATTTATTATATATATATATATATATATATGAATAAATAATAATAATAGTTATTATTATTGTTATTATTATTATTTATTGTATTGTATTTGTTTAAAGTTAAGAAATTAAATCTCTTTTATTAGAGGTAGACTTATTAATATCTTATATGAATAATAATAAATTTTTATATTTATATTCTATAGATAATTTAAATATGAATAATTTAAATTATTCTAATAATTTAACATTATTTTCTCCTATGGACCAATTTGAAATTAAGCCTTTTTTTGGTCAATTTTTAGGATTAAATTATACACCTTTATCTGTTTTAACTAATCTTATGGTGTATATAGGGTTAGTTGTTGCATTTATAATATTATTTTATATATATGGTACATTTAAAAATAATATTAAAATCAATGGATGATCTATTAGTACTGAAGCTATTTACTTTACTATTTATAATATGGTATTAAGTCAAATTGGGCCTATTATAGGATTATTCTTTTTTGTTTTTATATTTGTTTTATTTATATATATATTATTTAGTAATTTAATGGGATTAATTCCATATAATTTTGCTACTACAGCACATTTAGTAAGTACTTTAAGTATGAGTTCTAGTATATGATTTGGTGTAAGTATAATTGGTTTAATTTTACATGCTTTAAGATTTTTCTCTTTATTTGCACCGGAAGGTACACCTTTATTATTAGTTCCTTTACTTGCATTAATTGAATTAATTTCTTATATAGCTAAAGGTTTAAGTTTAGGTATTCGACTTGGTGCTAATTTAATATCAGGTCATTTATTATTATTAATTTTAGCTGGTTTTGGGTTTTTAGGTTTAACTGCTGCTATTGGCATTAAATTAACTGGAGGACCTATTGCTATAGCTTTAATTACTGCTATTTCTGGGTTAGAATTAGCTATTGCGGGTATACAAAGTTATGTATATAGTATTTTAACTTCTTCTTATATTAAAGATTCAGTTAGTTTACACTAATAATTACTTATTCTTTAATATAATTTATTATTTAACCATATATATTATTTAATTTACTTTTATTGTAAATATATATTTATATTATAATTCTTTATTTATTACTTATATCAATAATACTTTTAATTATTATTTATTATTTAAGTACTTTAACTTATTAATAGTTAATCTTGTATATATATTTTTAACATAACTAAGAAATAAATTATTAAATTTAATTATAAAATAATTAAATTCATCTCAAATTAATTTAATTATATTTAATAATAATTAGAAAAGTCCATCTACTTTATTTAATATTAAATAAAAAAGTTTAAAAAATGATTTTTCTGTTGAATATACTCAAGAAAAAGATGATATATTTATTAAATAGTTAAATTTAATCAATGTTTTTTCAAATAACTACCCTTTTGAATTAATATATAATAATTATATTTAATAAATATATATGAAATTAGATAACAACGAAAAAGTTTTGTAAAAGTTAAATTAATAATTAACATGATCTGGCTTATTTATTTCTAGTTTATATACAATAAATATATTGATTAAACCTTTAAATTAGGTATAAAGATATATAAATTTATATATTGATAATTAATGGTGATTATTTTTTTTTTATTAAAAAATTAAAAATTTAATTGGTTAATTGTCTTAATATTGATTAGTTTAAGAGGAAAAACAGTTATTATCACTATCATATATTAAAATATATGATGATGATGATGATAATAAAAGTTCGAACCTTTTATCTGTATAAAAATAAGTTAAAAATATATATATTTTTAACTTATTTTTTATATTCATATAATTTGTTATTATTATTTATAATTTATATGTTATTATATCATGCTTATATTTTTTAAATAAAATACATAGTTTATTCCTTTTTTATGAAATTATATATTTTTTTATAGTAGAAATATATTTATTTTTTTAGCAAAGGATTTATTAATATAATATTTAACAAAATATTATAATATTTAAAAAATTTTTTTTTTGTTAAATGTAGTCATAATTTCTATGAAAGTGTCTATACTGTTAATCTTTACTTGCTTTGCAATCAGGGTATATTTAATATATAAAAAGTAAATAAACATGAGAATACTTAAAAGAAATCCAATTTTAACAATTTTTAATAGTTATCTAGTAGATAGTCCACAACCTTCTACTATTTCATATTTATGAAATTTTGGGAGTTTATTAGGGTTATGTTTAGTTAGTCAAATTGTTAGTGGTATTTTGTTAGCTATGCATTATCAAGGTTCAGCTAGTTTTGCTTTTTTATCTGTAGAACACATTATGAGAGATGTACAAAATGGATGATTAATACGAATGGTACATGCTAATATTGCTTCTTTTTTCTTTATTTGTGTATATTTACATATTAGTAGAGGAATATACTATGGTAGTTATAGATCTCCTAGAATAGGAGTTTGAGTTATAGGTACTATAATATTTTTCTTGATGATGGCTACAGCATTTTTGGGTTATGTTTTACCTTATGGACAAATGTCATTATGAGGTGCAACAGTAATTACAAATTTATTATCTGCTATTCCTTGATTAGGTAAATCACTTGTAGAGTTCGTTTGAGGTGGTTTTTCTGTTAATTCAGCTACAATAAACAGATTCTTCTCACTTCACTTTACATTGCCATTTATATTAGTAGCATTAGTTGCAGGTCATTTATTATACTTACATATAAGTGGATCATCTAATCCTTTAGGTACTACATCTAATGCTGATAGAACAGCATTTCATCCTTATTTTAGTTTCAAAGATTTAGTTACTGTTTATTTATTTTTTATTATATTTACTGCAATAGTATTTTACGCACCTGATAAATTAGGACATTCTGATAATTATATAGAAGCTAATTCAATGCAAACTCCTCCTTCTATTGTACCAGAATGATATCTTTTACCTTTTTATGCTATTTTAAGATCTATACCCAATAAATTATTAGGTGTTATATGTATGTTTGTTGCTATATTAATTTTACTAATTTTACCTTTTACTGATACTAGTAATATTAAAGGAAGTAATTATAAACCTTTATTTACTTTTGCTTTCTGATTGTTTGCTCTAAATTTCTTAGTATTAATGTGATTAGGTAGCTGTCACGTTGAAGCTCCTTTTGTTATAGCTGGTCAAATAGCAACTGTTTACTATTTTGCTCATTTCTTATTAATTTTACCTGTTTTAGGTATTATTGATAATGTTTTAAGTTTATTAGGTATTTCTTGAAATACCTCTTTTATCAATAATAACAAATAATAATGAAATTAAATTTCATTATTATTTGTTATTTATATCATTGATATTTTTAATTAATTATAAAAAATTATATAAAAAAAAGTTTTAATAAATAATTTATAATTAATTAAATTTCTGATGTAATAGAATATATCTATTATTAAATAATAATAAGATTATTTTTTATAAAGATTGTTATTATATTTATTATATTATATTACATTTTATTGTTTAATTTATTTTCTCTATATGTCGGTATAGTTTAAATGGTTAAAACGGTTGTCTCATATACAGCAGCTAAAGGTTCGATTCCTTTTTCCGATATATAAATGTAATATATATAAATGTAATATATATATATATATATTACATTTATTATAAAAAATAGAAATTTAAATTAAATAGTTATATCTTATCTTATATTAAAATTTTAATAGGATACTATAATATATATTTATATCTTTTTAGTTGGCCTTATCGTCTAATGGCTAAGACACAGCGCCTTCAATGCTGTTATACGGGTTCGAAACCCGTTAAGGCTATATAAATTGAGCAAGTTGCAACTATTAATTATAACTGTATACAATATATTGTAAATAATATCAAATTTTTGTTTATATTATTATATTAAATAATATAATAATATTTGTATATGAATAATCCGCCTATTTCGCTTAATTGGTAAAGTCCCTGTTTTGTAATCAGGCTATGGGGGTTCAAGTCCCTCAGTAGGTAATATATGTTTTTATTTTTAATATTATACTCGAACATAAATATATTATTCGTTTAAATAATATAATATATAAATATAATATTATATTAATAATAATAAATAATTATTTATTATTATTAATTTTTAAATTTATTTAAATTTCTATTTTTAATTTATTATTGATTTATAAAATTTTAATTAATAATTATTGAATATTTTTTATATTATAAGGCTATAGCTTAACGGTTAAAGCTTGCCACTCATAATGGCATGATATAGGTTCGATTCCTATTAGCCTTAATTCGAATTTTTTTATAATGATTATGTCTTATAATTTTTATTTATTTTACCTACGTGCTGGAATTGGTAGACGGGGCAGGCTTAAGACTTGCTATTTTATATGTAAGGGTTCGAGTCCCTTCGTAGGTATAGAAAATTTTTAATATAGAATCTTTATTTATTTATATTTTAAAAGTTCTATTGTTTTTTATTATATTGTTATTGGTTAATTTATTAATTTCAATTTATTTATTTATTTCAATTTTTTTAATTTATTACGGATAGCAGCACAAATTGGTAGTGCGTCTGCTTTGGGAGTGGGAGGTTGTTGGTTCGAATCCAATCTATCTGATAGGGGGAATTTCCCCACTCTTTCGCCTTCGTCTTTCTTTTTTCAAACTTAATTTTAGCTCTGTTATATTAACTAAATTTTATAAATAAATTTTATTTTTTATTATTGTTAATATTCTTATTAACCTTATATTCTTAGCTTTTTTATTATTTAAATCATTTTTATGAATTTATTAATAATATTATTATTAATCTATTAATGCCCTTTATTCTTTTTTTCAATTTTATTTGTTATATATATACTATTTTAAACTATATTTATGTATATTTTAATAATTGAATTAATGTAAAATATAAAATATTATATATAATATAAATATATATATATAATATATTGTATTATATTTATTAACTTAAATATTAAATAATTTAATTACTATATATAGTTTATTATTTAATGATTTTGTTCTTTTATTATTTAATGATTTTATTCTTTTATATAAAATATTATATATATTTATACTATTAATAATATAATATTAAATTATACTCACCCTTAAGTCTTTATATAATTATTGTATTATATAACTTTTTCTAAGTTAATATTATTGTTTATTATTTAATTAATAACTTTTTATTAATTATCTTTACTTTTCTAATTTATATTATTTTATGCTTATTTTTCTTTATTTACTAAAAATTTCTATTTATTTAAAAATATATTTATATATTTCATTTTTATTTAAATATATAAATTTATATATATATATATATATATATATAAATTTATATTTATGTATTTTAGTTTTATTTTATTATTTTATTGTTTTAAATATATTTTTATGATTACACTTTTTATTTTATTTTATTTTATACTTATTAATAAGTATAAAATAATTTATGTAGTTATTTTAAGTCAACAATATAACTAAATTAAATTAAGAGTAGGCTAATTTTAATAAAGCAGCTTGGTTTTTATTATTACTATTTTTATGTTATAAATTTTTTGCTTAGATTGTATTTGTTTAAAGTTAAGAAATTAAATCTCTTTTATTAGAGGTAGGCTTATTAAATTAATGTTTATAAAATTATTTATATTTTTTTTATTGGGGATTATATTACATTTTGTAATTATAATTGGATTACAAAATACTAAACTTATAATTTTATATAATAAATTTCTATCAGGTAGAAATTTATTATATAAAATTATATATGCTTTTATTGTATATGTAGTAATGAATATTATTATATATAATTTTTTTCATTCTTTATGAATGGAAGAATACGTATCTCATTGTTCAGGTAAAGACGAAAACTCATTATCAAAAACTAGTGAATTAAAATCTACATTATCACAAAGTACTGATAATACATCTGTATTACAAAATATTGATAATGCACGTATAACACAAAATACAGATAGTCCTAAAGATAGTAATAGTGTACAAGATATACAATCTAATCCTTCTGGTGAGACTAGTTCTTCTAGTATATTTCATGCTGAAAAAATTCCACGAGATGTTATACTAAAAATGACCCAAATTGTACAAAGTACTTATCCTATTATAGCTAGATTATCTGAAAATAATAAAATATTAACTGAAGAACAACAAAATTCAGTTAAAAATTTAATAAATTTAAGATTGAAAAAAGCAGGTATATCTGAGGAGCTTTGAGAAAAAACTGTATCAAAAGATGGATCTAATATGGGTAGTAGTTCTACTCCTTTAGGTACAAATATTAAAGCTAGTACAAATATAGAGAATAATAATGCAAGTACTACTAGTACCTCAGAAACAAAAACTATGGACAATATAAGTACAAAAACTGAAGGCAATATTAGTAAAGATGCTGTAATAAGTTCTAATACAAATAATGTAGAAAATTGAACAGGAAAATTTAATAGTGGTATTACGGGTAGTAATACTAAAGATATACCAAGTAGTAATTCTTCTACTTTAGAAAGTGGAACTAGTATTAATAATAATATAATTAATAAATATACAGATGAATCAGTGAATTTAACCATTATTGATAATAATATTAATGATTTATCTCAATTTATTAAAAATGATTTATTTGAAATGGCTCAAATAAATCATAATATTATTATTATTTTTGCTTTGTTTAGTTTTATGCTTATTATGGCTATTTATTTAATTTTTAAATTCTTATTTATAAATAAAGATTAGTTTTTTATATTGTTCTATAAATATACAAGTTATTAATATATATTAATAACTTTAACTTTTTTCTTTTTAAAATTTACCCTTATATTTTCATTAATTTAATTTAAATTTTATTTGTATTTCATAAATTAGATCATTAATAGAATAGTAGCACTTTTGAGGTGTGTTTACTGTTATGGTGAATTATATTGGTTCAAACCAATCTATTCTAGTTTATGGTAGCCTTTTTGATCTAATTTAGTCTATTTATAGTGATTATTTTATAAAAATTTTCTCATTATATTTAAATTTTATTTATACTTTTTATTTTGTTCTATGTTAGTAATTACAATATTTATATTATTATCATAAAATAATTAAAATCTTCAGTATATATTTTTTATTATTTTATTTTTGTTTTATTTATAATAAGAATAAAGATTAAAGGAATTATAATATTATGAGCTATAAAATAGGGATTATATATGTAAATACAATTATAATAATATGTTAATTTATGAAATGTATTATCAAAAAAAAATCTCTTAAAAAACACTGTAAATTGTATTATTTTTAATAATTATAATCTAAATTTATATCTTTGGGCAAAGATATAATCTTATATAAGATTATATCTTAAAATATAAAATTAATATAAAAATTATGATAAAAATATTTAATATAATTAAAAATAATGTTATAATTAAAAAATTTAATTATAATTTTAGTAATAAAATATATACAAACTCACAGGTATCTTTGCCTAGTCATCCTTATCATATAGTGGATCAATCACCTTGACCTATAACATTATCAGTTGTATTATTATCATTAACAATGTCAGCTGTTTTATCCTTTCATGGGTATCCATTAGGAGAGTTATTATTATTTACTTCATTTATTTTGTTAAATTGAGGTATGGCTCTTTGATTTAAAGATATAATAACAGAAGCTAGTTATTTAGGGTCACATACAGATAAAGTACAAAAAGGAATATCATTAGGAGTAGCATTATTTATTATTAGTGAAATATTTTTCTTTTTAAGTATATTTTGAGCTTATTTTCACTCATCTTTAGCACCTGCTATAGAAATAGGATCTGAATGACCACCTAAAGGTATAGAACCAGTTAATGCTAGTGAAGTACCTACAGCTAATACTACATTATTATTATCATCTGGTTCTGCTGTTACTGTTGCTCATCATTCATTAGTTGATCGATTAATAGATTGAGCAAATAATGGATCAGTTGCAACTATTTATATGGCTGTACTTTTCACTGCTCTACAAGGAATGGAATATTATGGTGTGTCTTATACTATTACTGATAGTGTGTTCGGTTCTACTTTTTATATGGGTACTGGCTTTCATGGATTACATGTAATTATTGGTACTTTATTTTTATTAGTTGGAGCTATAAGAATTTTTTCATATCAAGTTACGAATACCCACCATGTTGGAGTTGAATCTGGTATTCTATACTGACATTTTGTAGATGTTGTATGATTGTTTCTTTTTGCTGGTATTTATTTCTGAGGAGGACAAGCTTAATATATAAAAATTCTAATTTAATGATATAATAAAAAGAATATATAATTAGATTATTCTTTTTATTATATGAATTATATACTTTCCTTTTTATATAACAATATATTTTTTTATTTTTCTCACTTTTATACTTTTCACTCTCCCTATAGAATTTTAGTATTTTTCTTATATTTATTAAATTTGTCATTTAAATTTAATTATTAATTAAGAAGAATAAAAATTAAACGAAATAATAGTATTTATATTATTATTATTATTATTATTATTATTATTATTATAATTAAATAATAATAATATATTATTATTATTTAATTATAATTGATATAAATAAGATGAATGTAGTTCAAAGGTAGAATATTTATTTGTGGCATAATTGATCTAGGTTCAATTCCTAGCGTTCATCCAATATATTTTAATAATAATAAAAAAATTTTTATCGTTTTGTTGAATATATTAATATTATAATTTAAATTTGTAGTTTTTATAAAAAGCTTATATATATATATATATAAATATAGAATTCTATATTTATGTTTTTAATAGATAGTAGTAGCAGTTAATTTTTTATTTTATTTTTCAGTGTAATAAATAAACTATTGTTTTATATTTATTGTTATAAAGATGAGTATTTTGTTATATATAATGTATATATATATATATATTATAATATATAAGATTAAAATTAATATTAAAAAATGACTCAGTGTTAACATATATTATTTATATACCATTGAATTTTTTTTACTATTATTAAAATATTTAATGATTCAGTATAAAAAAATAAGTAAAAAGGTTATTTATGTGAACTTAATAATATTTATATTTTCATTGTAATCTCTCTTAAAATAGAGATTACAATGAAGAAGTGGTTATATTAAAGATTTTTAATTAAATCAATTTATAACAATTAAATAAAAAAGGAGAAGATATTAAAAAGAAATTTTTTATACGTATTTTTATATAATTATCATGATAGTACAAGCAGCAAAAATTATCGGTTCAGGATTAGCAACAATTGGTTTAGCAGGTGCTGGTGTAGGTATTGGATTAGTATTTGGTAGTTTAATCGATGCAACAGCTAGAAACCCATCTTTACAAGATGTATTTTTTAGATTTGCTATTTTAGGTTTCGCTTTAGCAGAAGCAACTGGATTATTCTGTTTAATGATGTCTTTCTTATTATTATATGCATCATAATTGATTAATCTTAATTATATTCATTTTAAATTTGATAATTTATTTATTAAATTATCAAATTATTTTATACTTCTATTTATAACATCTTTTATATATAGATATTAATATTCTATAATGAGATAAATTATTATCTTAGTTTTAAATTAAATAATATACATATATATATATATATATATATGTATATTATTTGTGCATAATTAGTATTATTATTATTTAATTTATATATTTATATTAGTAATTAATAATGACACTTCTTATATTAGTATACACTATAATGAGTAATATACAATACTTCTTTCACATTAGAGTATTTGATGCATACATATTTAAAGAGATAAATTTTGGTTTATTATTAAAAAATTTAAAAGAATATGGATTTAGCTCTAATATTATTTGGATTAGGTGTAATTGGATTTATTTTCAATAGAAATAATTTAATATTAATGATTATCTCTATTGAAATTATATTATTAGCTGTATCTGTTATGTTGTTATTCTTTTCTTGACAATTTAATGATATTCTATCTGAAGTATTTGGATTATATATTATTGCTGTAGCAGGTGCTGAATCTGCTATAGGATTAGCTATTATGATAGCTTATTTTAAAATAAGAAAATTATAATTTATCATAATAATTTTCTTATTTTAAAATATTATAATTATAATTATTATGTATAATTATATGTATATATAATTATACATAAACTATATTTTAATTATAGTTAATTAATTAATTTAAATTTGTAATTAATTTTTAATAATCATATCTCTTAGTGAGTATATATTATATAATAATTGAATATTAAATATTTTGTATAATTAATTAAAAGTATTATAAGTATTATTTATATTATCTATAATAATAATTAAATATTTAATTTAATTATTATTAATTAATATTGGAACTATTAATACTAAATGGTTGGGTAGGGTATAAAATTACATTATACAAGGGATAGTTAATAATGCCAAATTATTAGAGTAAAAAAAATAATAAAAAAGAATATGTATATATTCTTTTTTGTTTGTGATTAATGTAAGAATTTATTAATTATAAAAATAGTTCTATGTATATTATTATTATATGTTTACCATTTTTAGCTGCAATAGTAAGTGGACTATTGGGTAGAAAAATAGGAGTAAAAGGAGTATATATATTTAATATAACATGTATATTGCTTACTACTATATTATCAATGTTAGCATTTTATGAGGTAATTATATGTAATTCTTCTGTTAGTGTTGAATTATTTCCTTGAATAACAATAGAACAATTTAGAGTAACATGATCATTTTATTTTGATGAATTAACAGTAAGTATGTTAATACCTGTATTAATTGTATCATTATTAGTACATATATATTCAGTAGGGTATATGGGTGAAGATCCTCATCAACAAAGATTTTTTTCTTATATTTCTTTATTTACAGGATTAATGTTAATATTAGTTACAGGTAATAACTTTCTAGTTATGTTTTTAGGTTGAGAAGGGGTAGGAGTATGTTCTTATTTATTAGTTCATTTTTGATATACTAGAGTTGCGGCAGTAAAAAGTGCAATGAATGCTATGTTTACTAATAGAGTAGGAGATTTTTTTTTAACTATAGGATTCTTCACTTTATTTTATACATTTGGTACATTAGATTATTCTACAATATTTTCTTTAGCTCCATATATAAACATAAATGTTATAACATTTATAGCTATATTATTATTATTAGGAGCAGCAGCTAAATCAGCTCAATTAGGTCTTCACGTTTGATTGCCTATGGCAATGGAAGGCCCAACACCAGTATCAGCCCTTATTCATGCTGCCACAATGGTAACAGCAGGTGTATATTTATTAATAAGATGTTCTCCTTTATTAGAACAATCGGAATTAGCTTTAACAATAATAATGATAACAGGAAGTATTACAGCTTTTTTTGCTGCTTCAGTTGGATTATTTCAAAATGATATTAAAAAGGTTATAGCTTATTCGACAATGAGTCAATTAGGTATGATGGTTATTGCTGTAGGTATTAGTCAATATAATGTAGCATTAATGCATTTAGTGTTACATGCTATGTATAAAGCTGGTTTATTCTTATCAGCTGGTTCTGTTTTACATGCTATGGGAGATCAACAAGATTTTAGAAAATTTGGAGGCTTAATTAAATTATTACCTTTAACATATACTGTAATATTAATTGCATCTTTAAGCTTAGCTGCTTTACCTTGACTTAGTGGATATTATTCAAAAGATTTGATAATTGAATTAGCATTTGGATCTTATACTTCTTTAGGTTTTTTAATTTATTTATTGGCTACAATAGCTGCTTGTTTTACTATGTTGTATTCTGTGAAATTAATTTACTTAACTTTTTTATCATATGCTAATGCACCTAAAGGAAATTACGAAAAAGCTCATGAATCACCTTTAGTTATGAGCATCCCTTTAATTATTCTAGGTATATTAAGTGTTTATTTAGGTAATATATCTAAAGATTTCTTTATTGGTTTAGGTTCTCAAGGTTTAGGTAATAGTATTTTCAGTCATCCTAATCATATTATTTTAGTTGATACTGAATTTGGTGTTCCTACTATTAATAAATTATTACCTTTAATTATTAGTTCTGTTTCTGCTATAATAGCTATATTATTATTTGAATTTAAACCTACTTTGTTATTATTATTTAATACTAGTAACTTTGGTTTAAGTTTTTATAAATTGTTTAATCAAAGATATTGATTTGAGTTAATTTATAATAAATCTATAATTAAATTATTATTAAATTTTGGTTATCTTACTAACACTATTCTTGATAGAGGTGTTTTTGAATTAATTGGTCCTAGAGGTGCCGTAGCTGGTATTTATAAAATTAGTAATTATTTTGCCTCTTTTGATTCAGGATCCATAGCTAGATATGGTTTTGTTATGTTTACTGGTTTATTATTCTTCCTTTTTATTTGACTTATCTCATTTTAATAATTAATATTTTACTCTTATTAATTATATTTATTTTCTAAAAAAATATAAAATTAAATAATTTATTAACTTAAATTATATTTTATTCTTATTTGTTTATTTATAAATGTAAATAATTATATTTAAACTTTATTTATCTTTATCTCAATTATTATCTTTTCTTTTAAAATATAAATTATTCATTTTATTAGCTTCCATTGTACTAGTATCCTGTTATTATTTGATAATATGTTGCATTAAATTGTATTTTATCTTAAATATTATATAATAATAATTTATATTATATAAATTATTATATATTTTTTATTATTTTATATTAAATTCTATTTAATTTATTTATATTAAATTTTATTATATTTTTATAAAATGTAGATATATATATATATATATATATCTATTTATTATTATATTCTCTTATTTATTCATTTTTTATTTTATTTATTTATTTTAGATTTTATTTAGTGTATGAAACTCATATATTTATATTAGGTTTCCAAATATTAATTTATTTTATTTATTGTTATTTATTTGTTTTTAAATTATCTTTTTACTTATGTTTATCTATTATATATTTTTATTAATTTATTTCTTATAAATAAAACAATAAAATATTAGTATAATTTTATTATATATATATATATATTATATTATAATATACATATATAAGTTTTTATATTTATTAATATAATTAATATGAACTTATATTAAATATTATTATAGTCTTATATATAATTTTAATGGGTAGTCCAACTGGCTAATTGGTAATAATAATATACTGTATATTGAAAATATTTGTTATAATAATTATATCAATATATATTGTATAAATATAACCTATCCAAATGTATATATGAATCATATTATGTATATACAGAAAATATTATTTATATGTAATAGTAAACAATGTTTTTATATTTGTATATTACATATTATTAGTCTGGCTATGTAGCTTTATTTCCTGTAATAACAGGTAAATAAAAAAAAAATATATATTTTTTTTTTATTTAAAAGTGTATGAAAAGAATCAAAAATTTTGTATATAATTGTAAAAATAATAAAAATAATAAAAATAATAAAAAGAAAAACATATTGGATGAAGAAGAATTTGTTTGAAATATAATTTTTTTATTATTATTTTTACCTATTAGTATGTTATTAATTGTATTTGCTCTTTTAAATATTAAGGAAGAGCAAAAAGTAGTATCTTTTATTAAACCTTCAGAATTAAATTATGTAGTATATTCTACACCATTTACATTAAACCCTTTAAGAAGAAAAAAATTGTTATTAATAAAAAAAAATAATTTTAATATTGAGGAAGAAATTAATAAAGAGAGTAAAGAGAATAGTATGTATAATAAAAGTTTAATTTCTTTCTATGTAAGTACATGATTAAAAATATCAGATATAAGAATTAATAAAAATGATTTGTTATTAACAGAATGAAAATCAAAAATGTCAACTAAATTAGGTATGATATTTTCAATATTATTTTTTATCTTAATTATTGTTTGATGAAATGAAAATAGAGATCAAGTTTGATCTCATATTAATATTAAAGTTTCAGATATAAATAAAGAAATTAAATCATTAAATTTTTATTTTAATATAGATATTTTGTCTTTAGTATTTATATTATTAACTGGATTTATTTTTCCTTTAAGTCATATGAGTAATTGATTAAACATTGAGAACTTAAAAGAATATTTTGTAGTAATAATGATAATTTTGGAAGTATTATTATTATTAGTATTTTCAGTTATTGATTTTATTATATTTTATATAACATTTGAAAGTACATTACCTTTATTATTTTTTTTAATTGGATTATATGGTGCTAGTCAAAAATTTAGAGCTGGTTTTTATATATTTTTATATACTTTACTTGGTTCTTTATTTATGTTAATATCTTTTGTAAAAATGGGAGGAGATTTAAGTAGTACTTTTTTTCAAACTCAATCTATTAATAATTTTAATAGTATAATACAGATATGATTATGATCTGCTTTATTTATTTCTTTTTCGGTTAAAACACCTATTGTTCCTGCTCATATTTGATTACCATTAGCTCACTCAGATGCTAATGTTTCAGGTAGTATTGTTTTAGCTTCTGTTGTATTAAAACTTGCTCTTTATGGATTTATTAGAATATTAATTGGTATCTTACATTATTGTACTAAATTATTATCTCCTTTTGTTATGGCTATTTGTGCTATCAGTGTTATTTATTCTAGTGCAAGTACTATACGACAATTTGATATGAAAGTTCTAGTTGCTTATTCTAGTATTGCTCATATGGGTTCTACTATTTTAGGTGCTTTTTCTGATACTATTTATGGTATTGTAGGTAGTATTTTATTTGGATTAGCTCATGGTTTTGTCTCTCCTGCTTTATTTATTCTTGTTGGTGCTATTCTTTATGATAGATGTGGTTCTAGAATTATAAACTATTATAAAGGATTAACTAATATTATACCTATTTTTTCTTTAATTTTATTATTCTTCCTTTTTGGTAATATGGGTGTTCCTTTAACTGCTAATTTTATCGGAGAATTCCTTTCTTTATTAGCTGCATTTCAGTCTAATATTTTTATTGTTAGTATTGCCGCTTTATCTGTCGTACTTAGTGCTGTTTATAGTATATTTTTATTTAATAGAATTACTAGTGGTACTATATCTACTTATATTAAAACTATACCTGATTTGTTTAGAAGAGAATTCTTTATACTTTTACCTCTTGTTGTTTTAACTATAATTTTAGGTATCTATCCTTATTTCATCACTTCTCAACTTGAATATGGATTATCTTCTTTCTTATTATTCTTTCCTACTATTTTTATATTCGATACTAAAAATATTAAATCTTATTATAATACCAAATTTATATTATCTTAATAATAATTATATATAAATATTTATATATAAAAATATTTATAATTATACATTTATTTTATTTTGTATAATATAAATTTATATTATAAATCCTTTTTAATTTATCTTAATATTTATATATTAAAATATTAAAATTGATTTAAAATTTTTTATTAGTAATAATAATGAATATTCAAAAGTATAATTTTTTATTATACATAATAATATTTGATATAGACTAAATAATTTTTTTTATAATTTATTTATCTATTTAATTTTTTCTTCTATTCTAATAATTTTAATATATAAAAATATATAGAGGTAGAAAAGTTTCTATTTTTATTTTTTTTTTTGTCTTATTTTTTTAATAATAATACAGTGATTAATTTATTTATTTCTTTCATTGTTATTACTTAAAATTATTATTATGAGACTCTTTTTTTATTACAAATATGCCACAATTAGTTCCATTTTTTTTCTGTCATCAAATTATATTAGTTTTTTTCGCTATAGTTTTACTATTAATATTATTTTCTAAGTATATTTTACCTAACATATTATCTATATTTTTAAGTAGATTTACTTTATCTAATAAAATAAATTAATAGTTATTTGTTTTAATTTTTAATTTACTATTTTGTGTTATATAGATATATATATAAATATAAATATAGATGTGTCTATAAAGTCATAAGTAAGTGTTATATTATTATTTAATATTATTATTTTTTTTTATTTATTATTTTTTTCTTTTTTTAAATATTTATTCTTTCTTTTCTTATTATATTAACTCTTTTATACTATATTTATCTTTATTTTATTCGTTTTTATCTTTACACATTATTAATAACAGTTATTACTAGAATAACATCTATTATGAATAGATGTATATATATATATACGTATATATACTATAATAGTTCAAAAAAATATTTTTATTGTTAGTTGTAACTATTAATTTATTAAAAATATTTTTAGTTTTAATCTTTTACATAAAATATACTTTATGTATATTTTATTGTTTTTTTAGTTAAGGTAAAGTAATAAAAAATATAAATTTGTTAAAAAATATAAATTTTTTATGCTTATAATTTTAATTGATACGGGTAAGTTATAAAAATCTCTTTTAGGACTCGAACCTAATTCCTGATATTAGAAGTATCATGCTCTACCAATTAAGCTAAAGAGACAAATTAAAATATTTGTTTAAATTAATTATTATTATAATATAATATTATAATATATATATATATATATATAAACATATATATATATATATGTTTATATATATTAATTTAAAGTAATAATAATATTTTATTCTTTTGTTTTCTACTAAATAAAGGTTTAATAAGGTAAAGAGGGATTCGAACCCTATGTTTTAGATTTGCAGTCTAAATGCAGAACCAATCTGCGACTTTACCCTATACTATATTTTGATGATATATAATATTTTCATTTATTTTTTTTTTCAATTTATTACTTAATAGTACTATATGTTATTATTATTTGTTATATTTAGTGAAATAGAAATATACTAAATATAGTAATAATAATATCAATAATTATATATATATATATATATATTTGTATAACTATATATAATTATAATTTATAAATTATAATTATATATTATAAAATAATTTTATTAATTTTATTATAATTATTTTCAATACTATAACAAAAAATATTTTTTTTTCTTATTAGGAGTATAGTTTAATGGGTAAAACATGGAGCTTCAACCTCTGTATAGATAGTTCGAATCTTTCTACTCCTGTTATAATAAATCAATAATAAATTAATAGAAATTTATATATTTATATTTTTTTATATATTTATTATTAATTTATTATTAATATAGAGGGTGAGATGGCCGAGTCTGGTTTATGGCGTGATATTTGAGATATTAAGCATGATAGATGCCGCGAGTTCGAATCTCGCTCCACCCGACTAATCTATATAATTTATTAATATTAATTTAATAAAAAGGGGATTTAATTTAATTGGTTAGAATATTGAGTTTGCAACTCAGTTATATGGATTCAAGTTCCATAATCTCCATTATATATATATATATATATATATATATATAGTTTTGTCCAGATAGCTTAACGGTAAAGTATAGCCCTGAAGAGGCTGGTATAGAGGTTCAATTCCTTTTCTGGACAATCTTTACTTAATAAATATATAATTGTTATACATAATAATAATAATTATAATTAAATATGTTTTTATCCTATATTATTCATTGATTATTATTAAATATATTTATATTTTTTATTTTATTAAAATATTTATTATTTTTTTTATTATTTTATAATTAATATATTCGAGAGATATATATATATATATATATATACTATTATTTAGTATTGAATTTAATTTAATATATTAACTTAATCTTTCATTTTTAAACATCTTATAGGATTTGAACCTATATTAAGCGGTGCCGAAAACCGATACTTTACCATTAAGCTAAAGATGTTCATTTAAATATTATATAAATATATATTAAATTTATTAAAATATTATTTTCTCTTTTTCATTTAATTCTTTTTCATTTAATTATTTTTCATTTAATTATACCTATTTAATAAAAATTTATTTTTAACTATTTATATATTTTATATAATTATCAATCATTATTTATATATTATTATCTATATTATTTATATATATATATATATATAAATAATTTTGTTATTAATAAAATTTAAATGGTTGTGACGAAATTGGTAACCGTGGTAAGTTTAGGCCTTATCGAGAAATCGTTGAGGGTTCAACTCCCTCCAACCATAAATTAATAATAATATATATTAATATAAATTTATATAATAATATTATATTGTACTACTGATTTAATAATATTAATAAAAGAAACAAAATAAAATAATTATATATATATATATAGAAAGTTTAATTTATATTATAACTCTTAAATTTTAAACTTATTTTAATAAAATTATTAATTAGTTAAGATTAGTGAAATGAATAATAATAATTATTTAATAAAGCGAGCATAGGTTAATGGTAGACTAGGTATCTTCCAAATACTTGATATTGGTTCAATTCCAATTGTTCGTATTTTAAAGCATTATATATATATATAATTATTTTATTTTTTTAATAAGGGCTTGTAGCTTAATGTAAAGTTTCTCTTTGTCGCAGAGAAGGATGTCCATTCGTACTGGGTCAAGCTCGAATATTTATATATCTAATAAACAGGGAGTTAGTTTAATGGTAGAACTATGCTTTTACACGGCATGTACGAAAGTTCAAATCTTTCACTTCCTACTTAACTAAAGTATATAAATAATTAATTTTTAGGAATAAATTAATTATTTATAAATAATATAAATATATGAATTTAATTTATTTATAGTAATATAAATGTTTTTTTAGGAAAAGTAGCTATTGGTAAGGCAAGATACCTGCTACGTATTAGGAATAATTATCCTTAAGGGTTCGAATCCCTTCTTTTCCGCTTATATTCTAATAATTAATATAATATTAGTATATAATAATATAAAAAATAAAAAAAAAAATATATATATATATATATATATATATTTTTTTATGTCATTTAAATTAGATCAAAAATAATATAATGTATATTCTAGGTTATAGGTATATACATAATAAATTTTTAAAAATATAATATGAAAGGCTATATAAATAAATAATTAATATTTAACTGTGCTAAATAAAATTAGCATAATGATATGGAACGTATTATGAATTAAAAAAAAATTAAAATTTTTTTTTAATTTGGACGAAGCATAGAATTATTTTGAGTGCGTATGCTATTATACTAGGAGAATGTTACTAATTCATAAATATATTATTTTAATAAAATTAAATTTACAAATAAAATATAGTAAAATTAAATATAAATTAATTTATCAAAATTACTAAAAAGATAAATAATATATAATTTTCATTATATATTTTCAAAATTTTTCTTTTTAAGAAAATAATATAAAAATATATGTGTATCCTATAGTGAAAACTAAACACTAGAAAACTGAGTGAACTGAATCATCTAAGTAGCTCAAGGGAAAAAAAAATCAACCGAGATTCTATGTAGTAGTGGTGAGCGAAAATAGAGTAGTCTAAAATATATTTATGTGGTAATAAAATCGTAAGTTGTGTCTATAATAAAAATACATAAAAGTTAATTAAATTTAATATTATAAATTAAATAAAAATATTAAAAGGCTCAATAACGGTACATAAAAAAGATATAAAATCGGATTATTCAATAAATAATTTAATAAATTGAATAATAAATTAATTAATAATAAAGAAAATAAAAATATTTTTATTTTCTTTATTATTATCCAAATAGGTATAAAAAGAAGATAAATCTTATAAATATATTAAATAAAGTAAAACGGTTAAAAAACTGTTTGAAAAATATAAATAAAATATATTAGCAGAGAGTTTTGTAATATATTTAAAAATATAAGGGGAACCTTCCTCTAAGACTAAATATAGTATAATAAGCGATAGTGAATAAGTACCGTGAGGGAAAACGTTTAAAAAGTAATTCTAAAAGCAGCAGGAATCTTAAAGATTAAGGATATACTGTGTACCTTTTGTATAATGGGTTAGCAAGTTTATGTTAGTAGCAAGAATTAATAATTCGTAGATAAAACAACTATTCCAATCGATTAGATATGGTATTAGTTATTAACATAAGACCCGAAACCTGATGAGCTTGCCCAATCCTGGTGTTAGACCGAACAAGTGAATGTTGCATAATTCTTTGATGAGGTTGGGCAATGAGAAATTCAACTGTAATCAGGAGATAGCTGGTTTTTCGTGAACGCTATTTTCGTAGTTATGTCATGTACTTAAGCGAGTGTACAGTATTATAAATTCAAATGAGTTCTTGATTGATAGTAATATAGAAATATTTGAAGGAGAAGTAATCTGAATCTATTAAAGATTTTTAAAGATGATATTAAACTGAATAATATGGATATAAAATATATCTCTACGGATGACATCTTTATTTAATATATGTTTCCATATATATTAAATAAAGAATTTATGTAGTATATAGAGATATCCTATTTAATAAAAAGGGAGTAAATTAAGTTCTAAACTGTTTGGGGGACCGTTCAGGTTCTATCAGTGGATTTTTATCTCGGAATTCGTAAATAAGATTATTGACAGGTCAGACTTATGGTGACAAGGTCGTAAGTCAAGAGGGAAACAGCCCAAAGCGAGAGTATAAGGTTCCAAAATTATTGTTTAGTGCAATAAAAGAAGTTTGTCTGAACTTATCTAATCAGGGTATTGGCTTGGAGATTGCCATTGCTTAAAGAGTATGTAACAATTCACTGATTCTGATTGGCAGAAAAGCGCTGAGAAATTTAGTGGAGCTATAAACAATATACCGTATCCTCGCGTTTATATTATATATATAATATATATATATAATATAAACGGTAACGAAACATTCAGTAATAGATAGATAAGTAGTGTTCCATTACTTGGACTTATCTGAAGAGAGAATGCTAACATGAGTAACGTTAAAGGAGGTTTTCTAGTAATTAATATAATACTGATGTATTTAGTATGTTATACTATTTTATAGTAAAACACTAGTTAGTGTAATGATATATTACTAACAATAAATGAAAGAAAATTATAATAAATTTAAATTTATAAATTTAAATTTAAAATCAAATCCTCCTCGCCTTAAGCATAAGGGTTTCAATATAACGCTTATCTAATATTGAGTTATGTAACGGCATCTAAGATTAATACTAAAGGGTTAATTGAAGAAATAATATTTTCACCAATTAAACATATAGTCAATATCGTGATATATTGACCAGGAAATAATGTTTATATGTAATCTTTTCTTAATTCGAGTTTATTAAGGAAAAAATAAGACTGATTAATAATTAAGAAAAGATTAAATAATATTTTAAATATAAATATATATATATATATATTTATGAAATTTATAATAAATGTCATTCCATTTCATTACTATAACGGAAGGTATATAAACAAAGTTTGTTTATATATATAGAATGTATTTATTTTTATACATCTAATATTTTTTATAAATTAAATTAAAAATTTACCGTACCCTAAACCGACACTGGTATGCTAGTTTAGTAAACTAAGGCGTATGAGTTAACTATCGCGAAGGAACTCGGCAAAATTATCCCGTAACTTCGGAACAAGGGAAACCAATTATTTACTGAAATTATTACCAAGCTTTAATAGAGAAACAAAAACTTTATTACTGATTATATTATTTACAATTATTTTATAATAATAAAACTTATTATTATTATTGTTTTTTATTATAAAAAGCAAAAAAATAATATATTTATAATGAAATTATAATTTAAGAATAATAAATAATTATTCCTTATATTATTATCTACTTAAATATTATTAATTAATAATAATATTTAAGATAACAACTCGCTTATATTATACATATAATAAATAAATTATTATTAGTAATATTTTTTTTTTTCTAGTTATGTTTTAATTATTTTTATTAATATTTATTATACAATTATTATATAAAATAATTAAGCGAAGTTTTTATTTATTTATTAATACATTTTATAATTATATAAAATAAAGGTTTTGTATAATTATTTATGTATATAAATATATTAGATATATATTATTTGGTAATCTAGTATAATAATAATAATATAATTTTTTAATTAATTAAATCCATTTAGTTGCTAATAGTTATATTATTATATTATATTTATAGCATAATACAGAATGTTAATATCAATAAATTATGGTGTCAGAAAATCGTGTTGTACAACTGTTTACTTAAAACACAGCACTTTGCTGAGAATAATTTCTATGTATAAGGTGTGAGGCCTGCCCAATGCTTAAAGTTAACTTTGGTAACTATATTAAAAGAAAAGGAATAAAAAAGTTCATTTTATGGTATAATATGGTAACTTTAGGAACCTCTAGTCAATGGCGGCCTTATCTATAAGGGTCCTAAGGTAGCGAAATGCCTTGGCCATTAAATGTGGTCTTGCATGAATGGCGTAATGATACAACAGCTGTCTCCGCGATAGGCTCAGTGAAATTGTAATGGTCGTTAAGATACGATCTTCACCCATAGATAGACGGGAAGACCCTAGCAGCTTTACTGCTTTTAGTTATGATCTGTTTATTCTTATTTTTAATGTTTTTATTTTGTCGAGCGTATTAAAATTATTTTATATTATTTGTTTTAATTTTATAAAGTAATTTTATTAAGTAATACGAATTTTTAGTATGTAGAAATTTATTATATACTAATAAAAATTTTTATTTGATCATATAAAAGTATACTTATTTATATTCTATATTTATTATTAGTAATATATCTAAAAGGAACCTAAAATTAATAAAATTTGGACAATAAATATATTAAGAATTTAAACTAGATGATATTAAAATAATGTACCTTATCTAAGTATGAGGGACTGAAATTGAAATAAATAATATTAAAAATAATAAATTTGGAACTTATAATATAATATAAGTTTTATTATTTTTTTATACTAAATATAGTTTAAAATTATATATTTAAAATATATTAAAAATTTTAAATATAATATATTAATAGTTTAATACAAAAATATATAATTTTATTTTTTATTTAGATATTTTTATAAATATATAAAAATATATTCTATTAATTATATGACTAAAGGGTAGTTTATGTGGGGCGCAGTCCTCAAAAATAGTATCTGAGGAGTCTAATAACAATGGACAAAATAATTACTATTTATTCATAATGTTTTTATTATATAATAATGAAAGTATAATTATAATTATACTTTCATTATTATAAATTGAATAAATATAGTATAAGTAAATAAAAATTTTTTTATTTATTTGTACTAATATCGTAATATCAATTTTATTAAATATATTTAAAAATATTAAAAATTGATTCATAGTTTGAAATTTTGTATATTACCGTACTAGGTTATAAGGTATGCTTCATCCAGACTGAACTGGAATTTTTATAAAAAGATTGGGATTAAAAATTTTTAATATTTTTTTTAATTTAAATTTTTTTATTTATTTTACTACGTTATAATACATATTATCAAAAATTAATATTTAATAAAGTAAATTTAAATATTAATTTTTAATTTTGTTGAAATTAATACTATATTAAAAATTAGTATTAATTTTTTAATAGATATAATTGGGGTTATAATAGTATAATTATGAATAGTGAATTTAAGTTTAATGATATATAGCGTGCCTAACTGTGAGACTAACAAGTCATACAGACACGTAAGTGGGGCATAATGACCAAAGGCACATACAAGGATAGATGGCCTTGATAACGGATTAAAGTTACGCTAGGGATAACAGGCTGATATTGCATGAGAGTACTCATTGAAAGCGATGTTTGGCACCTCGATGTCGACTCTAATTATCCTCCTGGTGTAGGAGCTAGGAAGGGTACGGCTGTTCGCCGGATAATAATTAACGCGAGTTGGGTTAAGTACGTCGTGAGACAGTACGGTCCCTATCTTCTATGGGAATCTAAAGTAAAAATAGGAATGTGCCCTCGTACGCAAGGACTGGGAGCTACTAACCTCTGGTGTTCCTGCTGTTGAAGTTTTCGATTTTTTCTGTATCTTGTATATTTGAGTATTATTAATTTAATCTGATCACCTTATATACAAACTAAAGCATCGCAGGATAGCTAAGTTGGAATAGAATAAGAACTGAAAGCATATTAAGTTCGAAATCTACCTTTCTATACTTTTCTGATAAATTAGTAGTAGACTACTACTTTCTTAATCTAGGCAAGAACTTTAATCACTGAAACTTGTTAAGGTTATCTTGTGCTAGTTTATTTTTCACCCTCATGATACTCTTATCAATTTATTATATTATTTTATATTATATTATTTTATTTTTATTTTTTATTTCTATTTATTATTTATTTATTCGTAAACTATATTTTTATACTAATTATATTTGTAATATATACTATTTACTTTTATTATAATTTTTATATTAATGTAGTTAATTATTATTATATCTTATTTTAATTATTTATTTATATATATATAGATTTTATTGTTTTAAATGCGGATAAGTGTAATGGAATGCATATCAGACTCATACCCTGAAGGCAGGAGGTTCAAATCCTTCATCCGCAATATTAATTTGATTATTTTTGACAATATTTATTATATATATATATATATATATATCTTAGTTATTATTATTTAATAAATATTTATATTATTTATTTATTTTAATGTTACATATTTAAATCTTAAATAGTTCAAATATTAGTAATATATTATTATATATAAAGTATATCTATTAAATTAATTAATTGATAAGAATAGTTAATTAAAATTAATTAGGGTATTAATTATTATAATTGTTAATAAAAATAAAATTAGTAATAGAAAGGATATTATGAAAGATATTATGGTTTTTTAACTTAACTGGTTAAAGTGCTTGTTTGATAAGCGAGAAATATAAGTTCGAGTCTTTTAAAAACCAATAAAATATAAATATCTATTTCTATTTTTATATAGAGATACAGAATTTTTATTTATTATTAATATTATATAATATATAATATAATTATTAAAATATTAAAAAAAAAATATGACGTAATATTGATAAGTTTGGGGTAATTTATATATTTAAATATTTAAATATTCAGATTATGATTATTTATTAAAAAAAAAATTAAATAAATATGACAAGAATATAAAAGTATAAAAAAGTATATATGAATTTAATAATATTATTTAAAAATTTAAAAGAGTATTATGGGTATATTCCACATAAATATATGCAATCTCATTATTTTACATTATTGTACATGAAAGAATTTAAAAACTATAATATAACGGAAAAATTAAAAGATAGCAATAGTGAAGGTAAATTAAATAATAAATATAAACAATATATATTTGCATTAAAACAACAAGATAATTATAATGAAGAATTTAATGATATAGTAATACAAAGAGAAAATAATAAAAATAAATTAAATATAGATATAAATAAGACAGTAAAAATATTTAATAAAGAAGTAAATAAAAGAGGAAAATCAAAAATTACAAATAATTATAAAATGCAGAATATAATAGAGGAACATATTAATAATTTAAGTAGTAGAAAAGTAAGTAATAAATTAATTGAACCTTATTATTTTTTTTCAGCTAATTATAATGAAAAGAGTATGCCAACTCAAATAAGACATTGAACTAGTAGTGTATATAATTTTTTAAAAGAAAATAAAACAAGTAATAATTATTTAGATATTTATACTAATAAATTAATAAAATTATTTTTTACAGTTAAATATTTAAAAAGAAAATTAATTTGAGATGTTAAATTATTACAAGGATTTAAGATTATACCTAATATATCCTTATTAAAAGAATTAAACAATATAATTAATTATACTTCTAATAGAAGTAGTTTAAATATTAAAAAAGCAATTAAATTTACTCCTGCTTTTTTAACAATAGAATGAGTAAAAAGACAATTAAATTGATCTATAACTATGACTAGAAGATTCAAACAAAGAAAATTAAATTTTTATACTGGTCATAACCCTAAAAGAAAATCTTATATTAGAAAATTAAGTAGGGTTATATTAGGTAAACCTTTATTTAAACATACTTCTTTAAATTTAATTATAGATTTATTTATTTATAATAATAAAAGATATAAATTTAAAATGATAAAAAATATTACTTTAAGAAGAAGTATTTATAAATACATGTATAGTATGTATTTAGATTATAGTAATAAAATTAAAACTACCATAAATAGACCTCGATTTTTTTATATTAATTTAATTGAACCTAAAATATATACATCTTATACTGAAATTGTCAGATTTTATAATTACTACTTAATTAAAAACAATAAATCTATATTTATTTATATTTGTTTGTTAGCATTACAATTTAATTTATTTTATAAAAATAAATTAAATTCTACAAAAAAATTTTTATTAAACTCATTTAATAAAAATACTATTAATAATAATAATACTAATACGGTTATATTAGATAATTATAAGGATATAAGTAAGAAAGATAATAGTAATAAAATTACTAAATTAAAATATTATTTACCTTTGAATTTAAATAAAAATAAATTAATATATTATTATAATAAAGATAAAAATAAATTAGATAATATAAAATCTAATATAGAATTTAATGTAAAACAAAAAATAAAAAATAAAGAAATAAAAGATTCAAAATTTATTTTATTAAAAAAATATTTAGCTGAATTAAATGAAAAAAGTAATAATGCTATTAATTTAGATTCTCTTAGTTTATGAAAAACTGAAGGAATGGGTTCAATATATAGAACACCAACAGGTAAAGTAGAATTAAAAGAGGATAAAAAAGGAAAAAATAAATTTTCATATAATTATAATTCATATAAAAAAAAGTATTTAAAAAATGATAAAGAAATTTTTTTTAGAGATCAAGCTGCTTTCTATGATAATAAAAGAGGTAAAAAAAGAAGAATGAAAGATAGAAGAAAATTATCAAAAAAATATAATTTACATAGTTTAGAAGATTTAGTTAAATTTAAATTTAGTAGTATGGATATACCTAAACATATTAAAGATTCTTTTGGTATTGATGATTTTATTAATGAAAGAATTAATATTAGTAAAGATATAACTAATCCTATCAAAACTAATGAAAATAAATTAAATAAAATTAAACAAAAAGAAAAAGTTGATAATAATAATAATAATTATAATAATCAAAATAATTTTGACAAAATTTTAATTAATGATAGTAAAAGTGATATTATAAATTTAAAAAATTATCAAGAAAAATTAAATGAAGAAAAAAATGAAGCTTTAACTAGAGAAACCTATATTCAGAAACTAATATTAAATAATAAAGAGAATGAAAAAAATAAATTTTTATTTAATGATTTTATTTCTACATTTTATTTAAATAAAAACGATAAAAATGAATATTTAGAATCAATAAAAAAAGATAATAAGTATAATTATAATAAATTATTTAAATTTTCTTTATTGAATAATAAAAATATTGAAGATGATAATAATATTTATTATACAAAAGGACTTAATAAATATAAATTGAATAATAATAATTATGAAAATAATAGTAAAGTGTTATGAGATAAATTAGATTATTCAATAATGAATTTAATATCTCGATATATAAAAGTATATAAGAAAGATATACCTAGTATTGCATCATCTCAATTTAATTATTTATTTGATGAAATAAATAAGTTTAAGTTATATGGTAATATATGATATGTAATTTATTTTATGAATATAATACAAAAGGAGTATTCTAAAGTAAGTAGAGATATATTAATATCAAAAGAATATAAAGTAATACCTTATAATTTTGATAGAATTAATCAATTTTCTTATTTTAATTTTAATATATTAAATAATAAAAAATTATATTATGATGAAGGTAGTAATTATGAATTAAAAATTCAATTTTGACCTTATTTTTATTCAAATAGAAGAGAAGAAAATTTAGAAATTAAAAAAGGATATAACGAAAAACTATTTAAACCTTATTATAGAAATATATTATTTTACTATATAATTAAATCTTATATTGATTTATTAAAATATTTAGGTATTAATGATTCATTTTTAAGTATTATAAATAATATAAAAAATAAATTATTTAATGTTAATATAATAAACTATAATTTATATAATTTTATTGTTATAAAAATTTTGTTAGATTTATTACATTATAACTACAGAAGTTTAATTAAAGTTAAACCTAGATATTATTTTATTAATAAATTAAGATTATATTTTTCTAAATTTAGAAGAATTAATATTAATAATTGGGTAGCTAGTATTAGATTTATTAAAAAGTTAAGAAAAGCTCGTAAAAATTTTTGATTGAGATTTCATAAAGTTGTTGCTTTTTATTTTAATCGAATTATTAGCTATGCTGAATTAGATACTAAACGTAATGTTTTAGTTCCTTTTATTATTTATTTTGAAGATATATTATATACTATTTATGGTAAATGAGTTTTAATTAGATTATGACCTCTTAAAAGATATTTTTTAAGTAGTTATATATTAGCTAGTAGAGTTTTATTATTAATGTTGTGACGAAAAAAAAGAATTAGTAATAAATATAGTTTTCAAAGAATTACTTCTAAATTAATTGCTGGAATTAAAATATTACAAATTAAAAAAGCTTATGATTTTTATATTTCACATAATTCATCTTGACCTAATATTTTATTACATAAATTATATAATAATAATTTTTCTCATAAACTTATGTATAATAAATTAGAATCCTTTAACGAAAAAAAAAACAAATATTATAGACTTGAAAGTTATATTTTACCTAAAGATTCTTTATCTTCTTATATATCTTCTTTAAAAATGGATTATATATTGGCTTTTAATCGTAATATTAAATTTATTAATAAAAATTGAGTTAAAAATAAAATAAAAAAAAATAAAATTACTAACTTACAATTTATGTATTATTGATTAAGACCTCTAAAACAAAATATCTTTAAATTATATAGAAATTTTGATATTTCTGGTATAAATTTTAGATTATCAGGTAGAGCAGGTACTAGAAGAAATAATCTTAGAAGTGTTTATAAAAATAGAATATATGGTAGCTTACTTGGATCTTCTCATTTTAATCCTGAAACATTAAAAATTACTTATTTACCTACTCCTAAAATAAGAGGATATATGAAATCTAATGTTGATTATGCTTTTAAAGTATCAAAAAGTAAAAATGGTGCTATTTCTTTAAAAATTTGAATTTCTTCTATTATTTCTAGTGACTCACGAGAACTTCTATTATATCTCGTTAAAATTAAATACTTATACTCTCAATTAATTAACAGGTTTTATATTGTTAATACTCATTTTAATTATATTAATAATAATTATTTAATTAAACCTGTTAATAGTTTAGTAATTCACTCTAAAAAAGCTAAACATTCTTATTATAAAAGCAATAAAATTTTTAATCCTAATAATAATAATTTAAATAGTTTTAAAAAACCTACTTATTTAAATTTAAAAAATAATAATACTATATATAAAATACCTAATACTCCTAATTTTAAATTAAATAATAAAATTAAAAATTTTAAATTTTAATAATTAATTTAATTTATACCCTAATTATCTGCTTTTAATTTGTTGTATCTATTATTATTATTTTTTAAATGTTTTAATTATTTATAATTTATTCTTTACATTTATATTATTAATTTTTCTTTTTATATATAATATATTTGTTTTTTTATAATTAACCTAAGTATTATTATATAGAATTTCACTATATATATATAATATATATTATATATACAATTAATTATTATTAATATTATAAAAATAATTACATAATTATGGATATATATTTATTTATACAATTTGATTATAATATTTTTAAATAAAAGAGATTATAATATATAGTATACATAATTTATATTATATTATATAAATAAATATATATCTTAGTATAATTTAAGGGAATGTAACTCAATTGGTAGAGTATTCGCCTTTTAAGCGAAGAGTTATAAGTTCGAATCTTGTTATTCTCAATGTTATAGAATAAAAAATTATTTTTATAATCTGAATTGTTGACTAATTGGTAGGTCCCTGGGGTTTGGATCCAGTACGTGAAAGTTCAACTCTTTCCAATTCAATATCTATATTATAAATATAAATGAAAAAAATTATTTTTTTATTAAGTTATTAAAAAATAATAATTTACAATCATCAATAAATAATATAAAGTAGTGTGTTTAAAATTATAATATTAAAATATATTGGATATAAATATATAAGGAAAGATTAATTTTATACTATTTATTAATTATTAAATAAATACAATGTATCTTTTTTTATGTATTATATTTATATAATTATTATTTATATTATTGATTGTATAATTATATTAAATTAAATAAATAAATTATACTAAACTTAAGAATTTGTGTATATATAAGTTCATATATATACTATAAAATTTGATTGATACCTAATTTGACTTCATTTAATTCAAGATAATTTGATTTTTATAGTTATAGATATAAATTTAATTACTTATATAAATATATAAATTAAATCACTTATATAATAAGTGCATAAATGTATAAATACTTATATGTATTGTAATTAATAAATATTATTCATTATTGTAAATATTATAATATTTATAATATCTTTATATACTTATAGAATACTATAACGTTTATATAAAATGTGTAATGAATATCTATAAAATTATATATAATATAGGAATTTAATTCATATTTATAATATATAAATATGAATTAATAATAAATATAATAATACTAGTTATATAATAATTTGAAATTGTCACTATATAATGAGGTATTATAATTTTTAATGTTTATAATTTTATAGATAATAAAATAAAGATGGGGGTTATAAATGTAAAGGATAAAATTTTAAATATAGAAGTAGAAAACTCATCTGAAAGGCATATTGGTTATTTAAAAAATAATCAATGTAAAAAATATCACAAATTTGAATTTGTGATGATAAAAGAAAATGTAATAAATACAGTATCAGAAGTATCACAAGTTGATTGATGAAGAAGATGATTATATAGTACGAATGCGAAAGATATAGGTACATTATACTTATATTTTGCAATATTTAGTGGTATGATAGGTACTTGTTTATCTTTTTTAATAAGAATTGAATTAGGTTCACCAGGTACACAAATTTTAGCTAATGATGCACAACTTTATAATACTATCATTACAGCTCATGCATTTTTAATGATTTTCTTTATGGTTATGCCTGGTATGGTTGGTGGTTTTGGAAATTTTTTTGTTCCTTTATTAATAGGAGCTGTTGATATGGCATTTCCTAGATTAAATAATATAAGTTTCTGACTTCTACCTCCTTCATTAATTCTTTTATTATCTAGTTCATTTGTTGAATCTGGAGCTGGTACAGGATGAACAGTTTACCCTCCGTTAGCAAGTGCACAAGCACATAGTGGTGGTTCTGTAGATTTAGCCATTTTCTCTTTACATCTTGCTGGTATTTCTTCCATGTTAGGTGCTATGAATTTCATTACAACTGTAATTAATATGAGAATGCCAGGTCAAGTATTACATAAAGTACCTTTATTTGGTTGATCTATAATTATTACAGCCGTATTATTATTATTAGCTTTACCTGTTCTAGCTGGTGGAATTACAATGTTATTAACAGATAGAAATTTCAATACTAGTTTTTTTGAACCAGCTGGTGGAGGTGATCCAATATTATATCAACATCTTTTCTGATTTTTCGGTCATCCTGAAGTTTATATATTAATTATACCTGGTTTTGGTATAATTAGTCATGTAATAAGTACAATATCAGATAAACCCGTATTTGGTTACATAGGAATGGTATATGCAATGTTATCAATTGGTGTGCTTGGGTTTATAGTATGAAGCCATCATATGTATACTGTAGGGTTAGATGCTGATACTAGAGCTTATTTTACTGCAGCTACAATGATTATAGCTGTACCAACAGGAATTAAAATATTTTCATGGTTAGCAACAAGCTATGGGGGTGCTTTTACTTTTAATACACCTATGTTATATGCTATCGGTTTTGTATTTTTATTTACAATAGGAGGATTAACAGGTGTTGTACTAGCTAATGCTAGTTTAGATATAGCATTTCATGATACTTATTATGTAGTAGCTCATTTTCATTATGTTTTATCTATGGGAGCAGTATTTGCTTTATTTGCTGCTTGATATTTTTGAACACCGAAAGCAGAAGGTTTAACATATAACGATAAAAAAGGTAGATTACATTTTTGAGGTTTATTCCTTGGTGTTAATTTAACTTTCTTACCTATGCATTTTTTAGGTCTTCAAGGTATGCCTAGACGAATAGCTGATTATCCTGATGCTTTTGCGGGTTGAAATCTTGTAGCTAGTGCTGGATCCATATTATCTGTAGTTATGACTGCTTACTTTATTTCTATAGTTTGTGACAAATTTGAAGAAGGTAAAGAAGTAACTAGAGATGGTTGAATTAAAGATGAATATATTGAAGATGTAATATCCTGATCTGATAATGCTAAATTAAGTAAAAATATTGAATGAAGTGTTAATTCACCTCCTCATTTTCATACATTCAATAAATTACCTATTCAATCTTAATTTAGTTTTTAAACTTTTATATTACTATATTTTATATTATATACTTATATAATATCAATATGTATATCATACTTCTAAATATATATATATATATATATATATATATAATTTATTATTATATTTTATTATATTTATAGTAGAAATGAAGTAATTTTTTTTTTCAAAATGTATGTTTAAATATAAAAAATATATTTATATTTTTTATATTTAATTATAACTAGTTCAAGCAATAATAATATGTATTTAATAAATATCATTTAATCTTATATTTTATATTTAGATATAATTGTTATTTTAATAATAAATTATATATTAATAAATATATGTATTATAGAGGGATTAATTTAAAGGGTAAAATAGGATATATAAACATAATATTAAAAATTAATTAAAATAATTATAATAATTATATATATAAATATAGAAAGATTAGTTTATATATTAATATATAGGTTCGAATCCTTTATCTCTTAAATGCTAATAATAGCAATTCTCATTTTATTATTAGCTGTAACTTCAAGCACTGAGATAAATTATAATTACCTGACTGATTATATTAAATTCAATAGAATCGTTTTTATCATTTTTATCCTAGGAGCTTATCTTGCATATAATATATTAAACGTTAATGTTATAGAGGGTGGAGTCGGGGTATTTGGTGGCGTTTTCAAACTTACAGTTTTGTCACAAGTTTTTGACATTATTTTATGCATGATAGGGGGTATTGTTGTTATTTTAGTGTGTTTTTCTCCTTATAATTTTAAATTATATAATGATAGTAAATTAATGAATATATTTACAGATAGTAGAAATTATAAAAATTTATCTTCAAATGCTACATTACTTAAAGATTCATTTAAAAATTCTTATTACTCTAAATTAATTAATTTTTATTCTTATAATCATTATAAGAATAAAAATAATATTTATATTATGATTTTAAAATTTTTAAAAAAAATATCATATTTTATTCCTAATTTTAAAATAAAATCCCCTATTTTGTTAGAAGAAAGAACATGATATTCGAAATTAGAAGTTAAAGAATTTAGTTTTCTTTTATTATATACTGTTGTTGGTGCTTCTTTATTAATTTCTGCTAATAATTTGGTTTCTTTATATTTATCTTTAGAATTACAAAGTTTTACTTTATATATTCTTGCTGCTTCTCAAATTAGATCTTTTAAGGGTACTAGTGGAGGATTAAAATATTTTTTACTTGGTGGTTTATCTTCTGGGTTTATATTATTAGGTTGTAGTTTATTATATGCCTATACTGGTACTTTAAATATTGAACATATTTTTTATATTTATTCTGATACTAGTATTAATTATATACTTGATCCTTGTTTATTAGTTTTATTTGCTGGTATACTATTTAAAGTATCAGCTGTTCCTTTTCATAATTGAGCTCCTGATGTTTATTCAGATGTTCCTACTTATACTACAACTTGATTAATTGTTATTGCTAAAGTTTCTATTTTAATCTTTATGTTATTATTTATTCATAATATTTATACTGCATTAAATATAAATAGTCTTAGTCAAATAGATCAGTATTCTTCTAATATTGATAATATTTTTAATAATTCTAATTTATCTTTTACTGCTTCAAGTGATATTATTGATAATAATTATAAATTTGTTTATGATTCAGATATTTCTATTTTAAAAAATTTTATTTCATTTATTAATATTAATATTCCTTTGTCTTTCTGAAATGCTTCTTATTCTAGTTTAGGATTGTGAACTAATATTATTATTATATCTGCTTTATTTTCTTTAATTATTGGTACTATTGTTGGTATAAGTCAATCTAGAATAAAAAGATTATTTGCTTATAGTACTATTACTCACGTAGGATTTTTATTATTAGCTTTATCTTTGAATACTATTACTAGTATAGATGCATTCCTTTTTTATTTAATTCAATATACAATTACTAATCTTAATCTATTCTTTATTTTAGTAGCTTGAGGTTATCTTTATTGTTTATATTATCTAGAAAGAGAATTTATCCCTATTCGATTTTTAAATATTAATCCTTTCTCTTGAAAAGATATTTATATTGAACCTACTTTATATGATTATGGACAATTTATAAAAAATAAATTAAATAAAGAAAATAATATTTGTGATTATAATTATCCTAATTATGATTTAAAAATTAATAGTATTGATAATCATCTAAATATTACACATGATAATGATCATTATGATTTTGATACAGAAAACACTGAATGATTATACACTCCTATTCCTTTTTTAACTAATTTTAAAGGTATGCATTATAGAGACCCTTTTTTAGCTTTCTGTTTAACTGTTACTCTTCTTTCTTTAGCTGGTATTCCACCTATGATAGGATTCTTTGCTAAACAACAAGTATTGTTAGCAGCTATGCAATCTGATTATTTATTTATTTCTATCATTATTATATTTACTAGTGTAATCGGTGCTGCTTATTATCTGAGAATTATTAAATTTATTTATTTTTACGATGAAGTTTTTATGCCTTATTATATTAATAATTCTTTAAACACTAATAATTATAACTCTTATACTCATAATCTTAATAATAATTATAATAATAATAATAATTCTAATTATAAATTTAAACTTTCTAATTTTAATAACGTTTTTTTTGATAATTCTTCAGATAATAATTATACCATTCCTATGTTACCTAGTAATAGTTTAAGTCTCATTATTGCTTTATTAACTAATATTTCTTTATTCTATTTTTTAAAACCTTATGTTCTTATTAATGCAATCAATATGATGACTATTTCTTTATTTTTTGCTTAACTATACTTAAACCTTACCTTTTCATTTAATATATTATTTTATTATATTAACATAATAATCTATATATTATTTAAGTTTTAAGTATATTTTATAGTTAATTAAAATTAACTATAAATAAAAATTTATATTATTTATTTATACTTTAAATTGAAAGATTTAAATTTTAACTAAATAATATTTATTTTTTTATTTTTTATATAACTGTGAATCTAAACAGTTATTTATAAATTATATTTTTATATTTATTTATTTTTATAAACTTTTGATAGTTAATTAAAATTTTAATTTTATTTTTTTTTTTTTTTAAATATAAAAAATATATATATATATATTTATTAGATAAATATTATTAAATTTTTTAAAATTTTATAAAATGATAAAAATATTTTTTTTTAATATTATTAATATTATTAATAATAAAATTTTTTTTTTTT
>Ga0126375_10000007_pt1 | contig 47488 bp, 77 predicted proteins | sample PanSoiMetPlot_14_FD_109577 | JGI IMG/M metagenome (GOLD analysis project Ga0126375, IMG submission 109577) | Tropical forest soil microbial communities from Panama - MetaG Plot_14 | ecosystem: Environmental > Terrestrial > Soil > Tropical forest | place: Panama | collected 2016-02-17 | reverse complement strand
TTGAGAGCGTACACCGATGTCTACATCCCAAGCGGAGAGTTCTTCCCCATCAACCAACTCCTCAATCCCCAAGACCCTAATATTCCGACCACTGGTTCTGTCGAAAGGAAAGATGGAGTACCTTTGGGAACACTTCAGCCGCTACCCCCAGGCGTTCGACGACGTAATCCCACGAACATTCAATGAGTTCAAAAATGGCCTGATGGCCCCAAATAACCAATTCTATGAATTCGTCCAGGGTGACGAGATCATTGGGTTCGCAGCGGCAACAAACGTCAGACCGTGGCTTGATGCAGGCTTACACCTCATCATGTTCGACAAACGCCTTCGAGGCAGGGAGCCCGTCTTTTTGGCCGCAATGTCAGACTTCATGTACCGAGCACAACTTCGTCGCCTTACGATTCAACTTCCAGAGGACAACAAAACGGCGATCAAGCTCGTCGGGCGTCTTGGCTTCAAACTCGAGGGCATAATTAGAAAGGCGCATCTGCGAGATGGAATCTACAGAGACTACCACGTCTTTGGACTCTTGCGAGAAGAGCTTCAGGATCTCTACAGCCACGGAGCACGACCTGGACCAGCTGGGGGAGATGGGCTACCTGTTCGCGGAGCTGTACGGGAAGAACCTGATGAAATTCCGAGCGAGCGTGTTCACGAAGAAGATGAAGGAGTTCATGCAGGCTGGCCAGGGAATAGTGCTGTGCCTCCACGAGAACAAGTGGGACCTGAGGGGGGCGATAGCGGGCGTGATGTATGAAAACGTATTCGACGGTGAGCCTTGCGCCACCGAGCTGTTCTGGTACGTATGGCCTGGTGCTCAGAAGGGTGCTGGCACGGCGCTTCTCCAAGCGTTCGAGGAGTGGGCACGCGGTCGGAAGGCTACGCGGGTCACGATGGCGTATATGCACCATAATATGCCGGAGCAACTCGCGGCATTTTACGAGCGTCGTGGATATTCCGTATTTGAGACACACTACGTGAAGATGCTATGATCCCGTTCGTCTACATGATCGACGAGTTCTTCCCGGACTACGAGTTCGAGCTGGTCCAAGCGTATGCTCGCAACTTGACTTACGGCCCCGTGGAGGCACCCTTCGACCACGTAACGTACCCAAACATCTCGACCGCGGTGCCCCCTGTCGTGCTGGAGCGGCTAGCGCACAGCATGACGTGGCTCCTTGGCTATAAGGTGATCCCCAAATACAATGCTTTCAGGCTATCTCCACGCGGCTCGAATCCGCCGCAATGGGCACACTCCGATGCTGAGGTGTCTCGTTACGCGTTCTTCTGCTACATCAACCCGGGGCCTTCGGCCACAGTGCTGCTCGAGCACCGGGCCACAGGGATGCGAACCCACCCAAAGACGGCTGAGGAGCTGCAGGCGTGGCAGGCCGATTATGACAATGAAGATGCGTGGCGCGCCGTTGGGGTATTTCCCGGCGCCCCTAACCGGGCACTCGTGATGCAGAGCGATCTGATTCACGCGGCAGAGCCAAGGCAAGGGTATGGCGAGGACACAACGGATGCTCGCCTGATCCTGCTTAGCTTCTTCGATTAGGAGGTTGTATGGCAGCAATCACCGCGGCAGTGATAGGCGCCGTGGCCACAGCGGGCTCAATTGGATATCAAGCATACCAAGCGAGTCAAACTCCCACGGGGGCGGGCGCTAATCCCACGTTCTCGAAGCTCCCCCAGGACCCTGTCTCGAAGGCCATGCGTGAGTACTGGGCGCGGGCAGACATGACAAATGCGGCTGCAATCGCGCCAAGCCTTCAGAGTGTCATAGCGAGTGGGGGCGACATGAGTAAGGCGCGATTCCCACTCGTGTTGCCCGGGATGACGCCCAACGAGGCAAGTGCGCTTGGCTTCACGGGCAAGTACGGCGAGTCGATTCCCTACGTGGGCCAAGCTGCGGCTGCCGCAGGCCAAGCGCCGGGCGGTGGTGGAACTCAGCTTACGCCTGAGCAAACACTGTACATGGCCAAGGAGCGTGCCCGCGAGGCTCGCGCTCAGGGCCAACAGCCCGGTCCTTGGGCCTCTCAAGTCCTCAAGACCAGCCGCCGGCTTGGGAACGTGTCTGATCGGCTCGCGGCTCTTCAAGGAATTGAGGACCCGACACAACAGCAGCAGCGCAGGATTGATTTCCTCACCAATCGCCAGAGCAGACTCCAGGAGAGGCAAGCGGGCCAACTCCATGGGCCGCTTCCGCCGGGAACTAGTCAGGTACCGGGGAAGCCAGACCCATCGTTGTTGATGCGGCAGGGGGAATAGCAATGCCAGGACAATCAGCTGCTCCGTTGGGCCAGGGGGGGACGAGCAACCCGCTACAGCAGGCTTCGCCCCAGATGAACCAAGCCATTGCGCCTTACTTTGTGGGCGGGGGCCAGGCTGCGACGAACTACGCGAACATGATCAGTGGGTATGGCCAGCAGCTCAACCAGTTTGGACAGCAGAGCAATGCCCCGGCCTTCCAAGACATGTTCAACAAGTACCTAGCTGTGACGAACAAGAGCGCGAACGAGCAAGCGTCCCAGATCGGCGAGACGCTTGGCTCGAGGGGCGCCCTTTACAGCAGTGCAAACCTCGCGCAACAGGCTAACCTGCGGGAACGAACGTCGACGGACCTCGCGAGCAAAGCCGCGGAGTACCAGACTCAACTCGAGCAGGAGCGCCAGCAGGCCCAACAGGTGTACAACCAAGGTGCGGGCCAGCTCATGGGAGCGCAGGCGGGTCTCGCGACGGGCGAATACGGGGCGCGCGAGGCAGCGATGGGCCGGATGTATCAAGACTATCTACGGCAATCGCAGGTGCCTGGGTTCACCGCAGCGGGCCTAGCGTGGGGAGCTAACCAGCCTGGGGCAGGGAGCTACGCGCACTAATGCCAGTCATCGATCTTGGGGCGGAGCAGCGGCGGCGAATTGACTCGCTGATGGAGCAGATGTACCGGAACCAGCCGGACGATCTGAGCCGCGAGATTGATAGGCAGGCCGAGGAAGCTGTTCGCGAGGCTAACGAGCGTCGGTTGGAGCGCGCTACACAGGCCCAGATAATGCAGGGCCAAGAGCGCGTGAGGCAGGGCGCTGAGCGAACGCGAGCGTATACGTCAGCGGAAGCAGCCCGAGAGGCCCAGGAGCGCGAGCAGATTGAGCGTGCGAAGGAGTTAAGCGGTAGGCAGGAGCGCGAGCTTCAAACACGTATCCCGGAATGGCAGGCCGAAACTGAACAGCACAAAGCTGAGACGGACCTCGCGCGCCAGCACATTCTGCAATCACGGGCGGAGGCTGGCAGGATTGGTGCCGAGACAGAGGGCCTCCGGCAGAAGCAGAAGAGGGAGATGGATGAGGCCCTCGTGCAAGACTCGCGAAACACTGTGAACTTTGCAATTGCGCAGGCTCAAGGGGGACACCAATTTACGCCGGACGAGACGAAGGCTGTCGAGTTTGCCTTCCAGCACCTGAGCCAGGATCGCTTCTACAACCTCCCGAAGAATCAGGACGGAACGTGGCAGTTCGATCCCAAGACTGTGGCTCGTGACTACCCCGTCATGGATAACAAGGGCTTGCCCTCGACTGACTTCGCGAAGGGTATTCGGGAGATAAACAAGGCTCGCACGCCATTCGCACAGAAGCTTCAGGACTACAACGATATACTCAAGGATCCAAACTCTACAGAGGAGCAGAAGCGACTCGCGGGTCTAGACGTGTTCAAGAATGCTCAGCCCCTGATGCCACAGATCGAGGCGGGCCTGGTGCAGCGACTGCTAGATGCTGGTGAGGTAGACTCCGGTGTGAACCTGATGAAGTGGTTCCAGACCAAGGACGGTGGGAACAAGCCGTTAGACAAGCCAAGCGCTAGCGCGATGAAGGATATGAATGACCGGATGGGCATCATCCAAACGCAGAACGAATTGCGTGACATGTGGCACTTCATACGGCAGCAGAATTTGTACCCAACGGGTGCCATCCGGAAGCCCATCTTGATGATGCTGAAGGAGATCGGGGAGTCAAATAGGTACGTAGACTCGTTCAACAAACTCCTGAACACCCAGGTCTCCCAATACATGAACCTCATGCATGGAAAGAGGTTCATGGAGAAGGAGATGGAGTTCATTCAGAACTCCCTGCCTAGCTACATGGACTCGGCGAACGTATTCGAGACCGTTTTGGATTCGATGCAAGCTCACATGATTAAGGATGTGAGGACACGGGCGGGCGTCATGAGATCTTGGGGCTTCAGGACCCCTGAGGGGATAGACCCAATAGATCCCATTGATGTCCTCAAGAGGGGTGAGCAGTTGCCAGGGATAGAGTCCGACAATAGCTACACCCCGCCTGGTATGTCGAGGGACCACGCGTTAGCCATCCAGAAACTGAGCGAGATCATGCAGCGGAGGGGCCAGAGCGTAGGTGGTGTGGGCTCCTTCCGTGGGTACCAGGGCGGCCAGCTGGGTGAGACTCCCGCGATTCCCCAAGATATACCTCCCGAGATGACGCCGCCCCCAGGAGGCGATGTCACAGGTATGAGTGACGAGGATCTGGCAAAGGAGCGGAAGAGACTGAGCGGAAGCGCGGTCGAGCAGTTCCTTGGTGAGGAGAAAGAGTAATGGGCCGCGAAGAGGATCTGGCAAGGCTGAAGCTGATCGAGGATGAGATCAAGCGGCGTTCACGTCAACTTCCAACTGAGGAGGCGAAGCCTAGCGCAGCTAGCGGCGCCTTTTTGGGCACCGAGGCAGAGTCGCCTGAGCCCTTTGAGCCCAAGGGTGAGAGTGGGCTGTCCAGGATCGCATGGAGAACACCCGCTCTCGTCGCTGCGTATAAGGGTGGGACAGCGGGCGCCAAGGCAGCCTACAACCTGACTAGTGCGCTCCCGACGCCACTCCCGGAGGCGGCTGGCGCAGTGGGTGGCATCACGGGCGCAGCCCTCTCTGCAGTGGGGGCACAGACGGCCCTCGAAGAGACGAAGCGACGCTTGGGCATAGGCAACACGTTTGGTGGGCCCGAGTCTGATTCGTTCAGTGAGTCCTTCGCGCATGGGCTAAGCGCGGGTACCGACGCGGCACTTGCGGAGACGTGGGGTCGGATAGCTGAGCCTATCGTGAAGGGCGTCGTGATTCCCTTCGCCCCCAAGTACACCCCCGAGGAGATGGCCACCATGCAGGACATGGCGGGTCGCTTGAAGGGAGTGTACCAGAAGGTGAGTGGTAGGGACCCAGCCCAGATTAGCTGGAATCCCTTTAAGAGGATGAACACGCCTGAGGGCGACATCGACGCCACAACGGCAGCCCAGAAGCTGCGCTCGGCGGGATTGGATCCGAGGGAAGCCCGCGCTATTGTGGCGGGCAATGCGATGACGGTGGGAGAGGCGACCAACAACTCGATATATCGCCTGTTCCAGGGCTTTGCGAACAACGCTTCGTTCCTCCGGACAGCCCTTGATCGCTTCAAAGGCACGCGGGGGAAGATGCTCCAGATGGCTGTCAACGATCTGGGCGACAAGTTTGGGCAGGTGATCCCGCTGGAGGACCTTGGGAAGACAATCTCCTCTGCCATTGATGGTGGCTTCCGGCCATTGCAGGCGGCGCGTAGGATAGCCATCAATAACATCGAGCTACCAGAGGGATTCATATTCAAAGATCTTGGGAGGGGCGTCCCGGCTTTGGGTAAGGGCCCGATGTCGTTGGTGGCCGGGCTGGGTAACAGCCCAACGTTCAACCAGGTCCAGCAGGTGCGTGAGTATCTGGGTGTCATGGCGCATGATATCAACGCAAGCCCCGACGCACAGAAAGAGGCGCTGGCGGCCGCCCAGATGCTGGATGAGCGTGTGTCGGCTCAGATGCCCAGCAAAGAGATGGCCAAGTTCTACATGAAGTGGTCGAGCGTTGACAACGAGATAAACGAAAAGCAATACAACTCGGACTTCGTCAAGGGCCTCATGAATCGCCAGGGCGCATATACCGAGTACGCGAACACTCTCCTTAGGAATAGGAATGCGGACAACTTCTTTCAGCTCGAGAAGGCGGCGGGACCAGATGTCGCTAACAATGTGCGAGCGGCTCTTTGGGCCAAGGTCACTAAGGGCGCAACGTCGAGGGAAGGGGAGCTTCTCCGCCCGGAGTTCATGCGCAATCAGCTGATGGAGGGCGGGCCGTTTGGTCGGAAGTTCCTCAACACAGTGATGGGCCCAGATGCCATCCAGGGGTACGAGAAGCTGGCTGATGGGATGGAGCTGCTGAACAAGCGGATGAAGGAATCGTTCAACTACACCGTGGGGCTTGGGCCATTGGCAACGAAGGTTGGTGCGGGTGAGGCCGTCCACGCACTGATGGGCCACACGACCACTGCACAGACTGCGACCATGATCGCGGGTCTCTTGTTCGCCCCGCCCGTGGTGGCCAAGATCATGACGAACCCGCATGCGGTGGACTTGGCGACCAAGCTGGCTGAGGGGGTGGCGAGGGGGCAGGGGCCAGAGCGATTGACTCGAATAGCTAGCTACATTGGGGAAGCGCTTGGGACCACGCCTGAGGAGCTGATAGCTACCAGCGGCGGGTTTGGCCTAGATAAGCTGCAAGCGGAGAGGAAGGAGCTAGAGGAGGGACGCCTCCCGTGGTGGAAGAAGGCGGCGGGGACGGCGAGCGACCTGATGAGCCAAGACTTGCAGAGTCAGTGGTACAACATCATTGGACAGAAGCCACCGCCCCCGACAAGTTATCGCTAGCCGATTCAATGGGCTGAAGCCCATAGCTAAAAGTCCCCCCGTGGATTAGCATCAGCGATCACCCACCATCGCCGCTATCCTCGGGGGGACTTTCGATGTTCTGCTTTCGCGCATGAGCACTGATAAGCAGGGTCTGGCCACCAGCACAAGTCGTGTTCTCCTTCCTCGCACGCTGGGCATTCTCCACTGATCTGAACTGGGATCGCCATCCCGAACTTTACGATCTCTATACCGTTGAATGGCTCCCACCGACATGGCTCGAAAATATCCTGCTCCCAGATCTCTTCGGGTATCTCTATTGGTCCGTCCATTAGAAGGGCCTCCCGCTCCAAACGTACATATCGGGCTTGTGGACATCACGGTCCATGAACCCCGACTCGATAAGTGTTTCTACGATATTCTTAAAGACGTCCGCACGACATGGATATACACTCCTAAGGAGCTCGGAGTGCCCAATCCTGACCCTGCGCTGTACTGTGGTTGCCGCTCGTGTAAGAAACTGCGTGTTGTTGTCGCCTCCAATCTCGTTAAGGGCATGATGCGTGTTCTCCTCCACAGTCTCCAGGGCAAGAAGACTAGCCTCCAGTTGGTGCTGCTCGATGACCTTACTGCCCGCCGCGCCCGCAAGAACCATGGAGACCCGTAGCAGGTGATCGTGCTTGCGGCCCCACATGCCCTCCATCCGCTTATCCGCGGGTGGCCGCATGTTCCCGTACCAGTCCACATACCACTCCCGCGCTGTCGGGTCTAGCGAGAACTCTCCCGCGAGCTGACCAACCGCAGCTAACTTGTTAATCAGCTCGAGCTTCATCTCGTGTTCTTCTGCCGAGAGGCTTGGCATCGCATTTCTGCGCGATGTATCGCCCTTATACACGAAGAGGACTCGACTGGCGAATCCATCCTCGAGTGCGCTCGGTGGTATGCCGCGACTAACACCATCAGGAGTAGTAGCGGCAATAATACAGAGAAATAGATCACTAAGGGTGACCTCGCCGCGGTTCTTAGTCTTGTAACTCCACGAGTCAGGGCAGTCGTACATGTCCGTAAGGATATGTATAAGCGGTTCACCATACTGCTGCTTCGTCAGGAAGACTGACAGTTCGCCACTGTGCACCAACACGTTGGGTGCAGCAGTGCCGCCTTTCGGGGGTCCGATCTCATCGATGAACTTCTCTGGAGTGATTTTGCCGCTAATGACTCTAGTCGTCGGAACCCCTTTGAGCAAGTTGACGCCAATATTGATGGCCGTAGATTTACGGCAACGGGCAGATCCGGCGACCAGAATGGTGAAGAGGTTGGGGTAGAGCCGATAATAGCCCCTCTCGATGTAGCACTTGCGGCCCATAGCCGCAGCGACCATTGTGATCCCGACCCATAGATGGAACTCGGCGGGGCTTTCTTGCTTCTCGGTGTACCGCAGGTACATGTCCAGAAATGACTCATCCATTATACCTCCACTTCGTGTAGGTCCCCCCAGGAATGGCCAGCCTTTAACTCCACCGGTATCGTGAACGTCCCTCCCCAGCTCGTCACCGGCGTCGTCATCGCATCGTTGAGGGCTACCAGGCTCGTGCGCTCGTCCTCTTCGGGGACTTCGCAGACTATGGAGTCATGTACTTGAGCGACGACCCGGTAGCCCTGGGCGACGAGGCGACGTACGCCGATGTTCGTGACGGTTACTATGCTCGACTGTGGGCGTTGTGCGAAAGCCTTGCGGTAGAGGTCTTCATCCATGCGATCCAGAAACAACCGACGGCGCCCAAAGGCATCGTGAATACATCGAGTAGGTCGTACCAGTCCGCGTATCCTTTTGTGCCACACGGAGCGGATCTCGGGATAAGATGCGTGGTATGATTCAATGAGAAACTCCGCTTTCTTCTTGCTACCCCAAAGCCCACGTATATCGAGATCCTCGATATTGATGCCTGCAAGACGAAGAACAATGATGAGTTTCTTCCACGCCATGCCATAATTCGAAGCATGTGTCACCGACTTAAATGTTTTGTAGACCAGCTCATCACTCTTAGTGATGCGCCGACCCATGACGCTTGAGGCAAACTCACAGTAGGGATTGATCCCATCATTTGTGTATAGGGCTTGCAGCGCTGGGCTACACGAGTCAAACGCGACGAACATAGCCTCCGCGCGCTTGAGATCTCCCTGTATTAAGATGTGGCCAGGACTCGCCACGAACATCTTCCTGGCCTTAAGCGGGATGTTCTGTAGTTGAGGGCCTTCACCTCTCCCTCGGCTACTTAGGCGACCGCTCTTGGTCCCGTGGATCAGGTAATTAGCCTTGTAGCGCCCATCTGCTCCAGTGTCGAGATTAAGGAAGCCAGACAGAAGCGTACGTCTCTCTCGCACATCAAGCACGCCTCGCAAAACGCCTGCGTGCTGGGGATAATCGAAGGCAAATGATCGGATGAGTTCCTCGTCAGTTGCAGGTGCTTGAGCCTTCTTAGTTCGCTTCTTGACTGGAAGCCTAAGATCTTCATAAAGCAGTCGTCGCAGATCAGGCCCTGAGCGAACGTTGATAGCAAAACCGACTTGTTGTTCGAGCACAAGTTGCAGATAGTCCCGCTCGAGCTCCAGACGACGCCTTGTAGCGTGCAGGGCAGGTTTGTCAATAACAAATCCTTCGTCCTGCATAGCCATGATTGGTCGGATGAGAGAGAGGATGTGTTCGTTGAAGTAGTCGAGCTGGTTGGTGTGCTTGAGCTCCGCAAGGAGTCCCTCGTACGCTTCGTACGTGAACGCCGCGTCCTTGCAGTTGTACTCCCACCGATTCTCTTTGATCTCATGTTTGTAGTACGGCTCCTTCGTGTATATGCTTGTTATGAACCCGAGGTCGTGGTCGAACTCTGGGTAGAGGAGATGATGCGCAAGCATGGTGTCGAAGTAGATGTGTGGGAAGCGGAACCCGTACCGCTCGAGACGGGTGAGATCGAACTGGATGTTCTGGCCAATGATTCGAGAGGTGTGAAACTTATTGTAGAGGCGACGCCAAACATACGCGAGCTCTGAAGGGCTGAGACGACCTCCGATAAATGGGATACAGATTGCTCGCTCGGCATCGTCACTGATACCGACACAGTCAATAACCTCGAACCCGATTGTCTCGATATCCACCGAAAGAGGGTCGCCAAGACTGTCGATATACTCAACAGCTTGGACAAGGGTGGGGTCGATGACAAACTTACGCGGACGCGTACGGATGTCTGTAAATAATGCCTCATGTCTCGCCCTTCGGAGATCATGTTCTATGATGTACGTGATCGGGTACTCGCGGAGTGCGTGCGCCGTATGATATGTTGGTAGCACTTTGCGACCGGGCAGTAGACTGCAAGGTAGGACAGAACCGCGCCACTGCTCAATGGACGACTTGCCAGTAAGTGCGTACAGTGCCTGCGCTCCGAGAGCAATGATTGTGGTGGCAGACGTGCGGGCAATCTCGTCCCGCAACCCAGGCAACGCTTCGTCGATCTCGCCCGGCGTTGGGACGCTGTGGGCATCGCTATAATCTTTGCGGACATTTGTGACGTATACCTCGCTGCGAGGTATGCCTAACAAACGCCAGAGCATATCTCCGCTAGGCCCCGTAAGGGGCATCTTCGTGAAGCACTCATCGCGCCCCGGGCGGGCCGCCACTATGGCTATGGTGCCGTAGGGCGACCCGCTTGGGGGGACGATTGTTCCGTCAAGACTTGACAAGGAACTTACCTGCTACGCAGAACTTGGCCCTAATCGACCGGTGCGTCAGCGCCGCTATCAGGCTCAGAATCATCTGGCGCTTGGTCAGCCTCCGCCTGAGAAGCCAGATCACGCGACACGCGATCCACAGCTGAGCGCCAAAAGTCTGCATGCTTCTCGATTCCCATGAAGCGGCAATCGAGCTGCGCCGCTGCAACCAGAGTAGAACCCGATCCGGCGAACGGGTCCAGAACGAGTTCGCCCTTGACGGCTGACGCTTCGACGATGTGTCGCATGAGCGCGACGGGCTTCTCAACGCTGTGGATTTTCTTTGAGACTGTATCATACTTGAGCACGTTGTAGGGTTGAGGCTTAACCAAGCCGCGCCCGCGGTTGATCCAGAAGCACGGCTCATATGTGTAGATCCAGTTCCGGCTTGGGTCCCCGATTCCGCTTGTTTGTTTCTGCCAAATGATGGGCGTTGCTTCGCAGGTGCCGAAGTGCTTGCGAAGCATCAGGTACACGGGCTCGTACCTGGTCATGTGGAAGAAGACGTATGCGTGGCCGTCTGGCTTCAAGACCTTCGCGGCGTGCATGAAGACTTCGTCCAGCATGTCCATGATCTCTTTGGGATTGTCGGCGTACATCGTGCCTTGGGAGGCAGCGAACTTGCTCGAGCTGACCGGTGCCCCTTCACGGTACATCCCGATGCCGTAGGGCGGGTCGGTGACTATCAGATCCACCGATGCCGCCGGGAGATTCCGTAGCACGTCCCGAGCGTCCGCGTGGTAGAAGACGCCGAGACCCTTCCATAAGGCTTTGCGGATGGCCTGCCTTTGAATACCAGTTGCTTGAGCGGGCTCATCGTCGTCGAATGGTTCTTCGTCTTCTTCAGGATGTGAATCTGTAACAGATGTTTGTTTCCGTTTGGCGAGCTCTGCTCGGAGAGCCGTCTCCTTGAGCCTCCGGTACCTTTTGAACGCGGCACTCTTTGTCTTCTCCTCTGTTAGTTCAGGATACTCGTAGAGGCCCTTTGCAAGAGTGAGATCCATACTAATAGATCCACCGGATCGGTCAAGTTCACGAGCAGCGTCCTCGATACCGTAGCCTCCATTGCTAGCGAGAGCACTTCCTTTGTCTCCATAGCGAGCTTGCTTGGCGGTATAGAGCTTATAGAGGCCAAGTACTTCTTCGGGCCACTCAAGGTCCTTGCGGCGGATGTTCTCTTCAAGTTCCAACTCCTGGCGTGTGATGTCATCGAGCTCGGCCATGCGCCGGTAGGCTATGTCAACGCGCCCGAGGTGCTGCATCGCGAGGACTCGGCGGTGCCCAGCGATGAGGTTGTTCCTTTCATCGAGGACGATGGGTGTCATGAGACCGAACCGTGCGATGCTGTTGGCGAGCGATTCGATGTCGCCGAAGAACTTGCGCATTCGGTTGCCGACGATCACGTCCTTGATGGGGATTGTTTCGTCCATGCGTTCCTCCTTTCGGTGAAGAATGCCCGGGGGCTGCCGGTGGAGGGCCACGCTGGGGGCAGCGTGTGGGAACCCCCGGGCACTCAGCCTATTACGCTACGGTGTAGGGAGGCCCGACCTCTGCCCGGACGGACTCGGGATCATTCGGGTCGGGCTTATGGTTGACGGTGACGAACAGTTCGTGGCCAGGGAAGTCTTCGATAGAGAAGCCGTTTGAGTCGTAAGGAATGCGGGCCTTCTTCACGAAGAGCTTCATGTTCCACATGGCCTGCGGATGGAAGCTAAGCGTCAAGAACAATTGACGCTTCTCGTACTTCGCGCCGGCCTCGAGGGGAGAGAGGCGAACGTCGATGTACGGGTACTCGCTCCCATCCTTGTGCTTCTTCTGCGCGGACTTGACGCGGACCCTTTGGAGTCCGGCTGGGATGGGATCGGTCCCATCGTCTACGTCGTCCAGGTTGATGTTGATGAAGCCTGGCTCGTCACTCATTGGTCCTCCTTGACGGCTACCGCCGTCTGTGAAGGGGGCCGCTGGCCCCCGTGTCAGCGAGCAAAGACTCCACTGCTTACCAACGTGATGGGCTCTAGTGTGCCGCTAGTGCGGGCGGCCACACCATCCAGGGTGACGGTCTGGATCTGGTACTTTCCGGATCGATCTCGTCCTTTGAGATACCAGCCTTCAGAGAAGAAGCGTATGAGATTATCCCCAAGCTGACCCGCCACCGATGGCCTAACCACATCGATCTTCGTATCCTCGTCTGTGCGGCGCTTTTCATGAGCAATGACGATTCTATCGCAGGGTAGATTGAGGAAACCGGAAACATATTCCATCATCCCCGCTAGGTAGATGCCCCACAACCGCTCGGTCATGAAGCTGACGCGATGGGTATACATGAGGAGACGGGTCCAATGATCGCCCACTGCTGTAAGCGTGTCCAGCACTACGCAATCATAGGGAAAAGTACCGCTCCGGCCCTGCTTTAAGAGCTCGTTGGTTTGAGCAACTAGCTTCTCATACCCAGTGGGCTTCTTGCTTGGGATGGTTCCTTGGCCAACGTTCTTCGGATCGGGTGACCAGGGGATCTCGATGCGATCTGGGTTGCCAAGCGTGTCATGGGGTGACCACACGTCTATGTGATCTGGGTGCATGAGGTTCTGCATCTCGTGTAGCTTCTGGTCCATGTCGAGCCAGAGCTTGTGCTTCCCAGGATGCATCGCGGCGAGAGTGGTCTTGCCGGATCCGGGTGGGCCATACAGAAGATAGGAGCGACCGCCGATCTTCGTTACGTTGGTGAGCTGGTAAATCTCGTCACTCATCGGTGCTCTCCTTCCGGGGCTCCCAGGGCTCGACGCGGTAAGCGGACTGCTTGAGGGTTGCGCGAGTGTTCGCACCGCTGATGCAGAGGGGATAGTATTCGCACATGCGGTTATAGGCTGAGCACGCGAATGGGGCGGACTTGGGGAAGAAGTGGTTGGCGCGCATTTGTTCGATTTGGTCTGCGAGAAAGCGGACTTGAGCTTCCCATCGGTCAAACTCCTCGGGCGTGCGTTGGGTGTAGATGCGAGCGAAGCTGCTGTCGTCTATCTTGGTCGTGATGCGCATGGCATTCGCGAGGGCGTTGGTGACGGGCACGCCGAACTTCTTGGCGGCGCCCATCATGTAGCCCGTGAACTGGCCATTGAGTTTGAAGGACGAGTCAAACATCATGCCAAAGCGGGTCGTGGTCTTATGATCCACAACTAGAGGCACGCCATCCCAATCGACGAAGAGATCGATGCGGCCGATGTATGTGAAGTGTCCGAAGAAGGGGAGCTCGAAGGGAACCTCGACGGCTTTGATCTTGAAGGGCTCGCGCCGCCACTTCCCGACGTATTGGACGAGCAAGTCGAGCCCACGGTCGATGGTGCGTATCTCGCGGGGATCTTCGGAATCATCTTGGTAGTTGCGGAGGAATGTTGCGGCCATGCGTGGGATGGCCCCCGCTTTGCAGCGGATACAGCCCCGCTCGCAGCAAGGGCACGGCACCTTGTCGAAGGCCGTGCCCTTGTAAAGAGTTTCGAGGGCTGAGTGGATTGCTCCGCCGAACATGAGGGCGGAGTCGCGCTTGCGTTCTATCGCAACGAGATGCTCCTCGAAGCGGTAGGCATATTTCTGGGGGCAAAGCATGAAGGTCTCGAGTTTGGAGTTATCGAGCCACCAGTCGTTGTCCATAGTGACCTCATTCTGTGTCAAGGACCTCACGGACCTGGTCGATGTTGTCGTTCATATCCTCTACGCACTCGGCGCAGATAGGCCCAAGGCGTGTGGCGATCACGAGGGGCGCGACCTTGCCGCACGCTTCACAAACCTCTAGGTTCGTGGAGTTCAGGCGTACGAAGAGTTGGGTCGCGAGCCACTCCATGTCGAACATGGGCAGCTCGACGTGGCCTGTCCAGTCAAGGTGCTCCAGCTCGTTCATAATGCGACGGCGGGTGAGCATGGGGGCGACCCTAATCCTCACCGAAGAGGTCGTCGCGCCACGTCCGCTTGGCTGGGTCTTTCTTCGGGCGGTCATCTAGTCTGCGTGGAACCTTGGGCTTCTCGCTTGGGACGCGAGTCTGTTGGAGCTGGGTGATTGCGGCGATCAGTTCGTCTTCGGACATTTCATCTATGGTCTTTGGCATAGGCGCCTCGTATGTGCCCGGGAATTATCCCCTCGCTTTACCCGGACGTCAGGCGCTATGGCGGTGCGTGGACACCGTGAGGGGGCCTCCCGCGGCGCATTGCGTGTTTTGGCTAATTGACGCAGTGCGCTATAGGCCGAGGGATTCGAGGTACTGGGCGCGCTTGCGCTCCTTGGGCTCGGTGTCAACGGACTTCATGAGCTTGGCGCGCTCGACGCCCTGCAGGTACACAACGTGGGCGTTGATAAACCTGCGGAAGACTGCGCGCTCGCCCAACAGGGCGACAGCGTCACCGATGGATGCGGGCAGCTCGGCCTCGAAGTCCTGCTCGGACTTTTCGTCGCCACCAGCCTTGGTGGAAACCTTGAGGGTAACGGTCTTGACCTTCGCGTTGTGCTTGTCGGGAACAGAGATGTCTGCCATGTGTCCTTGTCTCCTTCTTTCGTGGATTAGGTTGTGCGTGCTCTTGTCCAGCACTACTAGGTTGGACGAGTCGTTGTTGAATGGGTTGCCGTCCTTGTGGTGTACTATCTCATGCCCTCGCAGCCTCCTTCCAAGCTCAATTTCAGTCAGTTGCCTGGCGTGGCGGTGTGCATAGACGTCTGCTGTCGATCCCCTGATTGTCGACTTGAAATATCCCATGTTGGACCCTTTCTATGCACTTTAAAAATCCTACCATCGGGCCACCCCTTAACACTGCAAGGACGGTGCCATCCATTCCGACCCCTGTTTTATGGGATGTAGGCCTTGATAGCTGCAGCCTGGTCACGCAGAGCTTGCTTGAGCTTGGTCACGTAGGGACGAAGGACGGCGTGCCCGACGATGGTCGGGTCGTGGGCAAGCTCGGGGGTTATTTGGTATTCCCACCAGAGGGTGGGACGTGTGACCTTACGCCGGACGACCACGGCGCCCGTGGCGCTGGTGCGTAGCGCAAGGCGAAGCTGGGCCATGATCTCCTCGCGAAGGAGATCAAGGCGCAGCTGGATTTCAGGATTTATGAGGGTGCAGAGAGCTTGCGCGAGGTGGAAGAGATCGATCTGAGCCTGGTCAAAGTGCCGCCGGGCGTCTTCGCCCCCGTTGCGGCCAGGTGGGTGGGTGTAGCGCTTGGAGAGGAAGTAGAAAGAGTTGAGGAGAGTTGATAGCCGACGTTCATCATGGTTCAAGGGACCTCATCCATGTGTTGCTCCCACCTCCACGTCCACGTCCATCGTCGGGTTGTGCTTTCAAATGATTGAAGGGGGGCGCGGACGCCCCCCTTCGGGTTCACTCTTCGCTATCGCGGCGGTGTCCCGCGAGTATTCGTTTGCCCTCCCTTGTGAGTGCCCCAAACCAGTCGATCAGGTGGCGGAACCGGCAGATTTGCCGCACGACTGTCTCGAGATCTGGGGGCTGTGGTTTGCCATGGAGATACGCTAGCTCCTCTGGCATCAGTACGTTGCTTGGGGCGCAGTCCCACCGGTGAGCGTCCATGAAGCTATGCGGTACGAAGAGGAACATGGTACGCCGCCTGCCCTTCACGACGGGCAGGGCGGCGACCACGCGACTGGCGGTGATGGGAACACGCTTCCTAGGTAGGGCTACGCACTTCAGCTCTTTGGTGTCCATGAGTCGGTAGCGGATTCGGTTGGGGCCACTCAGCGTGGCCCCGATGAATTGGACCTCGCGGACATCGCAGAGCCACACGTAACGGCCCTGATAGTACAGCTCCTCACACACGCGTGTGAGGATCTCGCGTTCACGGGCGGTGCCGTGACGCTGGAGACGATAGGCTCGTAGAACCATCTAGACCTTGTGGTAGTGGACACTGCGGGCGTGTCCGGTTTTCTTGACCTTCTTGTCCTTTATGAGCTTTTTGAGGGCAGGGTATATTGCGTAGGGCGGGATCTTGGTCTGCTTGCTCAATTTGCTTGGGGTATCGCATCCCTTCTCGATGAGACCCAGCAACCGCTCCGATGGGTCGCCCCATTTTTGCTGCGCTTTGGTAGTGCCGCGCTTGCCGCGCTTGCGACAGTAGGTCCGCTCTAGCATGGCGCGATGCTTCTCGCAGAGGTCAAGCGGTATGACGCGCCGGCCGTTGCGGAGTTCGTAGCTTGCGACCGCGTCCCTTTTTGGTTCGCGACACGGATCGCAGACGAGGACTGTCCGTTTTTGCTTCATTTAATCTGACCTCCTTTTTGGCCTCGATGAGCGAGGCCCAGGCGTCGCTGCGCCTGTTGCGGACTTCCGTCGACTCTAGGAACTTATCGTAACCGGCAGAGTGATCGTAGCTTCTCGAGAGGAGACCACGACCGTTGGGTGAGCGAGTGTCGTAGCGAATCCCACCACATCGGGCACACACAAGGCGGACGCGGTGGGCGCCGTTCTTGAGTACGTAGATGGGCGGCTTGATTTGCCACGGGTGGTTGATCGCGCTGCATTCTTCTATCGCCATCTTGCTCCTTTTGTACGGCGCTGTGCGCCGGTTGGGGCTCGTCAGACGAGCCTCGTTTCGCTCTGAATGTGGAACCGAAGGCCGGTGAGTCGCTCGAGCATTTGCTCGAGGACCTGGATGTCGGACACGTCCTTCATTGAGATTTGCATGGGTGGGAGTTCCTTGACGCCCTGAATGTAGTGGAGCGTCTTCGCTCCCTGCTTGACGATGATGTTGAAGCGCAGCGTGGGGTCGTCTTTTGGCATCTATTGCATCTCCTTCTCTTGTATTAAGCGGAGGATGAGCTTGTGACCAAGTGAGGCTTGCTCCTCGGTGGAGTATCGCCAGCTCTCTGTGCGTTCGTTGGGATCCTCGGGATCGGGGAAGTCAAGCACGGCCTTTTGGTGGAGACCGAATCGCATGGTCTCGAAGATGATGGGTGGGCCGTGCATGAGCCAGTTGTGGTCTATGCCGAGCCACACGGTAGATAGGCGACTGGCGATGCACTTGGTCGTAGGCGGAAGCTCGTCGTGGGCTATGACGGCGTAGTCCCGGTCCTCGAAGAGGCGAGCCCACTCAAACATGTCGAGGGGCTCGCCTTTGCGACCATAATAGATGTGCCTCTCCATGGCAAATGGTCTCCAGGTCCGTCATCATGACGTTCCAGATGGCCCGAGTCTGCTCGGGCGTTAGGGTCATGTAGCAATCCTCGTCGACGTCTAGGACTTCGTATTCAAAGACGATCTCATCACTTGCGAGGATGTAGTGGTCCCGGACCTGAATAATTACTGGGTGACCGTCCAGAGTGGTGTTGATCTGATACGGCTTGGGCGACTCGATCATAGGAGCAGTTACCCTTGTCTATGCGCAGGACGAATGCACATTTTTCGTTTGGGCAAGCCCAAGCCTTGAAGATGACGGATGAGCCCTCGGCTGCGAAATCACTCAGTGGTAGTAGACTGTACTTGGTGCACTTCGGACACGTCGGTAGTTCCATCTGCCTCTCCTCCCATCCCCATGATGCTGTCCAAGTCGCCTTGGAGTGCGGCGGGCTCCTTTGGGGGCCCGGTTACTAGGACGTTCATTGCCTCGCTGAGGTGATGATAGATGTCGGTCTTCCACTTCTCGAGCTTGATATCCTGGACGGGATCGTCCCGGATTGCGCCCAGCGCCGCTTGGATGTGAAAACTGGCCTGGTTGATGCCGGGTGTGTTGGGGCGGCGGGCGAGAACTTCGTGAGCCCTTTCGATCAACTCATCCTTGGTGGCGTGGGGCACGAATTCTTTGGGATCGCGTTGGTGTGTGTTGAAGATCAGCCTTGCCATGTCACTGGTGCCTCCTTCCTGGGCACACGTGGAGATCGGGTGGGCCGCCGCAGAAGGGACAGCGCGTGATGCCCGCTGCGCGCATCTGCTGTTCCTTGAGATAGGCCGCAAGGTTGGGCCTCGAGAGGGCATAGCCGCGGTCGTAGGCCTCTTGGAGATGGGGGTCGCCCCAGATGTGGCGAGGCGTGCCGCGCTCTCCGTGGAGTTTGCCTAGCTCGTAGTGTTCGTCATACAGCATCGGGATTCCTTGGGGGAAGGATGAGGCATAGCTCCGAGGCGGGCTCGCGGGCGCAGGGGTAGCAGGCGTGTGTGGTGTCCCAAACCTCACCGTCAAGCTTTACGGAGCTGATCTTCATGGTCGCCTCGTTCTCGTCGCAGATGTCACAGGTCATTTCTTCACCTGTCTCGCTATATTGTCGTAGAGATCTGCGTCGGGACCCTCGCAGACAATCTGGTTGCCGATCCACTCGAGGATCCGTTGCCAGTCGCGGAGAGGGAGCTTCACTGTGATTAGCTTCATGACTTGCCCTTTCCCTTGCGTTGGGCCAGGCGTTCGCGCTCGGAGATGGCGGCGTATTGGCCCATGTTGAGGCGTGCCAGCGCTTGGTCTACGGTGCGCTTGAGAGCGGCGGTCTTGCGCTCAGCTGCCTGCTGTTGGCGTTCCTGCTTCCTGCCCTTGTGCATCCGCTAGCTCCTTTTTGACACGAAAGAGGACTTCCTTGATGGCCTCGCTGATAAAGTAGGTCTGTTGGATGCCCTGCTGTTTGCAGAACTCACGCATCTCGTCTCGCAGGGACTCGGCAACGCGAACGGAGATCGTGACCTCTGGCTCGAGCTTCACATTGAAGATCAGCCTGGCCTTGTAGAAATCTTCTTGGCCTAGGGCCGCCTTCTGCTTCTCCTCTGTGGTTGTGGGTTCGTCCTTCATTTTGATCTGTGAGGCGCTATGCGCGCGCCAATCTCCCATGTAGGCCACCCCTCAGTGGTGCTTGGAGCGCTGCTTCGATTCCATGTTCGAGACTGCCTCGAGGAGCGACTCCGCGAACGCCCGGACATCGGTCGTGGGGCAATGGATCATGGCTATGAAGAAGTCATGCTTCTTGCACGAGCCGTAGACCAGCTTGCCGCCTGCGGGCGTATTGAACTCTGTGATCTCATCTGTGCCACAGAGTTGCTGCATCTTCTTGATTCCCATCCTTCTTTCCGCCATCTGGACTCCTTTCTGAGCTAAGATAAGCTCCCGCTACGGGCTTCAGAGGCTTGAAGCCCGTAGCAAGTGGTTATCTAGAGCTTTTCCGTGATTTTCACCTCGAAGTAGCGTGGTGCGCCTCCGCTAGAGGCTCGGACACGAACCATGCTGCTGTATTTGGAGATAGGATGGAGTTCGTATGAGAGCGAGCCCCGCTCGAGGGGAATCTCGAGGGGGATGGTCTCACCGTTCCGGAATGCTTTGGTTGCCATTATGAAGATGGCCGTCTTGAGTTTGTCCATCAGGGCTTCTCGACTCCCAGGGCCTCGTTGATGATGTCTTGGGCACCGTCGAGATCGACCTCAACGATCATGTTGAGACGCTCGCCCTTCTCAGACTCCTGTTGCTTCTCGCTCATCTGGTCGTACTTCTCCTGGAACTCCGTCTGTACGTCTTTGAGGGCCGCGACGGCGGCCTCCGCGGCCGCGGCTGCGTCTTGCCACCGTTTCCAAAGATCGCTCATTTGGTCTCCCTTCTGCGCTTACTTCGCGTCTGCTGTTATGGCTGTGTTGAGGTGGACGGACGCCATCGCAACGTGCTTCGTGAACTTGTCGTTGGGGTCCTTGTGGGCTTCGAGGTATTCGTCAGCGAGGATCTTGAGGGCGATGGCCCCTCCGACAGTTAGGGGCACCTTGATGGGCTTCTTCTCGAGGTCGTCTAGCTGACGCTCGAGGGAGGCCCGCAGGAGATCCCTGATCTTCTCGTTCATGTCGTCACTCATCTCTATTCTCCCATGTTGGCGAGCCACTCGTTGTAGATCGCCTTGTTTACGACGCGGTTTTCCACGTCGGAGAGCTTGTCCGTGACGTCGATCTCGTAGCTTTGGACAAGCTCGTTGTACGCGTAGATGCGAAACTCGAAGACCTCGCCCGCTTTGGGATAGCGGATCCCTTCGTCATCCGGTGGGGTCGTGCAGTAGTAGACCCAGCTGGCTTCGACAAGGAAGGGGGAGTCGTCATGCCCGCTGAGTTCAAGCTCGAACTCGACGTTCATGTCATGGTCATCGTCGAACATGTAGAAGAGCGGGGCTTGGTTGTTGTGCGTGATGAGGCTCATGCTTCTTTCACCTCGTCTACCTCGATGTCTCGAGGATCGAGGTGCTCCTCGATGGGCTCGGCATCCCAGCTGACGAGACGCTTGCTAGGATAAGGTGCGCCCTTGGTGAGGTAGTCGTTGAGGTCGCGTTGGTCCTGCGCGTCTTGGGCCTCGTAGGACTCGAGGGCGGTCTGCCAGGCTGCGTCGATGTTCTCTGCCTCGACGAAGATCTCGCAGGTTGCAGGGACCTCGGCTGTTACTCTCAATGTGACTTTGTATTGCATCTTTTGGCCTCCTGTGTGGGAGGGGCGCTGAGGCCCCTCCCACGGTTGGGGGTTAACTGCTAGTTGCCTCCATGGATAAAGAAGCCGTGGTTCTCGAGCTGCGTCTTGACTGTGGCCCAGGACTCACCCGTGAAGTTTGGGCGGAAGCAGGGCTTGTCGGGCGAGTAAGCGTGCGTGACGATTCCCTCCTTGTTGACTGTGATGTGCATCCGCGCTCCGTTGCGGATGGCTTCGTGGACTGTGGCGGTGCCACCCGTCAGGATGGCGAGCTTGTGGTTGCGAAGATTTGGGTTCACTCGCCTGTTTCCTGGCAAGCCTGCACGATCAGGAGATCGTGGATCTTGCGGAAGGTGCCCTCCGCGACGATGTCAGCCTCGATGCGAAGGCCTGGCATTAAGGCGCGGATGGCATCGTGGAGTTCCTGTGGGAATTTGCCTTGCTCGAAGAAGATCTCGAGCTTGAAGCCTTGGGGCAGCTCGAATTTGAGGTCGTCGAGCTTGAAGGCCCGCACGGTGATTCCCGCCTCTTTCAGCTTTGCTACGTTCACAACCATCGGTCTACTCCTTTTGAGTGCAAGTCGGTCTGCCGACCCGGGTGCAAGATTGCACCCCAGAGCCCACTCATCGCACGAGTGGGCTCGTGGGCTACGGTCTAGCCGTTGACTTTGACCCAGCGATTCGTTTGCGAATCGTAGTTGTACTGCTGGCCACGTCCGGTGCCGAGACCGCGACCTGCTCGGCGGTGGCAGGGGAGGCACATGATGCCCCATGGCCCGAGGTTTGTGGCTCCATCAACGAAGGAGCTTGTGATTTCACCTGCGCAGATGTCACAGTGCTTGGGTGGGCTGCCCATCCAGCATTTGACTACGCCTTGTTTGGCCCTGGTGATTCCGTTGGGCATTTGGTTCTCCTTCCGCGAGGGGCTCAATCCCTTTACTTGGAGATCTGAACCTTCTCGGAGTCGGGGCAGATGGCGCGGAACCGCTTGACCTCGACCATCTTCTTGGTGTAGCCGGTGGGAACCTCGCGCTCCTCCATCACGGTCTCCTCGACCATCTTGCAGGCTGCGGGCGCCTCCTTGCAGCCGGTGATGCGGATCGTGACGCCGGTGCGGGTGGTGGCCGTGTAGGTCCAGCGGCTGGACCACTCCATGAACTCCTTCTTCCAGATGATGCCGCGGAAGCAGGAGCGGATCTCCCTGACTTTCTCGAGGGTGTCGGCCTCGATGTTGAGGCCGCCATCCCACTGGAAGGAGAAGTAGGTGCCCGTGGGGATCTTCTTGAGATAGGGCAGGGCCTTGGTGAGTCTGGCGATCGTCTTCTCGTTTGCGGTCATTGTGCTACTCCTTTATAGGCGCCGTGCGCCTGGCTGTGGGCGAGTGGGGCGGTAGGCCGAAGATTCGGCGCAAGACGCACCTGATCGACTCGCCGGGTTGACGGAGGGCCTCGATCGCGGCCCTGACCTCGGGATCCACGCGGATCAAGAGGCCGTATGGTTGAGATGGTTGGGTGTACATTGGGGTCAGCTTACAAGGAAGGCGATCCACAGGATGAATATGATGAAGTACCAAAAGGCGTCACTGAAGATCATGGGATTTCTCCGTGGGCGCGTCGAAGGGCGACGGCGTATGCACCGTAGGCTTCGAAATAGGCTGCCTGCGCTGTCTGCAGCGTGGTGAGTGCGCGCTGGTAGGCCTCGTAGAGCGGTGCGATTGCGGCCTGTTGGTCCGGTGTGAGTTCAGCTTGGGGCTGTGTGGCCCCGGGCGTGTTGCGGATCAGGCGTGCCATTGTGGAGCGAGCTCCTTATTTGGTATGTCTGAGTGCGGTGCGGACTTTCTCGCTGATGTCGGCCTCGAACCCGGGGGGAACGGTGCCGAAATCTTTGAGGGCGCGGAGAGCCTCGCCGTACTCGCGGTCTAGCTCAGCTCGCTTGCGAAGCAAGCGGTGACAGCGATCGACGAGCTTGTAGAATTCGTCCTGCTGCTCTTGGGAGAGATTCTCGCGCTTCCAGGCTTTGAAGCCCTCGCGATGGGCGGGCGTGTCTTCACGCCCGGCGTTCCACTGCTTGAAGGTGGGCGTCTGGGGCCAGACGCGCTTGGGCTCGCGCCGCGTGCGAGCGTCCACGCGATACTCGAGACCCGTTCTGACGGGTGGGAGCTTTTTGGGCTCGTTGTTGAAGATCAGGCGTGCCATCGGTTAGCTCCAGAGAGGGTGGATGGTCTGGGCGTCGTACATGGAGTAGATCTGCTTGTGGGCGTGGTACCAGTCGAGAGAGGCTGTGGACCACTGGCCATCCCAGCAGCGGAAGATGACCTGGAATTGGCCGGTTAGGTTGGCGTTGCAGATGGCCGTCTCCCTGACCTCGAACTTGGTGCCTTTGGGCTGGGGCATATCTTGACTCCTTTGTTGCGGCGCAGAGGCGCCGGCTGGGGATTGCCGCCGGGATGGGGCGATCGGTTGGGGGACCATCCGAGGAGCTTAGCATACGGGAAAAGCTATGTCAAGCTCTTTTTGCTTTGCCCGATCAAATAGATTCTGGTAGAGAGCCTTGGCTCTTGCTGTGCGTCTTGCTGTGTAGAGTGGGAGGCCGTCTGCGGCCTTCAGCGGATTGAAGCGCGTAGCGAGGGGCAAGCTCAAGTGGGCTTCCGAGCTTTGGCGAGTATGTCATTGACCGTAGTTTTGCTCTCTTTGGCGCTGTGGTGCTCCGCGAGGATAGAGCGTGCGTCTTCCTCGTTTATCTCGTAATCACGCATCATGCGCACGATTTTGGCGTCTGCGTTGCGCTCTCGGAAGTGATCCATTATATCTTCTGCGATGACGGGCTCGTCAGCTAGGGAGCGATCGGCTATCCTTTGACGCATGGCTTGGGTTGCTTGCCAGCTTGATCGGTTGGATTCTGCACATGGGGTGCATAGCGCTCCATCTAGGTAGGTGACGGGAACCTTGCAGCGTGTACAGAACTTGAGGTGGAGGATTTGCTCGATGTAGGCCTGTTGGTCGCGCCAGTGCCTGCGGAAGAAGTCGAGGGGGAATAGATGCTCGACGACGCCTAGCTCGCGGAGGGCTTTGGTGATGCGGGCTCGGTGCTTGTAGTTGCGTCGTATTGTGAGTGGGTACAAACGATCAACGTCTTGCATTGTGGGCTCCTATGCGTCGGCTTGAACGCGGTTAGTACCGGGTGGGTACCAATGCAATTCTGGGACCACTCGATTGTGAGTTGGTGACTCCGAGCTGGGGCGATTCGTTGGCGTCTGTGTGTACTTGCTATTGGTGAGGTATTCTGAATCCCCTTGTGTGTTGCGGTTGGTCACGATCGAGAAGCGTCCTCTCATCATCCACAATCAATAACGTATTTTATATTTTTTTGTTAACTTACAACTTAGGAGAGGGACTGGGATGCGGACTGGGAGCGCTGCCGCGAGAGGTCAACAGCAACACACAAGGCAATCCAGAATACCTCACCATTATCTTTTACCCTGAGCGCTATTACGAAATCGCGACATGAATCGTCTTGTTGGCGTTTCAATGAATTGAAGCTACACGAGACCAACCAGCGGCCCGCCTTGCCGGTTGGCTTGCTCGAGGGCCGTCGCGATGACCAGCGGCCTGACCAGCGGCCGGGCCCGCCGGGTTCCCGTCCGGGCGTTGGCCCTGGGCCGGGCGTGTCCCTAGCAGGACTCATGCCAGCTCGAGCCAGGGCCGCGCGAGATTGCCCGAGGCTCATCCGTGGCACGGGATGTGCTAGAGGAATTTTTTTTCGCTGGGGCTCAAAAAGAGCTTGACACTGGTTGCGGCCGGATATATCGTCCACTTGTCCGGGCATGTTGCCCGGGCAACAAACCGGGACCGGCAGAAAGCCCGTCCCAAAAGGAGTCCGAAGATGGCAGGTCTAGTCCGCAACGAGGGGAAGAAGGCGAAGGAGCAGATCAAGGGCGGGTCGTACATCCGCCTCACCGGCGACCTCCAGAGCAACTTCAAGGACCTGATGAGGAAGCTGGATTTCAACCCGGACGCGCCGCGGGAGGATGCGGGGGTCAAGAAGGTCGGTGAGATGGTCGCTGAGATGGGCATCGAGTTGGCCCGGGCGTGCCTCAAGACGGGCACGGAGACGCTGGCGGAGTACACGGCCCACGTGCTCGCCAACCCGGCCGATTTCGAGGTCGAGGGGACCGAGGTCGAGTCCGAGCCGGAGTCCGAGCCGAAGACCGAGACCGAGAGCAAGAGCAAGAAGTAGGCCAACTCTTGGCACGGGGGCCAGGGCAACCTGGCCCCCGTTTTTTTTGCCGGATGATATAGCACTGGCCTGGAATCTGGCTATAGCAAGTTATAAGGCTTGACGCCCCCGACGCGTCGCGTCAACCGCGGGACCCGCAGGGTACCCTCCCTCATAACAGCGCAACAATTTTTGACAATCCTATAGAAAGCGGCACTCGCGCAATTTCAAACCTTGCCAGCAGACTGGCACGATCCTTGCATACTCTTCTTCCCTAGAGGAGGGAGAGCACCATGGCAACCGTCAAGAACGTGACAGAGCACCAAGACGTGGGCGGGAAGCCCGACCCAGCAACCAAGCCCACAAACCAAGCCGACGCAAAGAAGGCCATCAACAAGGCCGACGGGCACGGCGCAGACGGCACCCTCACTGAAAGCCAACTCACCCGCGCGGCAATCGAATACATGGTGGCTCTCCGCCCCCAACCCGCGCCGTTGGAGATGGAGGAAGTCCTTGCTGCGATCGTTGAGCGCGATGACAAGGGTGAGCTGAAGCACAAGCACAAGAAGTCCGAGGAAGTCACCGGCGACGTTGACAAGCTCCTCGAGCCAAAGAAGGCAGCGTAATGGCTGCCCCGACGCCCGACGCGGGCATAGCCCAACTCGCAAATAACTATCCCTGCATGGTTCGTCGGTGGCTCGGTGGGGGCGCCAACCAGGCCCTCTTCGTCAACTACAACTTCTTCACCTGGAAGAACCAGAACATCGACACGCCCGCCGGTCCCGTCACGAAGTGGACGACGGACGACGACACGCACCCAATACCGTAGCCATGCCGCTCATTCAACTCATAGTCGTCCTAATCGTAATTGGGCTGGTCCTCTATCTCGTGGAATCTCTGCTCCCACTCGACCCAGCCATCAAGCAAGTCATCCGCGTCGTCATAGTCATCGCCGTCATCCTGTGGCTTCTCTCCCTGGTCGGGTTGATCCCCGCCCGTATCGGCATGTCCAGCCCACCGGTGTATGGCTAATGGCGGCCTACAGGTGCCCGGCCAGGGCTGGGTAGATGTTGCATCTCGCGTTATTGTTCAAGTAGGCTTCCCAGTCGTGGTCGCTGGGGTCCTACTGTGGTTTATTCTAGGGCGCTTTACCACCGACATGGGCTCCATCGTCAGCCGCATGGAAAACAATGCCCGAGCCATCGAGGTCTTCAATGGGGTGCAGCAGAGTCAGTTAGAAGAGATGAAGAAACACACCGCTGCGCTTGAAGAACAGACTCGCATGATGAAGGAGTTCCTTCTACAGAAGAAGTATGGGAAGGACACAAGCTACGAGGAGCCGCAATGAGTGCTGGGCCAATCAATCGCAAATACTACTTCGATTCCGTCCGCGGATCCCTCTTCAGCGGCTCCATGAAGCAGACCCAAGTCGACGGCCAGACTGTTCTCCTCGACTATGGTGAGATGCAATCCTGGGATGACCGTTGGCTCGCATATCTCCTGGCTACCACGTACCACGAAACGGCGCTAACCATGCAGCCCATTGCCGAATACGGCAAAGGGAAGGGCAAGCCGTACGGCCAACCCGACGGGCCGTACAACCAAGTTTATTACGGCCGTGGCTTCGTTCAGCTCACGTGGTACGACAACTACGTCAAGCAAGACAAGAAGCTCAAGCTCAACAACCAACTCGTCAAGGTGGCCGACACAGCCCTCGATCTGCAAGTCGCGACGCAGATCATCTTTGGGGGCATGGCAGACGGTGACTTTACCGGTGTTGGGCTCCCCAAGTATATCAATGACTCACAGACCGACTTCTACAACGCGCGCAAGATCGTGAACGGACTCGACCAAGCATCAACCATTCAGGGGTACGCAGTCAGGTTCCTGAATGCCATCACGCACCTACAAGGGGTTGCCAATGCCTAGCGTCAGCAAAGCCCAGCAGCACTTTATGGGCATGGAGTACGGGAAGGCGAAAGCCGGCGAACCAACCAAGGTCGACATGACCAAGAAGCAGCTTCGGGACTTCGCAGCGACCAAAACCAAGAAGCTGCCCGGTCACGTGAAGGGCGGGAAGCCAACTAGCGGCAAAGCCGTGCAAGCGAGAGCCCGAGCGCTCCGAAGGAGCGGCAAGTGAACATCAAGAAGAATCCTCTCGCTCAGAAGAGCTTCAAGAATCCCGAAGATGAGCTAAAAAGCTATATCGGCACTGGCCAAGGTCGAGCCCTGACGGGGCTCGCCAAGGGCTTACGTGCCTCCCAATCTGCCGGCAAGCGTCCAACGCGGTTTCGTACGACCGGTGGTGGGAAGACGCCCGCAGTCTAATGGAGTTTGAGTGGCCCTTCTGCGCGGTGTGTAACCGCGGCGTCGAGAAAGTCGAACGATTCGTCGACCCATTCTCGAACGACGTGCATTACGTAGTCCACTGCCACGGCACAACCGAGACTCAGGTCATCCGGGGCCTAGACTTGCACGATCAGACGTGGTTCTCTCGTGCCTAAAATCGACCTAAACGCTGAGCGGGATCGGCAGATCCAGGCGCTGCTACGAAGCATGTTCAAGACTGGCTACGAGGACGAAGATTCACCACTACGCCGGGAGCTATACCGTCCGCCGCCGCCACCAGAGCCGCCGGAGCCACCGGAAACACCAGCTCGCAAGAGAAAGCCCGAGCCCGACGAGGAAGAGCAGCCCAAGCCAATGGGCCTCAGGATGCGGGTTGAACGATATCCGGGAGCGTCAGATTTCATTCGTGGCATGGTGAAGCGTGGGTGGAAGCCTGAAGAAGCTGCTGGCGCCGCGGGCAATGTTCATGTGGAGAGCGGCTTTAGGTCCATCCCATCGAACGTGCCAGGCGAGCAGAGTTTTGGTCTCTTGCAATGGAATGGGCAGCGCCTGCAGGGCCTCAGGAACTATGCCACCGTCCACGGCCTAGATATAAACGATCTTGAGACCCAAATGGACTACGCGAACTTAGAGCGCACGGGAGATTCAGTCGCGTATGGTGGCACAGATGAGCGAGGAAATTATCGAGCGGCTTTCAAGCCGGGTGGCTCGCCGGCAGACATAGCGGAGAGGTTCGGTCGATTTGTAGAGCGCCCGCTCGACCTAGGGAGCACGCTTGCGGTCCGGCGGCGCGCTGCGGAGCAATACTACGGTGGATGATCTCGGGAACATGGCGGCTATGAACCGTCAGTACGAGACGCTGACTGACCTAGCGCCTCCCGAAGCGTCAGGACCTAGTATGGCCCAGATGTACCAGGATTGGTCGGAGCGTCACCCATATCTAAGCACGGGCGCTCAGCTTGGTGTGGACTATGCGCTCAGTCGGGTACCTTATGGCAAGCTTCTGCGAGGTGCTGGTCTTGATCGCTTGGGCGAGCTTCTTGATCTTGCTAACAGGGCGTACAGCCCAGGTGGCTTCAATCCTGAATACATCAGGGATCCCCGGCTCAAGTGGGGTGAGGCCGAAGAGAGTAAGCTCGGATCGGGATATGGGGGAAGCAAGAGCTATCGAATTCCCATACTCGATCGCCAAACCGACGAGCGATATGGTGACTTGTGGGCCACCATTGATAGAACGGGCAAGAACGCGCACATAGACTTCATGGGCGCCCGCCTGCCCAAGGGTGTTGGGCCTGGGCATCTCATTCACATCAAGGATGAGCTTCTTCAGCAGTTTCCTGAGCTCGAGTCAGTCACATTTGCGCGTGTGACGGGCGCTCGGGCAAAATCCGGGGCTGAGGTCGTCTCGAGGACCCTGCCACTTAGAGAGAGTGGCCCAAAGAGCTATTGGCACGGCGATCCCACACAACATATGACTCCCCAGCGGAGGAAGGTTCTGAGCCCCACGGCTCCTCCGCTTGAAGAGACCCCAACACCACCAAGAATTACTCCACAGACTTTGCCACAACCAGTTTCTCTCGAGCAGTACGAAGCTATCCTGAGAAGGCTTCGACAAAGATGAGCCGCCACCTCGACTACCGCGATCTTGAGCCCCTCGAGCGCCGCGTGGCACTCATGCGTGCGTCTGGCATGTCAGAGCAGACGATTGGGCATTTCATTGATGTCGATTACATGACCATCAAAGGGATACTCAATCGCCCGCGTGTTGCGCGCTATTTGCTTGCCATCGAGGCGACGTTTGCAGACGATATCAAGCACGGAGCGAAGGTTCTCGACGACGCGATCACACACACAGCCAACCGAGCCTTCTACATTGAGAAGGAGGTGATGGAACGGTTGTTTGAACAAAAAGAATCCGTCCGTGCGCAGCTCGGAGCTGCCACCACGGCGCAGGACATTCTCGACCGCGCTGGAAAGCGCGCGCCAACCAAGATCCAAACCGAGGTCACTCATACCATAGATTCGGAAGCCCTAGGCCGCGTGGCCCAAGTGCTGCAGGAGCATAAGGCCATTGATATCACGCCCCAAAACCGGGGCGGGGTGGGGTGGCGGGGCTCCGGCGAGAGGGCTGATGGCCGACAAGAAGTTTATCCAGAAGGCAATCAAGAAGCCCGGGCAGTTGCATCGAGATCTGGGAGTCCCACAGGGACAGAAGATCCCGAAGTCGAAGATAGCGGCGGCAGCAGCGAAGGGCGGCAAGATTGGACAGCGAGCGCGATTCGCTCAAACTCTTAGCAAACTGAGGAAAGGGTGATGGCCAAGACAGTTAAGAAGCCCAAGCCCAAGAAGAAGCCACCCATGCCCATGCCAGGGTATTAGCATGGCGAAGAAGTTCAGCAAGGCCCAAAAGGCCGCATTCGTCCAGCAAGTACGTACAATGAAGGAGCCAAAGCCACGGAAGAAGGTCCCCCGTTCAACCCGCGTGCCAAACGCCGACGGCGCCGGAGGAGCCCTCCCGTGAAGGCTATCAACAACGTCAAGCAGTACCAGGTTAAGTATCCACGCCACACGCCGCGCATCTCGAGGCTGCGGAAGTGGTACGACAGGTCGGAGTGGCGGCAGAGCCCTGAGGAGACCTACGGGAATGTGACGGGTGCGCTTGATGATACGTTTGCGGCCCAGCGGAATACACCTACTCTCGAGTCGACAAACTACCGAGACTTCACAAACCTAATGCGGCGGGCATCCACCGCGGGGATCAAGAAATACTAATGGCAAAGAAAGTTCCACCAAGGATCAAGCGAGCAGTTGGGATGGAAGCCAAAGCGCTGGCAGGTGGCAAGTCGCACGCGGCTGCCGAGCGCATGGAAAAGCGTGCACTGAAGGGGAAGAAATGAAGCAACCTGAGGACGAGGAGGAGACGCCCAAACCCCAGGAAGATGAGGTGCCCCTGCCTGATCCGGAGCCCACCGAGGAGGAGCTTAGCGAGATCGAAGAGGACGAAGACGACGAGAACGATCAAGCATAAGGTTCAATGAACTGAAGCCCATAGATGCTCAGTGACTTCGAATACGCCGGGATGGCGGCGGCCGAGGGTCTAGGCGATGACCACTCCGAAGAAGTGCGCCAAAGCCTGCGATACCAAGCTCAGCGAAGCACGTACGTCATGGGCAAGGCAATCATTGGCTTCGAGGACCTTGTGCCTGGTATACACGGAGATATGTGCCGATGGATTGAGCGACCAACTCGAAGAAAACTCGGTCTTGTGCCTCGTGATCACCTCAAGACCTCTATCTGGACGATTGCTGACACAGTACGTCATATCGCAGTTGACCCGAACATCCGCATGCTAATTGGCAATGAGACAGCGACTAATGCCGCGCATTTCCTCCGCAGGATCCAAGCCGTCTTCGAGCGAAGTCAGTTGTTTCGATGGCTCTTCCCCGAAGTCTGTCCCGATCCCCAGAAGACCAAGTGGAGCGAGACAGAAATGCTTGTGCCTCGAACGCACGACTATCCCGAGTCTACCGTCGAAGCTATGGGGGTGGGAGGAGCTGTTGTTTCGCGTCACTATACTCACATTAAACTGGACGATCTCGTTGGTAAGGAGGCTAGCGAATCGGTGGATGTGATGCGCAAGACGATCGACTGGTATCTGTACACCGAATCGCTTCTCGTGCGCCCCGCCGACCCAATCGATGTGTACGGCACGACGTGGACGTTCAAGGATCTCTATGCGTGGATCATCGAGCATGAGACCGATGTGGACCATTTCCACCGCAAAGCGATCGACAAGCGGGGCCGCGTGCTGTGGCCCGAGCGCTTCCCCATCGTCGAGCTTGAGCGCATCCGTAACAAGATTGGGCCCTTCAAGTTCAGCTGCCAGTACCAGAACGAGCCATTCGACCCAGAGCACATGACCTTCGACCCGGCCTGGCTTCGCTTCTATGAACTCGACGGTTGGTCAGCCGACGAAGACACCCAATCCCAGGTGTTGCGCATAGCAGGGCAGCCGAAGCCAGTCCGGGTCATCCCTATGATCCTGATCGATCCCGCGATTAGCGAGAAGAGCTACGCGGCGCGCTCCGCCGTGGTGTGCGCGGGTATGGACGAGCTGGAGCGCATCTTTGTACTCGAGGCGTGGGCCCAGCGATGCCAACCACTCGAGATGATAACCAAGGTCTTCGAGATGGCTGAGCGGTGGGACCCAATGCTGGTTGCGGTCGAGGGGGTTGCCTATCAGCGAGCCCTGAAGGGCTTCATGGAGATGGAGTGCTTGCGCCGTAGGCGGTGGTTGAACATTCGGGAGGTGAGGCCAGGTGGCCGGGAAGGTAAGGAGAGTCGCATTCGGGGACTTCAGCCTTACGCAGAGCGTGGACGGCTTTGGCTACGGCGCAGCACTTGCAAGCAGCTTGTGGAGGAGTTTGAGAGCTTCCCTCTGGGCGAGACTGTGGACACGCTAGATGCCCTCAGCTATGGCCCCCAGATATGGATCACACCAGAGGCAAGCTCCCAACCTGAACCTGAACCCGACGACAAGCCAATTCGGTTCGAGGGAATCTCCGCGTACACGGGTTACTGATGGCTGGCACAACTGGCGATATCATTTGGAAGAAGCTCGATCCGAAGACCTTCTACCTCTACAATGAGCCCCCGCCCGAGGAAGGTACACAAGAGAGTCCTACACAGGCTACTACTGAAGGGCCTGCCAATGAGCAGAACATCGCGGCTAGCGTCGCCAAGATGTTGGAGGAGAAGGGACAGCTTTCGCAACTAGATAAGGCGATGTTTCAGCATGATCTATCTAATATGGGCGTCGTGGAAGCCAGCCGTAGGGCTATTCGGCACTATCACACTCGACAGATCGCTGAGCTTCACCACGATCTCATGAAGAATCCCGACTCGGTGACCAGGGACAGGATCCAAGAGCTAATGGACAGCGGAGCCCTTCGCATAGAGCAAGATGGTGGCTTATATTCGAGCATTCCTTTGGCGCCCCATACGAGCCAACGCATTCTCGACGCCGTACGGACGCTGTGGACTCCAGAAGAGGAACCCGCGCAAGATACCCAAGACTTCAAGGAGCGGTACGAGCGGGAGATTGCGCAGCAGGAGGGAGAGGAGCAATAATGCCATCCACAGTCCAAATTGCTGTGGCAATGCAGGGACTCAACAACTTCGTGACTGAGTCTCTCAACGACGTGTATGTGACCCAGTTTGGACGGCACAACGTCGTGAATGTGCCCGTCCCAAACCAGTACTCGACGTACCTGTGGCCTGCTTCGGGCGAGACTATCGCGTACATCAAGTTCCCCCAGCAGGGCGCACCGTACACCATAACCATCACCCAAGATACCGCGGCTTCGGGCAAGACGCTCGTTTTCGTAGTCCCAGCGGGCAGTGGGTTCACGCCGTTCATTGTCCCATTGATCAAGGCAGCGGCCGACAACTCTGTGTACTTGGCGATCATGTCTACAGTCCAAATCCCCTCCCTACCGATCTTCTACTGGTAATATGACACCCACTGAATATCAGATGTTCCTCCAGCTTGCGCAAAGCGCGGGCCACCTCACACCGAACATGGGCCTGGGCACGCCTGCTTGGGATCCAAACGCCGGGCTGGCAGCCTATCGAAACAGGCAGCGTGCCCAGGGCCTAACTGCTAGCCAGCGGATGCACATGCTAACGAGCGCGGGAGTAAACGATCGGGCAGGGATGTACAAAGTGTTCCAAAACATGCATGCAACACCGTTTCAATCATTCATGCTGAATGGAGGTAAGCGATGAGCGGAATGTTAAGTGGCGGGGTCGACCCCATGGCGGCAAGCACCGCGCCATCGAGTATGCCAGGTGGACTCCCATCTGGTGGCGAGATGCTGATGCCTGGGGGCTCGCCCGAGACTGGCGTTACGGATCCGGCTCAAGCTCAGCAAATGCTGGACAACTTCAACTATATCAACCAGTTTGCGATGGGCCTAGGCGATTCGCCCGACGAGCGAACGAAGAACATACAAGCCATCTCGTCAATGGTGGCTTCCCTCGGTAAGACGGGGAAGGATATCACGAATTCGACTCTCCTACAGCGCATGATGAAGCATCGGCTACGGCCCATCGCCCCGCTGCCGGGGGGCGGGGAGGGCTATGGCCAAGCTGGAGGGGCAGTAGCCGCAGCGATGCCAAACACCTTCACACCAGATGTGGCCCAAGCAATCATGTCAAGAATGGGGTACAAGTGATGGGACGAGCACAAAAGAACGAGCGGCGTGGCGGCAATACCTCGGGGGTATCTCGCGCCACACAGATCAACAAAGGTGGAGCGGGTGGGATGAAGAGCAGCGGGGACCAAGGGCGATCGCGCAGCTCGAAGGTGTGGGGATGCGCTAAGAAGGTCTAATGCCCACTGTCTCCGGAGTGATCCCAGGCGCACCTGTTGCGCTTTCGGAGGCCGACCGAAAGTTCCTGCAGTCATATCTACACGAGGAACTTGAGGAGGCTCTACGCGCGCACGAGCAGAAGCTGACATGGATCGACGAGTCGAACCGCCTCTATATGGGGGAACCCCTCACGAAGCGGAAGACGTTTCCGTGGGACGGTGCGGCCAACCTGGTCGTGCCCCTGGTTGGCATCACAGTCGACTCCATTGTGGCCCGGATCATGAACACCATATTTGCCGTCGAGCCCTTCTGGTCCAGCGAGGCGCTGATCAAAGACCTCGAGCCCGTCGTACATCCCCTGCAGGACTTCATGGATTGGAGTCGCGTCAACGAACTTGATATGTACATGCAGACGCGCTCCTGGATCATGGAAGTCGTGAAGCACGGATGGGCCTATCTCAAAGTCTATTGGACCAGCTACACGCAGCGCACATTTCGAATCAAGCAGAGTGCTGCGCGCCCAGTCGATTCAATCGTGCGCAGGCCGGCAGTCGAGCACGTCCTACTCCAGGACATCATCTGTCAGGCTGGCATCGAGGACGAGCTATTCCAAAGTGAGTGGATCGCACATCGCATTCGTCTGACGGATGGTCAGCTAGCCTGGCGTGATCACGACCGGGTGTACAAAGACGTGGACACGATCATCAAGTCCAAAGAAGAGCCCACACCCGAACAGCGGCGCCTAGAGGAGAACCAGTTCGACAAGCTAGCCGCTCGGCCCAAGGAGAAGCTGAACACCCTCTACGAAATCTACGCGGACCTCCCACTGGCAGGTTCGAAGCTACCCGTCCCGGTGATGATCACCTTTCACAAAGACACACGAACCATTGCACGATGCGTCTACAACCCTGACATAACGGGCCAGCGTCCTTTCTTCAAGGGAAAGTTCCTTGATCGTGAGGGCAAGCGCGATGGAATCGGGATCTCGAGACAACTACAGCTCATCCAAGAGGAAATTAGCACAATACACAACCAACAGGTGGATAACGCAACTTTGGCCAATACCCGTTTTTTTGTTGGCCGTCGCGGCGTTGTACGCAATGGCACGCGCATTTGGCCTGGTCGCTTTCTGACTGTGCCGGATCCGGGACGCGATGTCGTCACCCTTCCGATGGCAGACATTTATCCCAGCATGCAGCAACTCGAGCAGTCGTGCCTCGCTTATAGCGAGCGTCGTTCGGGGATTGCAGACTATCAGTTGGGCCGTGAAAGCTCAGTTATTGGAAATCGCTCAACGGCGACCGGCACACTGGCCCTCATCCAAGAAGGCAATCGTCGGTTCGATCTTAATGTTCGCGATATTCGGGAATGCCTCGGAGACGTTGGTAAGAAGCTTCTCCTGCTTAACGCGCAGTTTCGCCCGGCGGGGATGGCATACTTCGTTAAGGGTAGCGATGGGCACCTGGTGGAGCAAGCTCTCAACCTGCCAGAGGATTTTATCGCGGATGGCATCGGTATTCAGCTCACCGCTTCCACGGCTACAATCAACCGTGAGATCGAGAAGCAGGGCTTGATGGCAATGATGGGTCAACTCACCCAGTATTACCAGCAACTCTTGCAAATCAGTGGCGTAGCCATGAACCCAGCAACGCCCCCACCCATTCAGCAAATGGCGCTTCAGATGGCGGATGGTGCGCGCTACTTGATGGGCATGATTGTCCAAACGTACGAGATTCGTGCAGTAGATACGCTACTACCCAAGAGCATAGCGGAGAACGCACAGAATGGCCAACCGCCAGGAGCTCCAGGAGGCCCTCCACAAGGTCCAGCACAGCCCGGAGTGGCAGCTTCTGTGGGACCACCTGCTGCAAGCACGCCAGGATTGCCTTTTGCGCCTGGTGGGGGTGGCCAGTTGGGATGAGTTCGTTGAGATTCGTGGTGAGATTAACGCACTAAACACATTCATCCAATGGGGTGACGACTTGCTAGATCGCCTCGAAGAGGCGCGTCAGCGAGAAGGGGAAGACAATGCCGGATACGGAAAACAAGGCGGCTACAACGGAGGAGAAGCCTGACTATGATGCCGAGATAGCACGCCTTAAGAAGGAAAACGAAGAATTCAAGGGCGTTGCGCAGCGGAGCCTCGAGGAGGCTGCGGGGGCGCGTGCCCAAGTTCAGGTGATCCTAGATCAGATCCAGAGGGCCGCGGCACAGGGCGAGATTCCCAAGCAAGACGCCAAGAAGGCTGTCGATTCACTTCGGGAACAATTCGACATGGACCCTGTGAAGGCAATGAACGACCTCGTGACGATGCGCGTGGGCCCCATCGTCCAGGAGTATTTCGGGCGTTCCGCGGACACGGAGCGACAAGCGGCGTATGCAGCGGAGCCCGACCTGTTCAAGAAGTATGGTTCCGAGGTAGAGGAGTTCATGAGGGACATGCCGCTAGACGTGAAGGCAAAAAACGGATCGTATCTGGCGGCACTCAAGTACGTGCGCTCGCAGCACCTCGAAGAGGAAGTCGAGGAAGCACGTAAGGCAGAGCGGGAGCGAGCTTCACAGCCTGAGGGCGCGTCACGCGCTGAACCCGACAAGGACCGGCGGAAGGTTCTCTCGCGCGAAGAGCGGGAGGTCATGAAGATCGGTTTCAAGGACATGTCGGAGGAGGAGTGGGACAAGTGGAACACTCCGGGTGGACTGAGGCCACCTCGGGCAAAGAAGGGCGGAAAGGCTGCGTAATGGGAATCGAATTTGTCAAGGATGAGAAAGACAAGCAGATGGGGTCAGGTGCCTACGATCCCCTGCATGTGAAGAACAAGGACCCCAACTATCACTACCGGTGGCTTCGCAAAGAGCGCCTCAACTTGACACGCAAGCGTGATTTCCTCAAGTACGAAATCGTGCAAAACGGGCCGGAGGAGGGCGTCTGTAGCGACAACACGCCCATGAAGGCGGGTGAGAGCGTGGCGGGCACCGTCGAGGTTGGCGACCTGGTGCTTGCGAAGATCCCGAAGGAACTCCACGCGGAGTACCGGAGGCGGAACAAGGCCAAGATCGACGCGATGGCCACCGGTGTGTCGGCGACGTTCAAGAACGCCGTCGCCACCGGGTTTGAGGAGCACAAGGACGTGCCGGGGTATGCCGGCTCGGTTAGCCGAGACGACATAGACTTGGAGGAACGATGAGGCAATTTACACAACAGCAGACTGTGCACGGGAATAGCCCGCTCACAGAGACCTATCCGGAGGCTGCGTCGCAGACCTTCGAGAGAGGCGCACCCGTTGTACTAACGGCAAATCAGATCACAGAGTGCGCGACACCACTCACGACTTCGGCAGGCCAACTCTTAGGGATCGCTGCCATGCCGGCGAACGGCGCTGGCGCATCTCGGTACCTTGGCCCCTCGACCAACCAGCCAGTGCAGGTCTGGATCGCCGACGATAACAACCTGTTCGGCATCCAGGTCACAGGGGGGACTGCAAACGCGGGCTCGCCCTACCAGATCGTGAAGACCTCTGGGCTGTGGCAGCTGAATGCGGCGGCGGCAGGGAACTTCCTGGTGTTCTTCACCTACACCGAGACGGTGACCAACCAGGTCATCGCCGTTGGGAAGTTCCTCGAGAGTTCTACCCAGCTAGGAAGGACAACCTGAGATGGTAAACGTAACTGGTGCGTTTTCATACTTGATCGCGCCGGGCTTGCGGAAGGTGTTCTTCCAGCTTCTAGAGGAGCGCCCCCCGGAGTACGACAAGATCGCAAACGAGGAGTCCAGCGAACGTGCATGGGAAGAGGATTTGGAGGTAGCGGGCCTCCGGTCCATGCCGGTGAAGCCCGAAGGTCGTGGTATTCAGTACCAGGACCTGCTGCAGGGTGGCAAAAAGAGGTACACCCACCTCACGTACGGACTCGGCTTCCGCGTCACATTGGAGATGATGGAAGACGATCTGTACAACGTCATGAAGAAGAATACGAGAGAACTCGCCAAGGCTGCACGCAACGCGAGAGAAGTCGCGTTCTTCAACATGCTGAACAATGCGTTCACCACCGAGTTTGGGTTCCCAAAGTTTGGGAACAATGAGTCCCTGATTGCCGCAACGCACACCAAGATGGGTGGCGGGACTGGGAGCAACAGGGCGAGCACCGACGCGGACCTCTCGCCAACCAGTCTCGAGGCCGCGATAATCGCGTTCGAGGTGTTGTCCGACGAGATGGATATCCCCTGCATCATCAAGCCAAAGCTCCTGCTGTGCGGGCCTCAGCTCAAGATGACTGCTCGGGAGATTCTGGGCAGCGAGTTCCGCCCATACACCTCGAACAACGAGATCAATGCTCTCCGCGAGGAGGGCCTTGATTACATGGTCGGCCACTACATCGTGGACCCCGACAGCTGGTTCCTGCTGGCGGGCAAGGGCGACCATGACCTGAACTTCTTCGAGCGGCAGCCGGAGCGATTCCAGAACGGGGACGACTTCGACACGGGCGATGCGAAGTTCAAGAGCTTCCAGCGCTTCAGCGTTGGTGCGGGCGAGTGGAGGGGCATCTACGGCTCGCAGGGAGCGTGAGTCATGCTCGCCAACACTAGCATCTTCCCACGTAACTGCAACATGGTGGGAAGCGACAAGGTTATCTCAGCGCTCGTGGCCAAGAGCCTCTCGGGTACCTGTGGCGTGGTTGTGTTCCAATCTCAGACTGGGGCTGAGGGATTCATCTATATCAATGGAACACAACCAAGCCAGGTGATGTGGGGTGGCGTGACCCAGGTGATGACCAATCCGGCAGGCGGTGTCGCGATTGGCACCTCGATCACCCACCCCGCATTCCCAAGCCAATTTCGCGTACCAGATGGTTGGTGTGTCCTTGGGTCGGAGCGAGTCTCGAGTTCGATCTTCATTCGAGGCTCGTACACCGTCACGGGGACCCCAGTGTGGCTCCCGCCAGCCATCGGGATCATGAATGCCCAGGGAGCCGACATCCACTACCTGTTTATGCTCGAGGCGCCCGTCGGGACGATCAAGCTCATGAATGGTAGCGAGGCGGACTATCTAGCGGGTGGGGGCTCCGCCACGGCGGTGGCTACCATCGCAGCAAGCGGGGGCTTGAGCGGGACGTACCTCAACTGGGACACCGTGCGCCGGGACGGGCGATCCACAATCGGCGACAATTGGCGTGGCTTCAATGCTCCAGTTGTCATCCAATCGGCCGGCAAATCGGGCGCGATTGGGCTCGTCACGGGTGACTGGTTGGGGGCAACGGCGATATATCTTGATCCAACCACCCATGCCGTTGTCACAACGGATCTCATATCATGGCAGACATGGGCACTCCCAGCGCCCGTTCTGACGGCTCTTGTGCCGAACACAATCACGGCGGCCACCGCTGGGAACTGGCCAGTTCAGATCTTTGGACAGCCCATAGAGGCTGGCCAGGCGGTGAACATCTATCTCGGTGGGGCATTGATGAGCACTGCCTCCGTGACCACTGCAGGCGTGGTCAACACGGTTATTCCCCACCAGGCCATTGGGACGTATCAAATTTCGATAAGTCAAAACGGGCCGCAGTCGAACCAGCTAGCATTCGTTGTGACGTAATGGACGCTCGCTACCGAATAGAGATCGAGCACGATGGGGAAGTCTGGGTCGTCAGCTTCCCCAAGCTGCCTGGGTGCTTCGCGCGGGCAATCGACCTGTTCGAAGCACTCAGTGCAGCTGAGTTCGCCCAGGACGACTATCTAGGCCGTTGGTGTGATGCCGAGCGGTGGGGAGAGCGTTGTGGCTAAGCCCGTCATAGTCAGCTTGCCGCGTCTGACGACTTCGGACGCACTCATCCAGTGGTCCCGTCACCTGATCGACTCCTTGCAGGACGTGATGAGCGGCAAGCGGATGGGCCAAATTCACCCCGACTCGATCATTGGAGGCGTGACTGGTGGTGCCCAAGGTCCACCGGGACCACCGGGACCACGAGGCCCAGCGGGGCCAATGGGGCCACCGGGACCAGCTGCGACGGGAGCCTACCGGTTCGTACAGGCGTCGGCTGCGGCGACGTGGACGATCACTCACAACTTGCCATTCCGGCCCAATGTTACCGCGGTGGACTCGACGGGTCGAGAGGTGATTCCCGGGACCATTGATTACACAAGCGACATTAGCGTGCAGTTGACCTTTTCGGCCGCGGTGGGCGGCGAGGCTTATCTGAGCTAATATGCCTACTATCTACGGCCCGCTAGATATCGTCAAGAACGAGCTGCGTAACGCGGTGATGCAGAACCTTGGCTCGGCGCCAGCGTCGCCAGTCAAGGGCCTGATGTACTTCAGCACTGTCGATAATACACTGTACTGGTACGACGGGACACAGTGGATTGCCGCCAAGGCTGCAGCAGGCGCCATCCCAGCCGCCACCGTCACGACGCAAGCCATTGGCGACGCCCCAGTTGTTGGCACGGGCACGAACTATGCCCGTGAAGACCACAAGCACGGAATGCCGGGTTTTGGTGCTTCTACAGCACAGCTAACCTTCGGCCAAGCCAAGAGCGACGGTACCGCTGTCACCGTCCCGCACTCAGACCACACACACGGCACGCCGACGCACGTGGCTGCTGACCACACGTCAATCCCGCTTTCGACGTTCGCGTTCCCGATCCAAGACATCGTGATGAACGGCTTCAAGTTCACGGGTCTGGCGACGCCAGTCAATGCGGGCGACTCCGCTAACAAGGGTTACGTCGATGGCGCGATCAATGGCCTAAGCTGGAAGGACTCCGTACGAGTCGGGTCAACCGCGAACATCGTCGTGGCGACTGGAGGCTTGATTGCCGTCGATGGTGTGACAGTCGCAGCGGGTGACCGCGTCCTCCTGAAGAACCAAACCACGGCATCAGAGAACGGAATCTACGCTGCAGCATCGGGCGCTTGGACACGCACGGCGGACGCCGCACCGCCCTCGGGCGATCTCGTGAATGCTGCGGTCTTTGTGAACGAGGGCACGACGCAAGCCGATACTGCGTGGGTCTGCACGACGAATGCGCCCATCACGATTGGCACGACCCCACTCACGTGGGTCCAGTTTGGCGCTTCGACGAGCTATATTGGTGGCGCGGGCCTCACGCTGACCGGCAACACGTTCGACGTGGGCGCTGGTTCGGGTATCCTCGTTGCGGCGGATACCGTCGCAGTTGACACCAGCATCATCGCGACGAGGGCATACGTCGACACGGGCTCGAACGTCGTGCATCGGTACGCCGCCGCACTCACGGGCACTGCGTCGCCGGAGACTGTGACCCACAACCTGAACACGCGAGACATCCATGTCTCCGTCTACAATGGCGCGACGCCCTACACCGCGGTGCAGGTCGATTGGGACGCGGCGACCGTGAACACAGCGACCATCCGCTATAACCCCAACTTGGGCGCGGGCTACCGCGTCGTGGTGTTTGGATAATGCCTCGGAGCTTTGGGATCACGAACGCGGCGCCGTATGCGACCGCCCCAGCGGTGGGGTCGGCAGGCGACGTGTATTGGAACACTACAGAAAAGACTCTGTATGGCTCGGACGGAACCAACTGGTACAGGGTAGGCCCCAGCGTGTCCATCGGGCTTACAGCGCCGGGCTCGCCGATCGTGGGCCAGCTGTGGTGGAGGAGCGATACGGGTAACATGTTCATATACTATGACGATGGGAACTCCCAGCAGTGGGTTCCTGTTAGAGGGTCATAATGGCGGCTCTCGACTTCCCAAACAATCCGACTGTTGGACAGCAGTGGACCGGTACGAACGGAGCGCTGTACTCGTGGGATGGTGCAGTGTGGAATATCTCGACCATCCAACCGGGCACCACAGCGGGTGGAGACCTGACGGGTTCATACCCGAACCCTAGCATCGCGCCCAACGCGGTGAACCGAACTGAGGTCAATGCGGACTGTTGGCTTTCGCCCGTACCGGTTGCGGGGGACGTGGGCAAGGTGCTTGAGGTCACTGCGGGGCCTGCGCTTAGCTGGGTGGCGTTGCCAGCGGTTGGGGGGTCAGATGGTTCCTTGGGCACGCAGACCAAGTATACTACCAACGTCACCCTGACTACGGCGAACCAAGACACCCTAATCGATTGCTTCTTCGGCAATGTGCAGGCGACGCTTCCAGCATTTAACACGAACCTATCGGGCAAGGTCTTCCGTCTCACTCGAGTCGACTCGACTCCCGCGAACACGGCGACGATCATGCCCGCGGGGGCGGACACGATCGATGGCGTGAATGCATTCATCACGCTTGCAGTGAACGAATCTATATCGCTGATGGCGTGCGGGACAGTTGCGAACCAGCGCAACTGGGTTCGCGTCTCCGATACACCGTGGAAGACAATCCAAACGGGTAACATCATTACCCCCTCCGATACAGTCGGTGGGAAGGTGCTCGTTATGCCGCTTGGTGGCAACTCCATCCAGTGGGGTGGCCGCACAGTCAAAGGCCGACTCGTTTCGCATGTGAATACTGATTGGATGGAGTTTGTCTCTAACGGCTCCATTGCAGCGGCCGATGCAAGCTGGACCTTCGATGATGCTACCAAGTCCGCGTGGTCCGTCGCGATGCGGTCCGATGCGACCGCTGCGAACGACTCATTCAACGTTTACCACGGAGCGGCTGGGGCGTCCCCGATCACGTGGACCAACTATCTTGGCCTCGACTCGAACGGGAACTTGATCGTCAAAGGTATGCCCGCTACTAGCGCGGCGGGCTCGATCGTACTCGGCACGCAGGGCTCGACGAGGGGCCGCGTGCAGACGGACAACACGGGTACTGGGGTTGGGAATTGGACGGCTATCGCGTCGAATGTGAATGTGAAGACGAACACGCTAGACGACTCTACAGTACCTGGTTGGTTCCTCGCGGTACAATCGCCGGCGGCGTCGGACAACTTAATCGTGGGTCGCTATCCGGCAGCCAGTAGTGTCTATGCACAGGTGTTGACGGTTCGTAGCAATCAGGTACAGCATCAAGGAATTGATGGTCAGGGTTCCTTTATCGACTCAAGAGGTGGTGGATCGAATAATAGCGGGAACTTTCGAGGGTTCAGCTGTGCGGGCACCGGTAGCTCTCCAACCCCAACGACCAGCGGTTCGGAGCTAGTTAGAATAGCCGGATTTGGCTGCCATACTGCCGGGCAAAACTTCAGTGAGCAGGCGTACATGGCGTTCAAGGCGGCGGAGAACTGGAGCGCTGCCACGCGGGCTTCTCAAATCTGGTTCTACAATACACCAGCAGGTTCCACGTCGGAATCGAACTACATGTACCTGGATCAATCTGGGAACTTCGTCATCTCAGGCGTTGTGGGCCAGAAGGCTAGCGGGACGACGTGGGCGAATCCTAGCGATCCGCGGCTCAAGACTGATGTCGCATCCTACGAGAAAGGACTCGCGGAGATTTGTGCGCTCGAACCAATCTCGTATCGACTAAAGGCGCAGTCTGACGGGCCTCTTCACTATGGATTCGATGCGTCGAAGGTTCGCGGGATCTTCCCTGAGTGCGTGTCGTCAACTAGGATGAAGCTAAACCCGACAGACGACGAAGAGACGGACGACGTGCTCGTGTTCGATATGCACCCGATCTTGGTAGCACTGGTCAACGCGATCAAGGAGCTTAGGCCACAGTGAGCCTCCCAGTTTTCCCAGTCGCGCATGAGCAGTGGTACGAGTGCTGGATCTGCGGGTTCGATTATCCGCTAAGCACGGCTACGCGTCACTATCGGTCGAATAGGCTCGTCTGCCAATACTGTGACGATCAGAAGACCCACGTTGATAACCTCGCTGATATGATGCTACCCAGCGAGGCAGAGGCGAATAGGCGCCGCGCGCCGGATCAGCCTGTTACATGCCAAGGGGAAGTGTCGGGAACGCGGTGGTATGAGGGTCGCTTCTATGAGGGCCGGTGGTACGATCCGGGAGATGCCGATTGTTCTGGGCGCAACCTAAGCGACAATCCGCTCGATCCACAGCCGGAGCCCCCACTTGGTCCAACTTTAGGAGTATAAATGCCAGCACCTCAGAGCACGATCATTCTCTCGCGCGCTGTCAAGCGTGGCAATGTGCGTACGTTTGACGAGGAATATAATAAGGGCTTCACCGATATTTGGGCGAGCGAGGTAGACGCGGACTTCGACCAGCTGTACGACGCGTGGAACTATGTGCTTGGCCAACAGCGCGTTGTGATCGATCCCACGCCTCCACTCAACCCAAATGTTGGTGATCTGTGGTGGCGCGACACCGATGGGAACCTGTTCGTTTACTACGATGATGGAAACTCCCGGCAATGGGTACCCGCGGTATCCACGGGCCAATATCTTGGGACGGGCCTCCCCACGGGGGATGTACCAGCCGGCGGTGATCTTACAGGGAGCTATCCGGCGCCGCTCATAGCTGGCCGCAAGGTGACTGGGGCGAAGATTGCTCTCAATACCATCCTCGATGAGAACGTCAGCAGTGTGGGGTGGGCTAAGCTCACGGGTATACCGGGCCTCGTGCACGTGGGCGATGCGGCGGGTGGGGCGCTGACGGGAACGTATCCAAACCCCGGGGTGGATTACAACCAAATCACCAACAAGCCCGTGATACCCTCGAGCTTCCCCCCATCAGGACCTGCAGGGGGAGATCTGGCGGGCACGTATCCGAACCCGACGGTTGGGGCTCTCAAGATAAACAACGCGAAGATCAGCGATGTGAACTGGAGTAAGATAACTAGCGTCCCTGCCGCGTTCCCACCAAACGGGCCTGCTACCGGGGACCTCGATGGCTTGTATCCAAACCCAGTTATTCGTGTAGGCAAGGGAGTCTTCAACAGGAACTCGGCCTACAACTTGAACCAGCTTACGCTCAACACGAACGAGCAGATCATGCAGGAGCTGCAGTGGTCGAGTAGGGGCGGCTCGTTCTTGATTCTGGCGGGCGTGCATGGGAGGTACATGCAGGCCCCGACTTTGCCATGCGGCATAACTTCGGTGATTCGCGTGGGTGGTACTGCGGGCACCATTGGTGGCACGACGGTGTCGTGGCAAGTCGTGGGAACGACAGGGGTGCCAGGCTCGCAGACGCCTAACGGGACGGTCCCATTCTGTGTCACGCATGGGTACGTGTCTTCGGGCCAAGCAACGGGCCCGCACTTGGTTCAAATGACTGTGGGCATGACGGGCCAACCGACTGCTGGCCTAAACCAGGCCGACTCTAGTTGGATCGCGATAATGGAGATGGCATGACAATCGAGGAACGATGCAAGATGCTAGAAGATAGGCTCGCGGAACGTCGCAACTTGCTGGCCCAAACGCAGCGCGAGTGCTTCCAGCTCGAGGGGGCCATCCTGGCCCTGAGGGAGTTCATCAATGAACCCAGTGGTGAATCCGCAGCTGTACGACGACCTGAAGGCGGAAATCATTCAGCGACTGGGGAACCGCCAGGACCTGACGGATCGGGTGGACCAGTGGGCGATGGACGCATTCACGGAGTTGACGCAAGCTCCGAAGGCTAGCTTCCGTGAGCTAGACGCACTGTACCAACCAACGGTCACGTCGGGTACGTCGAAGATTACCGTCCCTGCAGACTTCTGGTTCATCCTGTCGATGCGTGACGTATGGCGCAAGCTAGACCAGATCCACTGGCAGGTCATTGACCGCACGTATCGGGCGACTGGGATACCTACGCGCTACGCGCGGTTCCAAGATCAGATCGAGTTGGATCCTATCCCTAACCAGGACATTGAGTACCGCATCAGGTACAGGAAGCGCCTCCCCAAGCTAGCGGAGGGCATGATTGTCCCGCTAGAGAGGGAGTGGCATGAGTTGCTTGTGACCCTGACGGTCGCGAAGGGACTCAGCGCACTCCAACGGTACGAGGAATCGGCGGGGCACCGGCAGATGGTCGATGCGGACATGCTATCGAGGCAAGACCTCTTGACCCTTGAAGAGGATAACTATGAGTCAACCATTGGCATCCGCTTCAAATGACTGAAGCAGCAAGCAGATCCGAGGCGGGGTGGGGCGGGGTGGTCCGGCTGCTCGCTGATGGGGTGGTCCGGCCGTAATGGCCCAACAAGTCTTCACTCGCTACGGTGTACCATCGAAGGGCCTGTGGACCAGTGCGGCCGCCGACTCGATCGGTCCCGAGTACACGCCCTGGTGCCAAAACGTGCGCTTTCGCTTCGGGCGTGTGGTCCGGACGCCCGGCCGGTCGAAGGCGCTGCAGACCATGGCGAGCGATGTGAACATAATCGACTTCGCGATCCACACCCGCGAAGACGGCACGAGGGATTATTGGACGCTCGAGAAGAAAGGCGCCGCAAACCAAATCTCTCTGTTTGATGCTGGGAGCAATTCATTCGGCACAACGCAGTCCCTGCCAATGACGACGGCCTTTGGCTCCCGCTACAGCTGGACACAGGGCGAAGAGAAGCTTTTCGTTTGTAGGGCGAGCGAGATCGTCGCAGTTGACTTCGACGGGACACTCATAACCCTGGAGCAGCTCACGGCCCCCAACGCCATGTTCGTTGAGTACTTCAAGAATCACCTGGTCGCAATGAACCTCGTAGGCCACGGGAACGTCTTGGGCCACTCGAATTGGATCCAGTGGTCCCGCGCGGCCAACTACAACGACTGGCAGCAAGGTGAGGACGCCCAGGGCATCATCCACGGGGGCCAGCTCGAGCTGTATGATGGAGCAGTGGAGCCCATCACTGGTGGGAAGGTTCTGAACGATCGTCTGGTAATCTATCGCAACTCATCGATTACGGATCTGAACGCGACGGGCGACGCTCTGAACGCCTTCCTGCCCGAGAATCGAGTCTTCGGCATTGGGTGCCTTCTGCCCTGGTCGTTGGTCTCGTTGGGCCAGTTCCACATATTCGTGGGCAACGATTTCAACATATATGCGTGGGATGGCGCCAACTTGGATCCCATTGGCTCTCCCATTCATCAGTATGTGCGCCAGCTATTCGACCCATACACCGCGACAGACGCGCTGCACATACCCTTCGCCGCCGCATTTCGAGGCTTCAAGGAGTATTGGCTCGTCATACCCGAGCGGGGCACAGAGAATCATATTGTCCTGATCTATGACTACTATCGCAACTCGTGGACTCGTGATGTGTTCACGAGCCTGTACGCCCTGATGGAGAGCATCCAGATGGGCCCGACGGGCACGCGGGGCTTCGACGCGACGGGCTTCCCGATGATGTACCCGCTGCTGTTCGCGGGGGCGGGGAACGACTTCTTCATGATCGATGAGCGAGTGACTGGCGATTGGTACGACGATCCCCAAAATGGGGGGATGGACATGTTCTTCGACACGCCGGACATGTACTACGCCCAGAATGGGATGGGCAATGGGACCCTCGAGCGCATGGTCATATCGAGCGACCTGCCCCGCCACGGTGGGGAGCCTCCGTACGAGCTACTCGTGAGCGTAGACCGAGGGAACTCCTTCCCGTATGGCGTGGTTATCGTCCCGGAGGACCGGCATTGGGGCTTCGAGTTTGCTGACACTAATCTAACATCGAACGTTCGGCGGTACAGGTTCTTTTACCCCAAGCAGAATGGGCCAGCTGCGCCCACATTGAGAGCGTACACCGATGTCTACATCCCAAGCGGAGAGTTCTTCCCCATCAACCAACTCCTCAATCCCCAAGACCCTAATATTCCGACCACTGGTTCTGTCGAAAGGAAAGATGGAGTACCT
>Ga0126375_10000006_pt1 | contig 47577 bp, 79 predicted proteins | sample PanSoiMetPlot_14_FD_109577 | JGI IMG/M metagenome (GOLD analysis project Ga0126375, IMG submission 109577) | Tropical forest soil microbial communities from Panama - MetaG Plot_14 | ecosystem: Environmental > Terrestrial > Soil > Tropical forest | place: Panama | collected 2016-02-17 | reverse complement strand
GCCGCTCGCGATCAGCTCGGCGACGGCGCGTCGAGCGTGCGCGACGCTCACGCGGTCACCGGGGATGGTCAAGCGCGCCGCGACCTCCTCCGGTGTCGCCGGCGAGACGCGCCCGGTGACGAAGTCGCTGCGCAGCGACATCAGCAGCTTGAACCCCAGCGCGCTCGTGTGCGCCATCTCGTCGTCGCCGATCCAGGTCTCTCCCGGATCGCGGTCAGCCGGCGGTCCGTCGCGTAACCACCAGCCGCCCCGCGTGATCGCGCCGTCCGTCATCGGTCCGACGCTGGGTCTCATCCAGAACCGTTTCGTCTCGTCCTGCATCCGTGGTGCTCCTATTCGTCCGTCGTGGTGGCCGCCCCCCCGGCCCCGTGTCTTGCCCGCAACGTCCCGTTGGTGTCCGGGAATGCTCGGCGGCGCGCCGCACGGGCGGCGGCGCGGTCGCCTAGTCTACGCCGATCCTACGCCGATCGCGCCCGCTCCTGCCGCGCCCGCTCGCGCAGCGTCATCGCCGCCGTCACCGAGCGCCGCGTCGAGAGCAGGATCCCCAGGCGCCAGCACCAGAGCCGCGCCGTCGAGGTCGGGATCCCCAGCTCGGCCGCCGCGCCGGCGAGCGAGCCGGTCCGGTTGACCAGCGCGACCAGCAGCTTGTCGATCGGCTGCCCGTGCGCCTGCTCGATCGCGAGCATGCGCCGGGTCCGCATGGTGAGCGTGGATGGGGGCACGATCGTTGGTCCTCCTTCGTCGGGCGCCGTCAAAGGCCGAGCGTATTATACGTCGTTCCGTCAACTACTTGACAGCGCGCGCAGTATTGCCCCGCACGGCGCGGCGCTGTTACCATCGCCTCGTCGCGGCGTCGCGGCGCGTGACTGTCCGGCCGGCGCGCGGGATGCCGGCCGCCAACGCGGTCGTGCGCTCGCGGCACGGGAGCGCGGAGGAGGAGGTCACCGTCGTCGTGTCCACGCGCAAGGAGTCGATCCCCAGCACGACCGAGCCCGGTCCGACGGCGCGCATCGGCGCCGAGGTCAAGCGCTGGCGCGAGGAGCGCGGCCTGTCCCAGGCGCTGCTCGCCCACCGGGTCGGCGTCAGCCCGAGCGTCATGAGCCGGCTCGAGTCCGGTCAGATCGCCGACCCGCGCGCGAGCTTCGTCCACCGCATCGCCGCCGAGCTGGACGTCCCGGTCTGGGCGCTGATGAACGCCGCCGGCCCGGCGCGCGGCCCCGACCCGCGCGCGCTGCTCAGCGAGCTGGCGCTGCTCGTGCGCCACCACCTGCCCGTCGCGCTGCCGCGACCGCCGACGCCGGCCTCGACGACGGCGGCCTCGATCCGCCGCGCCGGCGAGGCCGCGCCCACCTTCTGGATCTACGCCCCGCAGCCGGGCGAGGAGGGGCACAAGCTGCTCGTCGTCGCGGTCGCCGGCGACGGCTTCGCGCCCCAGCTGCGCGACGGCGACGACGCCGTCGTCGACCAGGACGCCGCCCCGCGCCTGGGCGACCTCGTGCTCGTGCGCGGGCGCGGCACGCTCTTCGTGCGCCGCGTCGTCGGCGCCCGCGACGGCCGCCCCGTGATCGCCGACCCCGACGGCGCCGTCGACCGGGCGGTGACCTCGCGCGTCGTCGGCGTCGTCGTCGAGCGGCGCCAGCGCGTCGCGCGCGGCGCGACCCCGGTCGCCGAGCTGCTCGCCGCCGCCGACGCGACCCGCCGATCCGGCAACCCCCGGCCCGAGATCGCGGTCCGCGCCGGGTGAGCCGCGCCGTCCGGGTCGACCGCGACGACCTCGAGCGGCTGACCTCGGCCGCGACCGCGTTCTGCGCCCTGCAGCGCGTCGCGGTCCAGGAGCGGATCCCGCTGCCCGACGTCGAGGCGTCGATCGACGGCGTTCGACGCACGATCACGGCCGCCCACCTGGCCGCCGATCTGGACGCGCTCGAGACGGCCGTCGTCCGCGCGCGCCGCCTGCTCGGCTGGCGACGCTAATGCCTCCCTTCAAGCCGCTGTCCGAGCGTCTGACCGACAACAGCGAGCGCATGCCGTCGGGATGCTGGGAGTGGCGACGAAAGCTCGATAGCGGGGGATACGGACAGGTCGGCGTCGGTCGTCGCGTACTAGGGGCCCACCGCATTGCGTACGAGCTCGCGTTCGGGCCGATTCCGGAAGGGCTGGAGATCGATCATCTATGCCGCAACCGAGCCTGCGTCAATCCGGCCCATCTCGAAGCGGTTACCCCTCGTCTCAACACGCTGCGAAGCAATGGACTTCCGGCCCTGAACGCCAAGAAGACGCACTGCGTCAACGGGCATCCGTTCGACGACGACAACACCTACGTCTGTCTTAGACGTGGTCATCTCGTGCGCCACTGCCGCGCGTGCAATCGCGCTGCCGTCGCTCGTCGAAAGGAACGGCGGCGGTGAGCGCGCTGCGCCCCGACGAGCGCGCCGCGCTCGCGCGCGACTGGGAACCCACGCCCTGGCAGTGCCCCGACTGCCGTCACCCGCTGCGGCGCGTGACCGATCCGCGCGCCGCCGACCGCTTCATCTGCACGACGCCACGCTGCGGTCGCGTCTGGATCGTCGTCGGCTGGTCGGCGCGCGGTCCGCGCCTGATCTGAGGCGCGCCACGTGACGGTGACGTCACGTCACGTCACCGCACGCGACGGAGGTGACGTCACGTCACAGGTGACCGCCGGTGACGTGCTACACTCGCCGCGCTCCTCCCCGCCGATGACCGAGACGAGTCCGCGTTCCGACGGCGCGCGCGCCGGACGCTACCTGCCGCTGCGTCAGGCCGCGCCCTACCTCGGCCGGCCGGCGCACCAGCTGCGGCGCGCGATCCATCGCGGCGAGCTGACGGCGTTCCGCGTCGTCGAGCGCCCGCAGGGCATGACGTTCGAGGTCTGGGTCGACGACGACGTGACGGCGCGTGTCGTGACGGCGCTGAACGGCGTCGGTGACGTGACGCCCGGTGACGTGACGGCGATCGACCGCGCGTGTGACGTAACGCCCGGTGACGTGACGGTCGCTGACCTGGCGGCTCGCGCGTCGGCCCCCGCGCTCGTGCTCGCGCGCGAGGTCGGCGCCGCGATCGAGCGCGTCGCCGCCGAGAGCCGCGCGACCGCCGAGCGCGCCGTCCGCGCCGAGAGCGAGCGCGACCAGCTGCGCGCCGAGCGCGATCAGCTGCGCGCCGCGCTCGAGACGCTACGAACCGCGCGCCGCGCCCGTCCGTGGTGGCGCGCCTGGTGAGCGCGTCCGACGTCGACCCGCGCCTGCGCGCGCTCCTCAGCGAGATCAAGCCGACCGTCATCGCGCTCGTCGCGATCGACGACGAGGGCTACCTCGCCGTCGCCGGCGTCGCCGATCAGCCGATTCCGTACGCCTTCGACGGCTGCCTCTTGACGCTCGACCTCTCGGTCCTCGTCGAGCCGCGCCCTCGTGCCAGATCGCGCCCGCCGTCGCGTGGACGACGTTCGCGCGGGATCTGACGATCCCGCGCGCGGGGACACCAAATCAGACGTTCCGCGCCTGGCGACGTCCTGGCGCGATCCTGGCGCGTCGGCGCTGACTTATCGTCAAGCCCCGGGCGTTCGACGGGCCGGCGCGGTCCCGACAGGAGCTGCGGAACCGTCCGGCCCGTCGCGGCGCGTCGGCCACGCCTAAAGCCCGTGGCGTCCCGACGCGGCGCACCAGCACCACGCAGGCAGCACCGATACTAGCGCACGCGCGCCCCGGCTGACGAGTCCGCGTTATCGACGGTCGAGGCGGCGCGGACCGCCCGGCGTCGCGTCGTCGTCGTCCTCCTCGGCCGTCGGCCGGCGCCGCGACCGCGCGGCGCGCTCGCCCATCACCAGCTCGCGGAAGTAGTCGCGGTCGAGCTTCAGCGTCTCGATCTGGGCGATCATCACCGCGCGCTGCTGCTCCATCTCGCGCGTCACCGAGGCGATCTGGACGTCCTTGGCCGCCAGGAGCGCCTTCAGGAGGTACGAGATCGCGCCCGCCAGGCTGCCGATCACGGCGACCACGACCGTCATCGTCGTGCCGGTCAGCTGCACCCCCTCCACGTCTCACCTGCCCTTGCCGGGCGGCGCGCGGCCGTGGTTGGGGTTGCCCGTCGGCCCGGGCGGGCCGTTCTTGCTCTTGCCCGGTCCGCTCGCGGGCGGCGGCGCGGGCGTCGGCGCCGGTGGCGGTCGCGCGGTCGGGGGCGGTCGTGGCGCCGGTGGCGACGCCCGCGTCGGTGGTGCTGGCGCGGCGGTCGGCGCGGGCGGCGTGCCGACCGCCGGAACGGGGAGCGGCTGCGCGGGCGGCGCCGGTGGCGGGACGACGACCGGGACCGCCGGGACGACGACGGGCGTCGCGATCGGCGGCGGCGCGTTCGTCGACGGCCAGGGCGTCGCCGTCACGATCGGCTGAGAGACGACCGGCGCGAACGCGTCGGGTGCGCGCTGGACGACGCTTCCCGTGACCGAGCCCGCGCCCGGTGCCACGCCGAGCGCCGACGGCTGACCGCCCGCTGGGACCGACGACGACGACGCGACGATCGGCGCCGCCAGCGTCGCCGTCCCGGCACCGCCCGCGAGCGTCGGCGCGCGCGTCGCGGGATCGCTGGTGGTGCCCGTCGTCTCGTCGTCGTGGTCCGGCATCAGCCGCCCCTCGACCACGGGCGCGAGCAGCGTCGCCGCCGTCGTCGCCTCCCGCATCCAGTCGTCGCGGACCGATTCCGCCGACGCGGCGATCCGCGTCTCCTCCTCGGCCGCGCCCTCCCGACGCCACCAGTCGTCGCTCGGCGCCGGACCGATCACGGCGCGCACGGCCGGCACCTGGGCCGAGGCGACCAGCAGCAGCCAGAGCGCGACCGCGAGCACGCCGCCGGCGACGACGTGGGTCGCCGGCTCGTCGACCAGCGCCGTCCCGAGGGCACCCGCCACGCCGCGCGTCCGCGCCATCGCTCGACTCTAGCGCTCGCCCTTGCTCGACCGCACCATCGTCTTGACCGCCTCGGCCGCCGCCGCGACCCCGCTCCCCATCGAGGGCCAGCCGGCGGCGTGCCAGTCACCCGCGACCGCCTGCAGCTGATCGGCCAGCCCCCAGGTCGTGTCCTGCAGCGCCGCGACGTCCGACGCCGGCGGCGCCGCACCCCCGGCGTAGCCGAGCGCCGCCAGCGCCGCCGCGTCGCCCAGGAAGCGGTTCAGGTCGCAGTCGCCCGAGACGCCGGGGACGCTCCCGTGGGCGCTGTACTGCCAGATCGCGATCGACGACCAGCTCGGCGGCGGGTCCGGCCGCGCCTCCTGGTAGGCCGCCAGCCAGAGCGGGTAGGTCGCCAGCGCCGGCGTGTCGCAGCCGTGCGGCCCGGTGTACCACGTCCCCGAGTAGAAGAGCGGGCGCACGCCCAGCGCCGCCTCGGCCGCCGCGAGCCAGTCGAGCGCCCACCGCTCCAGCTGGGCCGTCGGCGCGACCTCGGTGTCCTCGAAGTCGAGCGCGACCAGATCGCCGCTCGCGAGCCCGCCCGCCGCCGCCAGCTGCTCGCGCAGGAGCGCGACGCTCGCCGCCGGCTCGACCCGGCTCGGCCGCGCGAAGTGGTACGCCCCGCGCGTCAACCCGCTCTCCTTGATCGCGGCCCAGTTCGTCGCGAAGGTCGGGTCGCGGTAGCCGCCGTCCTCGCTCGCCTTGACGATCGCGAAGCGGCGCCCCGCGCCCGCGACCGCGCCCCAGTCGACCGCTCCCTGCCAGTTCGAGGCGTCCACGCCCTCGAGCACCGCGACCTCCTCGCCGCCGTCCGGTGGCGGCCGCCAGTCCCGGATCACCGTCTCGATCGCCGTCCCGGCCGCGTCGAGCGGCGTCGCCAGCGCCGCGTCGGGGCTGCGCCACCGCCAGGCGAAGTAGCTCACGACGACGATCCGCGCCTCGCCGGCGCACCAGTCGAGGAAGGGCAAAAGCTCGGCGTTCGCCCAGGCGTCGCGGTCGACCGTCCGGCCGGCGGCGAAGTTGCACTCGGTGACCGCGATCCGCCCCGACGTGCGCGCCAGGTACCACGCGACGACGTCGCGCATCTCGGCGAACGACCCGTAGGCGTGGACCGCGTGATCGAGCGGGCGCCCGTCGGCGCCCACGTCGCGCACCCACGACGTCCAGTCGGGCATGCCCGGGCTCGGCGGCATCGCGAGCAGCCGCTCGGGGTGGCGCGCCTGCCGCCGCACCGTGTCCTCGAACGCGAACCACTCGTCGCGCCCGCCGACCCAGCCCTCGAGCGGCAGGTTCTGCTCATTGCCGACCTGGGCCAGGCCGCCGACGCCGGTGCAGCGATCGAGCCGAAGCACCAGCCAGCTCGGCTCGGGGTTGCCGGTGAAGTACGGCCGGTCGCACCAGAGCCGCCCGTCGGCCGCCGCCGCCTGGCCGAGCGCGAGCGCGCCGTGGTCCCAGGCGTCGTCCTTCGAGACGGTCGCGACGCACGGCGTCGCCGGCGCGTCGCTGTCCTGATCCGAGAGCAGCACGAAGCCCTGACTCAGCACGGCTCAGTTCTCGCGCGACGGTGGCGTCGTCGTCGTCGTGCGCCGGCGCCGCCGCTTGCGCCGCTGTCCGCGCAGCCCGAGCGCGGCGGCGATCAGCCCGGCGACGACGACGACGACGGGCAGCCACGCGTCCGAGAGCGCGCGCCAGAAGTCCATCTCGGTCGCGCTCACGGCGTCCCTCCCTAGCCGACCGGCGCCGGCGCGACGACGGCCGGCGGCGGCGGCGCCGACTCCCGCCGCCCGACGACGAGCAGCCCCCGGTCCGGGTCGAAGCGCACCTCGATCTCGGGCGTGAGGACGACGCCGTGGACGTCGAGCACGGCCGCGACCGCCTCCTGGTACTTCTCGGCCACCGCCTTCGCCTGCTGCGCCGCCGCCTGCGCCACGATCTCGGCGCCCTGCGCCGCGCTGAGGAAGGCCGAGAGGCGCCGCGCGCTCCGCTCGCCGAGCGCCACCTCGGCGGGCTGTCCCGCCGCGACCGCCGCGGCCGTCTGACGCCGCCGCCCGTTCGCCTCGCCCATCGCCTCGCCTCCTAGACGCCGACGCCGCTGTAGCCCGTGCCCCACACGCGTCTGATGAAGGTGCGGAAGTCCTTGACGGCGGCGAGCGCGGCGAGTCCCTGGTAGATCTCGCGCAGCTGGTCCATGTCGGACGCGGCCGTGCGGATCAGGGCGACGTCGTTCGCGTCGTAGCCCATGCCGGTGAGCTGCGCGTCCAGGATGCCGTCGATGAAGTACTTGAAGTCGTTCACGTCCTCCAGCACGATGTTCAGCCGCTGGCTGATCGAGCCGAGCTGCGCGTCGATGGTCCCCTTGGTCAGCTGGGCGTTGTAGCCGACGGTCATCTAGCTCCCTCCTTGCAGCGCGAGCCGCGCCTCGAGCGCGTCGATCCGGGCGGCCTGGGCGGCGACGCGCTCGGCGAGCGCCACCGTCCGGGTGTGCTGCTGCCAGATCGCCCCCGAGTGCAGACGCGCCAGCGCCGAGTAGTTCACGAAGACCGAGCCGTCGCCGCCCGGCCCGTCGTTGAACGTCGCGATCCGCGCCGCCTCCAGCGCCGGCCGGCCGTAGCGCAGGAAGGCGTCGAAGCGCGAGCGGACCAGGCGCGGCGCGCGGCGCTCGACGTCGAGCGCGCGCACCAGTTCGGCGTCCTCGTGCTCGTCGTAGGTGAAGTAGCCCGTCCCGCTGTTGGCGGTGCCCGAGCCCGCGTCGGCGTAGATGTCGCCCTCGTTGTCGACCATGAAGCGGGTCAGCGAGTTGGCCTTGACGACGAAGGCGTTCTGGTTGGCGATCGGCGCCGCGATCGTCGGCGGCGCGTTCTTGTAGCCGTCCATCATGACCCAGCCCGCCGAGCTGGTCGACTTCGACGAGTCGTCGGTCCCGCAGAAGGTCTGCAAGAAGACGCCGGTCGCGCCGCTGGCGACCCCGCGCAGCATGCCACCGCCGCCGGTCCCCGCCTTGTAGATCGCGAGGAACGTCGCGCTGTCGGCGTAGTTGGTCATCCCGTGCGCGACCCCGCCGGTTCCCTTGAGCGTGAGCACCTCGTTGCCGCCCGTGCCCTGGTCGACGCAGACGCCGATCGTCATGAAGCTGGAGCCCGACGAGGCGCTGCCGACGGTGACGGTGCCGTTGTTGCTCACCAGCATCCGCGTCGCCAGGTTGCCGAGCATCTGCGCGCCGGCCGAGCCCGACGTCGCGGAGAGGAAGTAGTGGACGCCGCCCGTCAGCTGGAAGATCTCGGCCGTGTCGGCCGAGATGTAGCGCCAGTACGACCCATCCCAGTAGGCGTTGCGGGTCACGTACGCGCCGCCGCCGGCCGGATTGGCCGTCAGGCCGATGTTGCTGTTGAGCGCGATCGTGCGGTAGCCCGCGCCCCAGGCCGGAATCGAGCCGGTGAGCGCCACGTTGCCCTCGATCCGCAGCTGACCCGCCCCCGGATCGGCCGTGCCGAGCAGCGTGACGCCACCGCTCGTCTGCACGCGCAGCGCCGCGCCGCCGCTCATCCGCAGGTCGAACGGCTGAAGGGTGCCGGTGCCGAGCCTGTCCGAGTTGATGTAGTGACCGGCCGCCTGCGTTCCGGCGAGCTGGACGAACGCGGCGTTGTCCGGGCTCGACGATCCGTAGACGATGACGTAGGCGGCCGTGCCGGTGCCGTCCGGGATCGCGCCGACGGCCGTGTTGGCGTTGACCGTCGTCGTCTTGAACAGCACCCTGTTCGCGATCGTCGCGTTCGAGAAGTCGCCCAGGACGCGGCCCGTGATGATCGGCGACGCCAGCGTGGGCGACGTCAGCGTGAAGGTGCCGCCGAACGTACCGTCGAGCGTCCCGCCGTTGATCGTCGGGCTCGTCAGCGTCTTGCTCGTCAAGGTCTGCGCCGCCGTCAAGAGCACCGCCTCGTCGAGCTTGGTGACGTCGGCGTTGTGCATCGTCTTGACGGCCGCGTTGGCGTCGTCCGAGTCCTCGATCACGTACAAGCCCAGCTTCGGCGTCAGCGTGCTCACGTCATCACCCCGGCCCCAGGTAGCTCAGCCCGGCGCGGCAGGGGCTCGACGCGCCATCGGCCAGCATCGTCGCCGTCCCCGAGCCGTTCACGATCACCGCGACGTCGACCCAGTCGTTCACCGCCAGCTTGACCTCGCAGTCGACCGAGACGTAGGCGAAGCTGTTGGTCGCGTTCGGCACGCCGTCCTGGCGCGCCAGGTGGTTGCCGGCCGAGTCGCGGATGGCCAGGATCGGGTTCAGGTTCGACGCGCCCTGCTGGATCGCCGCCGTCGCCCAGGCGTGGTAGACGCCCGCGACCGGCGCCGAGAAGCGCGTCGGCGTCCCGGCCGAGTGCAGCGCCGCGTTGTCCCAGTCCTCGGCGTCGTAGCTGACCGGCGTCCATGACGCCGTCACCGTCAAGGTCGTCGTGCGTCGCGCGCGCGCCGAGGGCGCCGCCGCCAGCGCCGCCAGCGGCACCGACCCGTTGGCGAACGTGCCCGTGATCGCGCCGGCCGAGAAGGCGCCCCCGACCGTCAGCGCCCCCGGCGTCGAGAGCGCGTTGGTACCCGCGCGCTGCAGGATCGTGTCGATCGCCGAGCCGAAGTAGATCGTCGGCGTCCCGCTGACGTGCGTCAGGTAGATCTGGCCCGTCAGCCCGTGCGACGACGCCAGCCCCCCGCCGGCGTAGAGGCTGTCGTCGGTCTTCAGCACGTCGGCCTGCAAGCGGTAGAGGTTGCAGTCGGTCCCGATCGTGAGTCCGCCGCCCGCGAGCGCGATCGTCGTCAGCCAGGCGGGGAGGCCGCCCGAGACGCCGAGCAGCGCGCCCGCCGCCCCGACCGGCAGCCGCGCCAGCGTCTGCACCGCCGAGGCGTAGACGAGGTCGCCGACCGCCTGCGCGAGCGGGTTCGGCCCGGCGTCGAAGTTCGCCTTGACCTGGTTCGCCCAGGCCTCCGACGCGATCTGGTCGACGACCACGCTCGCGAGCGGCGCGTACGGCACCCTACAACCCCCAGCGCTGGCGGCCCCAGAGACCGACGCCCCAGCGCAGGTAGTCGGTCTCGTGGACGGCCTCGCAGCCGAGCCGGATCGTCGTCGTCCCGCCGGCGTCGACCAGCGTCGTGATCGACTCGACCCACATCGAGCGGTTGAAGTAGTCGCGGTCGGAGACGATCGCGACCCGGTCGCCGATCTCGCGCGCGAGCGCGGGCGCGAGCTGGCGCGCCTCGACCAGCGGCAGCTCGATCAGCGCCGTCGGACGCGGCTCCATCCCGCGCGCGACCCAGGCGTCGCAGAGCGACTGCGCGAAGCCCTTGTCCAGCTCCTCGTAGACCGGGATGCTCAGGCCGTGCAGCCCGTAGTCGGCGTGCGACTGCGCCGTCTGCGTCCCGGCGTCGGCGACCGTCACCCGCTCGCTCACGCGCACGACGCTCAGGTTGACCCGCAGCCCGTTCGCCTGGTCGGCCGGCGGCCCCGCGACCGTCGCGCCGCCGGCGCCGGCCTGGGCGCGCAGCGTCACGAACGCGCCCGAGCGCCGTCCCACGATCGCGGGCGCGAGCGTCAGCGACCCGCCCGTGACCGTGTAGTCGGTCCCGGCGACCGGGTCGGCGGCGTTCGCGACCACGTCGTCGCCGGTGACGCCGACGAGCGTGTCGCGCAGCTCGTTCGCCTGCAGCGTCAGCACCGCGCCGGCGCGCCACTCGACCGCCTGGGCGGCGCCGCGCCGCACGATCGAGAAGGCGCAGCTGTTGACCATCGACTCCTCGCCCGAGCGGCGCGACCAGGCGCTGTAGTAGGGCGTCGAGCCGTCGTCGGTGTCGCGGAACGTCGCCTGCACCGTCGTCGCCCGACTGTCGGTGATCTCGCGCCCGCGCCGCGTGAAGACCGTCACCCCGTCGGCCCGGTCGTAGAGGCGGCTCCCCGGCCCCTCGGCGCCCCAGAGCCGCAAGGCGAGGTCGAAGAGGTCATCCGACGGCTTGATGTAGAAGTACAGGAGCCTCGTGTCGCCGGCGTCGAAGCTGCGCCGCGACGTGCTCGTCAGCCCGGCCGCGTCGAGGACGTAGCCGAGCGCCTGGTCGGTGCGGACCCCGTTCGCGACCGTGCCGTCGCCGTAGAGCGGGCTCGAGAGCCCCGACAGACCGACGAGCCGGCTCAGCTGGCTCAAGCCCCGCAGGTGGACCAGCTCCTGGCCGAAGTGGCTGTCGGGCGCGATCTCCTTGCACAGGCCCTGCACGACCCCGTAGGTGATCCCGCCGGCGACGATCCGCCAGTCGACCATGCGCCCGATCTTGACGGCCTGGTAGAGCGGCGAGTTCGGGTTCCCGGGGCTCCAGTTGCCCGAGCGGTTGTCGACCGCGAGGTTGACCTCGGAGGCCATCGGCGGCGAGCCCGAGGCGACGCGGTCGCGTCCGCGCTCGGCCTGCGGCGTCGGCTCGAGCCGCACGTCGTCGGTGATGATCTCGCGCGACGGCAGGTGCGCCGCGTCGAGCTGCGCGACCGTCAGGCCGGCCAGCGAGCCGACCGTGCGACCCTGCAGCGCGCCGACCGTCCCGTCGCCCTCGATCACGCCGTCACCGTCCATGTCCATCAGGACGGTGTGGACGACGAGCGGGCTCGCCCCGGTCGCGGCGACGCCCGGCCAGGCGACGTCGGTCACGGCGCGCTCCCGCGCCTGAGAGCGATCGTCACGGCGTCCGCCCGCGCGCGATCGTCGGCGCGCTCACGGCGTCGGCACCGCCGAGCGCGGCAGCCGCCCGCCCCGGTCGGCGTAGCGCTGGTTCGCGCGCGCGACGACGGTGGTCAAAAGCTCGCCGCCGATGTAGATCGGGATCGTCTGCGTCATCGACGGCTCGGGCCCCATCGGCTCGAAGCGCCCCGACGACGCGGGCACGAACCACTCCTTGTACGGCCCGCGCCCGACCTGGTAGACCTCGCCGGCCGCGCCCGGCCCGCCCTCGTCGCGGATCGGCACGATCGTGACCCCGCCCGTTAGCGGGCCCGCGACCGCCGCCGGCGCCGCCGGCCCGCTCGTCGGCGCCGCCACCCCGGCCTGCGGGCGCGCGGCGACGCTGCCGGACGCGAGCTGGTTCTGCAGGTCGATCAGGCGCTGCAGGTAGTTGTCGGCCGGCACCTCGGCGCCCTTGGGGATCTGGGCGATGAACTTCTCGCGGATGTCGCGGATCTTGTCGGCGTAGTTGCGCAGCAGCGTCTGGCGCTCCTTCTCGGCCGAGGCCGCGACGTCGGCCTCCTTCTGCGCGAGCGCCTGGTTCGCGTTGTACACGTCCATCGCGTAGGCGTGGGCGGCCTTGGCGAGCCGCTCGTTGTAGGCGGCGTCGAGCGCGGCCGTCTCGTCGGCCAGCTTCTGGTTGATCGCGGCGAGCTTCTTCTGCTCGGCGTCGACCGTCGCCGCCACCTCCTGGTCGGCCGCCTTCTGCGCCGCCTCGACCGACTTCTGGTACGCCTCCTCGGCGCGCGCGACCTGCTCGTCGCGCTGCTTCGCCGCCTCGGCGCGCTGCTTCTCGACCGCCGCCGCGTTGGCGGCCAGCTCGCGCGCGAGGCTGGCGTTGATCGCGGCCTCGCGCTTGACGAGGTCGGCCTCGAGCGCCGCCTGCGCCTTCTCGGCCGCGCGCCGGATCGCGTCCTGCCGGTCGGCGAGCGCCTGGTTCGTCTTCGCCGTCTCGTCGGCCAGCTTCTTGTCGACCGCCGCCAGATCGGCCGCCCGCGCCGCGTCGGCCGCCGCCTTCTCGGCGACCAGCCGATCGTTCAGCTTCGCGAGCTTGGCCGCGTTGTCGGCGTCGACCGCGACGATCTCGGCCGCGCGCGCGGCGGTGAGCGCGTCCCGCCGCGCCGCCAGCTCCTGCTCGACCGCGACGAGGCGCGCGTCGCGCTCGGCCGCCGCCTGCGCGATCGTGCGCTGCAGGGCGTCGTCGGCCAGCTTGTCCATGAACGCCTGGCGCTCGGCCGCCTGCTGCTCGGCGAAGAGCCGGTCCTCCTCCTGCCGCGCGCGCTGGCGCGCCCGCTCCTCCTCGGCGCGCGCGAAGCGGTCGGTGATGCGCTGCTTCTCGGCCTCGTCGGCCGCGCCCGCCAGGTCCTGCTGGAAGTGGTAGTACGCCTCCTCGTCGTCGCGCGACTGCTGGCGCGCCCGCGCCTCGGCGCTCTGCCGCCGGTCGAAGGCCTGCTCGGCCGACCGGTCGGAGCGCTGCTGCTGCAGCGCCTCGATCGCCTGCGCGATCCGGTCGGCCGCCTGCTGCTGCGCCGCCAGGATCTGGTCCGAGGCGCGCTGCACCGCCTGGGCGACGCCCTGGGCGTAGGTCAGCTCGGCCTGGGCGATGCGCGACGTGCGCTCGGCCGCGAGCGCGCGCCGCTGCTCGTCGGCGTCGCGCTCGGCCTGGGCGATCCGCTCGGCGGCGCGCGCGACGATCTCGGCCCGCTTCTCGGCCGCGTCGTGCTGCAGCTGCGCCAGCCGCTCGGTCGCCTGGGCGACGGCGGCGGCCTGCTGGTCGCGCGCGTCGCTCTCGATCTGGGCGTGCCGCTCGGCCGCCTGCGCGATCGCCTGCGCGATCTGCTCCGACGCCTGCGCCTGCGCCTGGCCGACCTTCTCGGCCGAGGACTGCTCGATCTCGGCGATCCGCTGGTTGTAGAGGTCGAGCGCCTCGTCGATCGTCGCGCCGCGCGCCGCGACCGCCTCGGCGACCCGCTCGCCGTGCCGCTGCTCGATCTCGACCAGCCGCTCCTGCGCCGCCTGGATCGCCTGCGCCGTCGCGTCGGCCGCGTTCTTCTCGGCCGCCGCCAGCCCCTTGGCGCGCTCCTCGACCGCCGAGGCGACCGCGTCGGCGTACCGCTGCTGCGCCGCCGCGAGCGCCTTCTGGGCCGCCTGCGCCGCCTGCGCCCGCTGCTCGCCGGCGCGCGTCTCGACGTCGGCCAGCCGCTGCGCCGCCTGCCGCTGCTCCTCGACCGCGGCGGTGTAGCCCTCGTGGATCGCCTTCTTGACCTCGCCCGCGTCCTTGAAGAGATCGCCCTGGAACGAGTCCATCGCCGCCAGGATGTCGTCGTTGGTCAGCTTGATCGCCTGGGCGGCGTCGCGCCCCTCCGACTTGAAGGGGCCGTAGACCTTCTCGGCCGCGTTCTGGCCGTCGGCGCCGGCGCTAATCGTCTTGCCCAGCTCGCTCGCGAAGCCGCTCACCGCCGCCGTCGCGTCGTCGAACGCCTTGACCAGGCCCAGGTCCTTGCCCGCGATCTTGCCGAGCGCGTCCAGGCCGCCGAGCGCGGCGCGGATGCCCTCGAGCAGCGTCTTGGCCCAGGTCGCGACGTACTCGCCGAAGCGCTGCCAGATCGGCGCCGTCTGCGCGAGCACGCCCCCGATCCCCTGGATCGCCGCCCCGATCGGCTCGAGCGCCTTCGCCGCCAGGTTCGCGGCCGTCTCGAGGATCGAGAAGACGCCGCCCGCGACCTTGCCGATCACGACGAGCGAGGTCGCGATCCGGTCGGCCCAGTCCTGGAACTCCTTCGTCTGCACCAGATCGGCGACCTTGACCGCGATCTGGGTCAGCATGTCGAAGAACGGCTTGCCGGCCTTGGCGAGCCACATCGTGACCGAGTCGGTCACGGTCGACATCGCCCCCAGGAACGTCTTCGACTGCAGCCCCATCTGGTCGCCGAACTTCTGCTTCGAGAACTCCTGGAACGCCTTGATGAAGACGTCGGCCGAGATCTGCCCCTGCTCGGACAGGCGTTGCACCTCGGAGACCGACTTGCCCATCGCGTCGGCCAGGATCTGCCAGGCCGGCACGCCGACCTGGGTCAGCTGGCGCATGTCGCCGGCCGTCACCTTGGTCGCGGTCCGCATCTGGCCGAGCGCGTAGGTGATGCGCGCGATGCCCTCGTTGCCGGCGCCGAGCGCGGCGGCGGCGTTGCCGACCGCCGTCAGCATCGGCACGATCTCCTGGGCCGCGAAGCCCATCGCCAGCATCTGCTGGCTGGCGGTCACCAGCTCGGGGAAGTTGAAGGGGGTCTTGGCCGCGAAGTCGGCCAGCTCCTTCAAGAAGGCGTCGGCCTGCTGCGCGCTCCCGAGCATCGTCGTGAACGCGATCCGCGACTGCTCCAGCCGCTGGTTGAGGCCGACGACCGAGTCGCCGACCGCGCTCACCGCCGCCGAGATCCCCTGCATCGCCGCCATGCCGGCCGCGAAGGCGACACCGCCCGAGGCCGCCGCCAAGAGCCCCCCGCCCAGGCCGCCGGCCGAGCGCGTCATCCCGTCCATGAACCCCGACGCGCGCGAGGAGGCGTCGGCGGCCGTGCGCGGGACGTTCTTGAGCTGCTGGTCGACCGAGCGCATCGCGGCGTCGAACTGCGTCGTGTCGGCGGTGACGCTGGCCTCGAGCTGCGCGATCTGGACCAAACCGGCGCCCTCGTTCCCCCGGGGGCGGCGGCGGTCAGCGGAGCCCGCGCGTCGTCGTCGTCAGTCTACCCGCGCCGTCTCGTCTGTCAAGCGGGAGAGTCCGCGCGCGCGGTCGACGAGCGCGCGGTGCTGATCGCTCGTCCAGCCGTCGGGGCAGGCGTCGCAGCCGACCCAGACGGCGAGCGCGCGCCGGCCCCGGTGCTTGACGAGCGCGAGCCCCTCGACCCGCTCGCCGAGCACCCGCCGGCAGCGCGGGCAGCGGATCAGGTCGGGCGCGCGGTAGCGCAGCCCCGCGCGCTCGTCGAGCGTCATCAGCCCAGCCGCCGCCGCCGCTCGGCCTGCCGCCGGCGGGTGACGGCGACCTCGTGCGCGGCGCGCTCCTCGGCGATCTCGGCGATGCGCGCCATCGCCGCGAGCACGCGCCAGTGCGGGCGCAAGGCCGGCACCAGCTCGAGCAGCGAGCAGTTCAGGTAGCGCGCCGCGCGCGTCAGCATGCTGAAGTCCGCGTACCAGGCTGGCGCCTCGCCCAGCAGCCCGTCGTTGACGAGGTACTGCTGCAGGGGCCAGCCTACGCTCGGTCCGGGAAGAGGTCGCGCGTGATCGCCTCGTGCCAGTCGCCCAGCCGGCGCACGCCCAGGCGCCCGAGCGCCTCGACCGTCAGCGGGCAGGGCTCCAGCACCGGCCGACCGTCGGCGCCGGTGACGGGCTTGCCCTTGGCGTCGGTCCTGGGCTGCTCGACGTCCCAGCTGACGAGCAGGTGGTGCAGCGTCTCGGAGAGGGCGGCGAGCGGTCGCGACGCCTCGCGCAGCGCGCGCCCCGTCTGCTCCATCTCGAGGTCGGCGGCCGAGGGCCGGTAGACGAGCGTCACGATCTCGTCCGGCTGGCACTCGGCGAGCGCCTTGCCGTTGACCGGGACGCGGATCGTGCGCCGGTCGGCGATCAGGTCGGCGAGCGTCGGCATCGCGTCCTCCTCATCAACATATCTCCATCGTCGCTATAATGCGCGCGTGCAGCCGCGCGCCGTTCGCCCGCTCGCGGATCGGTTCTGGCCGAAGGTCGCGCGGCGCGGATCCGACGAGTGCTGGCCCTGGTTGGCCTCGACCAACGGCGTCGGCTACGGGCAGATCGCGCGCGGGCGCGCCGGGACCGGGATGATCGGCGCGCACCGCGTCGCCTACGAACTGCTCGTCGGCCCGATTCCGGCTGGCCTGCACCTCGATCACCTCTGCCGCAACACGCTGTGCGTGAATCCCGCGCACCTGGAGGCCGTCTCGGCGCGCACGAACATCCGGCGCGGCGTGGCACCCTCGATCGCGCGCTCGCGCGCCGACGCCTGCCCCCACGGCCATCCGTTCACGCCCGAGAACACGCACATCACCCCGCGCGGATACCGACAGTGCCGCGAGTGTGGCCGGCTGCGACAGGGTGGCCTGCCCGAGCGCGAGCACGCGTACGTCGCCAAGCCACGACGCGTCACAAAGTAAGCGTTTTATTGATCAGCTCGGCCTTCATCCACAGGTTGGCCGTCTGATCGTAGACGCAGCGGAACGGGATCGTCAGCGTCGACAGCCCGTCCTCGTCGTCGGACGACGGGCTGTCGGAGACGATCACGCAGGCGTCGAAGGTCAGCTTGTAGCTGATCGCGGCCTCGATCGTCGGCCCCGTCGCCGTGACGCGCACGTACTTGCGCCCGCCGGTGCGGATCGTCGTGTAGAGGCTGCGCCCCTTCGGGTCGTTGCCCAGCTTCAGGCTGAGCGTCGGGTTGGGCTTGATCTCGACCGTGCCGTCGAACGAGCTGAGCGCCGTGTTGAGCGGCCAGATCGGGTTGCGCCGGTCGCCGAAGCTGAACTCGACGACGAAGTCGCGCAGGAGCTGGCTCGTCCCGAGCGCGGCGTAGGTGTCGTCCATGAAGACGTCGACCTGCCCGGGCGCGATCGGCACGAGCGGGAAGCTCGTCACCGCCGCGTAGGGCGCCGGCACGCTGATCGTGACCGCCGGCGTCGAGCCGCCGGTCAAGGAGCTGGTCGCGGTCATCGCCGCCGGGTCGCTCGTCGCCGACGGGAAGGCGACGTCGATCGCGGTCGCCGGCAGCGGCCCGCCGGCGCAGCTGACGCCGCCGAGCGCGACGACCGAGGCGAGCGCGTTCAGCGCCGCCTCGACGACGCCGGCGGCGGCGTTGTAGGCGATCGCGCTGGTCGTGTTCGCGCCGAGCGTGAGCGTGAACGTCCCGCCGGTCGGCGCGCCCGTGATCGTGATCCGCTGCACCTCGCCGCCGTCGAGCCACTGGTCCTGCGACTGGCGGCCGGCGATGACGGTGCCCGAGAGGCTGGTCCCGCCCGACTTCGAGAGCGAGAAGCCGAAGGCCGAGAAGATCAGCCCGCTCGACTTGGTCGCGTTCTGCGCGCCGGGCGAGCCCTTCTGGTGAGTGAACGTGCGGCAGACGTCCTTCTGCACCGGCCGGGGGGCGAAGCTCCAGCGGCGGCTGGCGGTCCCGCCCGGCGGGACGTCGGTCACGCCGTTGCCGAAGATCGACGAGAACGGCACGACCAGCTCGTCGTAGGTCGGCGCGCCGGCGACGTCGCCGGTCGCCCACTCCTTGTTCATGATCGAGAGCGTGTCGGCCTTCTGCCCGGCCGGCCCGAAGACCTGGATCTCGTAGGCGGGGTTGACCGAGAGCGACATCGCCTGCAGGAGGCGGTTGGTCGTGACGGCGACGCCCTCGGAGCCGATGGCCTCGACGCCGATCTGGTCGACCTGGCTGACGAGCGCGATGTCCGTGGCGGCCACGGGCGTCCCTCCTCTCGGGTGCTAGCTGGCGAGCGGCCAGACCTCGCTGCGGAAGAGCTGGTTGACGAAGGCGTAGATCTGCCCGCCCGGCGCGGTCTCGGGCGGCTCGGGAGGCGAGAGCGCGCGGCGCAGGCGCGCGACGACGACGCCCTGGCTCGCGACCGCGTAGCCGTCGAAGAGGACGGCCAGCCGCTCGGCGATCGGAACGAGCGGCGCGTAGTAGACCTCGCGGCCGATCACCTTCAGCAAGAGCCGCACGTCCTGCCAGACGTGGCGGCCGCCGAGCGTCGTCACGTCGATCGACGAGAAGACCGTCATCGTCACGAGCGGGTAGAGCGTATCCGGCGGCGCCTGCTGCTGGTAGATCCGTCCGCCGACGCCCAGGTCGGTGTTGAGCACCGTGTCGGCGAGCGCGCGCGCCATCAGCACCGCGACGAGGCGCTGCTCGCCGACCAGGGGCGGCGTCCAGGCGGCCACGCCCTAGCCCAGCGTCGCGCGGAGATCCCGCGCCCAGCGGTCGGCGTAGGCGTGCTCCTCCTCGGCGGCGGCCGGGATCAGCATCGGGTGCGGGCTGATCGTCGCCGTGCCGAGCTCCTGGAAGACGTGGTAGTCCTGGGTGTTGAAGACGCGCCAGCGGAGGCGTCCCGCCGGCGCGACGCGGTAGCCCTCCATCATCGCGCCGGTCGCGACGCGCGGCGGCGTGTAGTCGCGCGCGCGATCGGCGATGCGCTGCCCCGACTCCTGCGTCCCGCGCTCGAGCGTCGCCGCGACGCGCGGCCCGAGCGTCGGGACGCGGTTGTAGGTGATCCGCACGCCGACCGCGAGCCCTCCCGCCACGGCTAGGCCGGCGCGTGGGGCGTGTTGTCGGTCCAGCGCAGGATCAGCCAGCCGAGCGCCTGGTACGTCTCGCCGTTCGGGCCGACCGGCGTCGCGGCGTACTCGGCCTCGGTCACGCCGACGGTGATCCCGGTCGTCGGGTCGGCGATGATCAGCCGTCGGATCGGGGCCGGCATCTCCTCCATCGTCCCTCCTCGCTAGTCGCGCTCGACGCAGTAGGCGCGGCGCGTCACCTCGGCCGTCTGGCCGCCGTCGACCTCGATGACGCGGAAGCGGCGCGTCGGCGTCGGGTCGAGCCACTCGATCTCGGCGTCGGCGTCGATCGTCGTCTGCGCCGGCAGGTAGATCCGCCAGTTCGAGGTCGCGCCCGCGACGCCGGCCTCGACCAGCTCGCGCGCGCCCGTCACCCGCGCCGGCTGCACGGCGCAGGCGACCGGGACGGTCGTCGTGACCGGGCGCGTGCCGCCGTAGGGATCGCGCTCGGTCGACGCGCGCGCGATGATCTGGCAGCGGCCCGTCAGCTGCCGGGCGACGAGCGCGCGCGCGAGCGCCGTGTTGCGCGGGGTCACCAGCGGGCCCAGCGCGTGCGGTTGACGCCGACGAGCGGGCGGCCGGCCGGCGCGACGACGAGCAGCGGCGCGCTGGCGCCCACGCCGGCGACGGCCGCCACCGCCCCGATCGCGGCCGTGGCGATCGCGCGCAGCGTCGCCGCGCGCGCGGCGTAGTCGACCGTGCCCCGGTCGTAGGTGACGTCGCCGAAGGCCTCGGACTGGATCGCCGGGGCGGCGACCGCCAGGCGCGCGGCCGAGAAGCAGACCGCCGCCCGGTGGACGGCGGCGCCGTCGGCGCCGGTGCGCGCCTCGGCGCCGGGGTCGATCGCGAGCACGTCGGCGATCCCGGCCGGCACGTAGATCGGGAGCGCCAGGATCGCGTCGGGCAATAGCTCGGCCGTCAGGCTGGTGTCAAGCGCGGCGCGCACCTCGGGGTAGTCGGCCGCGCCGAGCAGCGGCGTCGGCACGCTAGGCGGTCCGGCGCGGCGCCGGCGCGGGTGGCGGCGCCGGCGCCGCGACCTCGACGAGGCGCTTGGCCGCCAGCGCCGCCAGCACGCCGACGGTCTTGGCGACCAGCTGCGGCGCCTGCGCCTGGCCGGCGACGTAGACCTCGCCGCCGTCGGGGAAGTCGGCCGACTTGGGGTGCGCCGGGTCGCGCTCGGCGAGGCCGACCCGCTCGCCCTCGTCGGGGTGCGTCTTGACCCAGGTCGTCTCGACCGCCGCCTCGCTCATCGCGTTCCTCCTATCGGAAAGCAGGTCGTCAAGCTAGGGCTAGGCTGCAATGTTGAGGATGTGGGCCTGCCCGGTGATGAAGACCGCGAAGGCCTCGTTGAAGCTGAAGGTCAGCGTCTCGGTCTGCCGGGTGATCCAGCGCTCGGACTCCGAGATCTGCGAGCCGTTCTCGCGCACCTGCTCGAGCGCGAAGCGGCCGTCGAAGCCGACGAGCTTGGAGACCGGCGCCGAGGCGGTGATGCCGTAGCGCTGGCCCTGCGTCAGCCGGGTGTTCATCGGCGTGAACGCCTGGGTGATGCCGCTGGAGACCGGGAGCGTCGTCGCGAGCAGGTTGACCGACGGCATCGCCAGCATGAGCAGCTTGATGATCGCGGCCTGCTGGCCGATGACGGCCGACATCGCGTACGGGTTCTGCCAGGTCGTCAGGAAGGCGAGCCAGCCGGCGACGCTCAGGTTGTTGACGGTCGTGCCGGGGTCGAGCGTCGTCAGGTTGTAGGTCGTGGCGGCGGTGCCGGGGTTGCCGTCGCCGTTGATCATGACGTCGAGGGCGGCGTCGACCTGATCGACCTCGGTCTGGATGCCGAGCAGGCGGATGTAGACCGCGAAGTCGTCGAGCGGCAGCCGCCGCAGCGCCTCGTAGGACGCGGTCAGCTTGCGGCCGTACTTCGAGAGCTGGATGACCGACTGCGTCTCGCGGATCACCGCCTCGGGCAGCTCGGCCGCCTCGGCGACGCGCAGCATGCGCACGTCGGCGGCGGCGGGCTGGACCAGGCGCCGGGCGCGGTAGTCGCGGCCGGCGTTGCCGCGCGTGCGCGCGATCATCTCGACCAGCGGGACGGCCGGCTGCGTCTCGGTGAAGCGCAGCGTCCGGTCGTCGTCGTAGGGCCGCTGGATCGTGCCCGCGACGTAGTCGCCCGAGAGGTAGAGCGCCGGCGCGCGCGTCGTGACCGGCGCCGCGCCGCGACCCGCCTCCCACTGCCGCCGCGCCCACTCGGGGAAGAGCGCGCGCGCCTCGGCGTCGCGGCCGAAGGCCTCGACCTCGTCGGCCATGCGCCCCGGCCGGCTGGCGGTGTTGATGCCCTTGACGAGCATCATGCGCTGGAAGGCGTCGAGCCCGAGCGCGGCGTCGCCCTGATCGGACGGGTCCTCGGCCTCGAGCAGGTCGGAGAGGTTGGCCCAGCCGTCGCGGACGACCGCGTCCTGCAGGTTGTGGGTCGGCATCTGCACGAGCAGGTCGCCGACGCGGGCGCGCATCGACTCGATCGTCGGCCGGCGCGGCCGGGCGGCGCCGTCGGGCCGCGTCTGCGCCGGGCGGATCTCGGTCATCGTCATCGTCGTGTCCCCCCTCCGTCCTAGCCGGCCAGCAGCACTTCGAGCGCGGTCGTGACCGCGTTGTCGATCACCATGCCGCGCGCGGCCACGGTCTCGGCCGCGACGGCCGAGGAGGCGGCGCGCACGTAGCCGCGCGCGGTCGCGAGCGTCCCGCCGACGATGCGCGTGCCGACGCCGGGGGCGGCGTCCCCCGACGGGAGGTTGACGACTCCGTCGGTGACGACCATGCAGGCGCCGTCCTGCTCGACGTGGCGCAGGAGGCCGACGACCATCTGGGCGTCGGCGACCAGCTCGACGATGCCGGGCGAGCCCGACTTCAGGCCGACGGCGCGGCCGGCGACCGCCGTGCCGTTGGGCTGCGTCCCGTCGTAGGTGATCGTCGTCCCGTCGATGCGGAAGGTCAGGTTGCGCTGCGGCTCGGCACCGAGTCGGTTCGTGCCGGTCAGACGAGCGTCGGGCATCTCCTCCTCCTACCTAGATGCGGAAGCCGCTGGCGAACGCGGGCGAGATCGGCGTCTCGGCGCGCCCGCTCGGCTGCTGCGCCGCGTCGCTCGTCTGCCGCCCGCCCCGGAAGAGCGCGTCGCCGGCGGCGGTCCAGCCGGCGGCGAGCGTCGCGATCGCCTCCGGGTCGAGCGTGCGCAGCGTGCGCTCCCAGCGCTCGCGCTCGAAGCGCTCGCCGAGCGCGCGCTGGCCCTCGGCGAGCGCGTGCGCGACGTCGCGCTCGAAGCAGGCCTTGCCGTAGGCGAGCAGCGCCGCGTCGGACGCGACTTGCTCCCGCAGCGTCGCGAGCGCGTCCTCGAGCGCGGTCGTCGTCGGGCGCAGGCGCGCCAGCTCGGCGCAGACGGCGGTCGTGGCGCCGAGCGGGTCGGCGATCTCGCCCTCGACGACGGTCGAGAGCAGCGTGCGCAGCCGCTCCTCGAGCGGCGGGCTAGCCGGGTTGGTTGGCCTGGTCACGGGCTCCTCCTCGTCGCCGGTCTCGTCGTCCTCGTCGTCCGCCGTCTCCTCGTCGTCGGGCGGCGCCTCGGTCGCCTCGTCGTCGTCGTCGTCCTCCTCGTGCTCGGGACCGTGCGTGCCCGTGTCGTCGGCGCGCTGCGCCGGCCAGGCGTGGTGGCTACCGGGGAGGCGCACGCGGTAGCTCGTCTCGAGCGCGCGCGCCGTCTCGGGCGGAAGCCGCCCGGCCTCCGACTCCTGCAGCGCCTTGGCCGAGAGCACGCTCGCGTCCGGCGTCGAGCCGGCGTAGACGAGCGAGTACTCGGCCAGGTGGGCGTCGACGACGCGGACGTAGCAGGTGACCGGCTTGCGCTTGCCGTCGACCGCGTACTCGACGCCGGGGACGTGCGGGCACTCGAAGTCCCAGATGCTGCGCTCGCAGATCGTGCACTGCATGCGCCCGCCCGAGAAGCCGACCGAGACGTCGCGCAGGAGGCCGAGCTCGACGGCGCGGATCACCTCGTCGGTCGACTGCCCGCCGAGCGTGACGCCGCCGGGGATGTAGCACTCGGACTCGCAGCGCCCGCCGCGCGGGACGTAGGCGCCCGAGAAGCTGCGCCCGACGATCGCCCACTGGTCGTGCCCGTAGAGGACGCTGACGCCGGCCGCCGCGTCGGCGGCGTAGTTGCGCAGCGTCGTCTCGTCCATCAGCGTCTTGTAGGAGTCGGGCTCGCCGCTGGAGATGACGCTGCGCACGATCAGGAGCTGGCTCTCCGAGACGGCGTCGGGGACGACCGCCTGGGCGCGGATCTTCTCGAGCAGCGCGGCGTCGGACGAGGTCGCGCGCGCGAAGACGGGCGCGACGCGGTAGCCGAACGGGTGCGCGGGGGCGCGCTGCTCCTGGATGCGGGCGAAGTAGCCGTCGAGGACGCCGCGCGCGCGGTCGCGCACCTCGGTCGAGAGCCCCTGCGTCTGCGGCAAGCGGCTCGCGGCGGCGCGCAGACCGGCGGCGATCGCCGTCAGCCGCCCGTCGAGGACGTCGGCGAACGGCAGGCGGTAGGCGCCCTTCTGGTCGGCGGCGTCGCGGTCGTAGACGAGGAAGGCCTGACGGGTCTTGCCGCCCGAGGCGTCGGGCGCGGTGTTGGCGTCCCAGCCGGCCCAGTCCCAGATGCGCGCGCGCGCCGCGCCGGCGTCCCACGCGCGGTCGGTGTTGATCGGAAGGTCACGAGCGGCCCCGACGGCGTAATCAGCCACGGCGCATGCCCCCCCGGGCGCTCGTCTTCCGCGCCGTCGGGCGCGAGGGCCGCTGACGAGAGCAGGGGGCCGCTAGCGCGCTATCGTCGCGCCTCGCGCGCGCGTTGTCAAGGGGGCACCGTTACTATGCGCCCGTGGCACGTCAGGATCAGAAGAGCGGGAGCTGGTCGGGGTGCGGCGCGACGGGCGGCGATGGCGGCGGGTGGTCGCGGTCGTGCAGGCGCAGCAGCTCGCGGCAGGCCTCGACGAGCGCGAACGCGCGCGGGACCGTCATCAGCCGCGCCGCGACCAGCCCCGCGATCTCGGCGCGCCGGCGCGCGCTCAGCCCCGCCGGACGAGGCGGATCAGCCACGACGCGATCTGCGCCCCGATCGTCCAGCCGAAGCCGACGATCAGGCCGATGATCGCCAGGTTAGGGCTCCCGGCCGTCAGGCCAGGGACGGCGTAGGGGTTCCCGGTCGCCGACGGCATCGCGTCCCTCCTAGCGGCTGTTCGGCGCGTGGCACTTGCGGCAGCGCAGGCTCCACGGCCGCGTCAGGTGCGCCGCCAGCGTCCGGCCGCAGGACGTGCAGCGCGGCCCGTAGTCGGTGACCGGGGGCGTGGACGCTGGTCGCGACGCCGGCGTCGTCGTCGCGGGTGCCCTCTGGGCGCGTCGCTGCTCGGTCGTCACGCCGGATCCACCTCGCGCGCGCCCAAGCGCTCGACCGCGCGCGGACCGGGGACGTCGAGCGCCACGCCGACGCGCCGCCAGCGGTGGCCGCCGCTGCACTCGTAGTAGACGACGCGCGCGCGGGATGGGTTCGCCGGATCGGCCTCGCGCGGACCCAGACGCGCCCGCCGGCCGCAGATCGGGCAGTAGACCGGGCCGCTCATCGCGCGCCGCGTGGGTGCGCCGCGCGTCCGGCGCGCGCGTAGAGCGCGACGCCGTGGCGCGCGCGCGTCGCCTCGCCGCCGCGCCGCGAGAGCGCCGTCATCCCGTCGACGCCGAGCGTCTCGCGCTGCGCCGCCGCGCCCAGCTTGCCGATCGCGGCGTAGAAAGCGCGCGACCGGATCGGCGTCAGCCGGCCGATGCGGCGGTAGTAGTCGGCGTCGTGCGCGTCGCGGCAGCTCAGACCGCCGATCCGCCCCGCCTCGCGGCACGTCATCTCGCCGCCCGTCACCGCAGCGCCTCGGCGACGCCGGCCAGGAACGGGATCGCGACGACGACGAGCGCGCGCAGCAGGCGGCCGAGCCCGCTCACTTCTCGATCACCAGCGACGACCAGCGCGCGCCGCGCGCGCGGCAGTCGTCGCACGTCTCGGCGCCGCCGAGCGCGACCCACGTCGCCCGCCACTCGGTTCCGGCGTCGATGACATCCCATCTACATCGGCAATTCGCCTTACAGCTGGTGCCCCCGTCCCCCGGATGGGCCGGCAGCTCGAGTCCCCGAAAGGCGCGCTGGTAGCCCTCGGCCTGCGCCCGCGTCGAGGCGGCGGCGTAGAGCTGGCTGCGCGCCGCGACCTGGCTCTCGGAGAGATCGCCGCGCGCGACGTCGGCCGCGAAGCGGTGTAGGTGGACGTACTGCTCGCCGACGAGCGTGCCCAGGCGCATGCGGTCGACGTCGCCCAGCCGGTCGACGCCGCCGCGGCCGAGCGCGTACTGCGCGACGAAGGCGGCGCGCACCGAGCGGCGCATCGCCAGCTCCCACTCCTGAACCGTCAGGTCGCCGGTCGCGAGCCGGCGCGCGAGGCGGTCGTAGTCGGCGCGGTGCTCCTCGACGAAGACGTCGCGCAGCCCCGCGACCGCCGCCGGCGAGAGGAACCGCCCCGACGCCTTGTAGCGGTACTGCCGCGCCTCGGGCACCCACTCCCAGGCCGAGGGCGTCGCCATCAGCCGGCCGGCAGGGACGCGGCGGCGTGGCCGTTCGCGCGCGCCGGCGGCGGCTCGGCCAGCGTCGCGTCGAGCAGGTCGTCGTGCGGCGGCGCGATCAGCCGCTCCCAGGCACCCCGCGCCTCGTCGAGCGCGCCGGCCGCGAGCACGGGCTCGCGCGTGATCGACGGCAGCGCCGCCGCCGCCCCCAACGGCTCCAGTCGCTGCTCCGTGTCGAGTCGCTGCGTCATCGCTGCGCGATCCACGTCGCTTCGCGTCCGCTCATCGAGAGACAGCGACCTACTCGAACCGGGCTCGGGGTTGGTCTGGGTGTCGACGCCGGCGCCGCCGCCGAATCCGCCGCCGCCGGCGCCCGTCCCGCCCGGCTTGGTCGGCGCGAACGGGCTCGGCGGCCCGACCGGCGGGTGGCCGACCGCGTCCTGCGCCGCCGCGTCCTGGTCGATCCAGCCCTGGTCGCGCTCGAAGGCGACGTTGGCGTCCTTGATGGCTCTGGTCTGCTCGTCGCGCATCATCTCGGCCGCGCGCAGCTCGGCGAAGCGCAGCTCGGCGCGCGCCGCCAGTCCCCCGGCCTGCAGCGCGACCGAGAGCAGCCGCGAGAGCGGCGTCTCGATCAGGTGCTGCAGCGCCTTGACGCCGGCGGCGTGGATCTCCCACTGCCGGTTCGCGTTCGCCTCGCTGACGCCCTCCGACAGGCCGAGCAGGAGCGGCATCGTCTTGACCGCCTGGACCTGCTGGCGCTGCAGCAGCGCCACGATCGGCTCGACCGAGCCCAGCGCCGAGGCGTCGACGACGCCCTGGGGGCTGCCCATCTCGACGGTGTCGAGGTGGATGAACGCCATGTCCGGCTCGAGCTGCGCGTACTGCGACGCGACCTCGTCGAGCTTGGACTGCACCCAGTCGGCGCGCTGCTGCGGCGTGCCGGTCAGCACCTCGGCCGGCATCTGCGTCGCCAGCTGCTCCGACTTCAGGATGATGTCGAGCCTGGGCCAGCCCTGCTGCTGCACGACCCGGCGCAGGTCGGCGAGCATGCCCATCAGGAAGAGCGAGGTGAAGAGCGCCGGCGCGCCGAGCGGCCGGCCGTAGGGCGAGCCGGGGAACGGGTCGACCGGGACGTAGCAGATCGTCGGCCGGTCGAAGAGCACGAACTCGCCCGCCTGCCACTGCCCGGCGCGCCAGATCGGGCCGCGCGCCGGCCGCGCCGGGTCGATCTCCTTCTTGAAGCGCACGGTCGCGGGGTCGGGCGTCGCGAGGTCGATCGGGACGCGCCCCGACTCGTCGAGCACCAGCTCGGCGAAGACCGCGCCCCGGTGGTAGGCGCCGAAGATCAGGCGGTTCCAGACGACGTCGGCCGTGCCGTAGAGCAGCTCCAGCTCGGCGACGAAGGCGTCGAGCACCGCCTGGGCGCGCGGCTCGGGGTCGTCCGCGTCGATCCGGTAGGCGGTCAGCGTCCAGCCGGGGTTGCCCAGGCGCAGCGCGTCGTAGAGCGCGCGCGAGTAGCCGGGCTCGGTGTCGGCCAGGAGGTCCATCAGCGCCGAGGGCTCGAGCCGCCGCAGCGCCGCGTCGTCGAGCGCGAGCAGCTTCCAGCGCTGGTCGATCGCGTTCGGCGCCACGATCGAGAACGGCATCCGCCGCAGCGCCCAGCTTTCGTCGACCGTCTGCCGGCCGCCCGCCAGCGACCGCGCCGTCAGGACCACCGTCCGCGCTCCCCCCCGGCGAGCAGCGGGGGTGGCGCGCGCGCCACCGCCCCACCGCGTCCCTATGGTAGCGGCTCGCGCCGCGCCGTGCGCAACGAATCGTTGCCCCGCCGGCACGACGGTTTAGCCGGCGCGGCGGGGCTGCCAGCCGCGCGCGCGGCCGACGGCGACGACGCCGGCGAGCGGGTTCGCGGCCGGCTCGACGAGCGCGGTCAGGGCGTAGACGGCCGCGTCGACGAGGTCGTCGCCCGCGTCGGGGTCGACGGGGAACGAGCAGTTGTGGACGATCACGCCGTCGGCGACGTACCAGCCACGCTCGGTGCGCAGGTTGTAGACCGGAAGAGCGCTGACCGCGCGTCGTCGGACAGCGGTGACGCGCGCTGGTTCAGGAGCGCGACCGCCTCGACCAGCGCGCACTCGCGCGGGGTCGTCGGCTGCGGGATCTGATCGGCTCGGCGCAGGCGCGTCCACTCGACGACGAGCGTCATCTGCCGCCGCTTGACGATCAGGAGCGGCAGCAGCGCCTCGTAGAGCGGGAGGTAGCCCAGCCCCTGAACGGCGAGCGTCCACATCAACCGATTGCTCGCCAGCCGCGTCTGCCGCGTCACGAGGACGTCGCGCTCGCCCAGGCGCGGGCGCAGCCAATCGAGTAGCTCCGTCGAGGTGTTGGCGACGCGAACGATCGGCTTGACCTTGTTGCGTCGTCGGTTCCGCCAGAAGCCGACCGAGCCCTCGCCGTCGACGATCCCGGCCACGTAGGCCAGCTCCATCGGCGTCAAGAGCACCGGCTTGAGCGCGATGCGGTCGCCGTAGGTCGGACGGAATCCCGCGCGACCACGGTAGGCCAGGTACTTGACGGACGGCAGGCTCAATCCCGTCTCGGCCGCGATCGCCTCGCGCGTCGCGCCCGATCGGTAGAGCCGCGTGAACGTCGCCAATTGGTCGTCGGTGACGAAGTGCGGGCGCGTCCCGACCGGGGAGGGCATCGGCGTAGTATAGACGAGACCCCGGCCGGATAGTCTCCAGTGCATCCCAGCCGTTCTCGGTCAGCACCGGATGATTGGGCGTGCCGACGAGTGTTCCGCGCGTCGTATCGACCTCGATCAACTCGCCCGTGTAGAGCCGGCGTAACGCGGCGACGAGGTCGGGCGCGTCGACGACCGTCTCGGCGGGGAAGCACTGCTGCTGCTCGAGGGCGTCGAGGCGGCCGACGTGGCTGACGCGCCCCTGCTCGTAGAGCGCCGCGACCGGCTCGGCGCGCACGACCTTGCCCCGGCTGGCGTGGATCGTCTCGACCGGGGCGGTCAGGCGCACCGACCGGATCGTCGCCTCGACCATGTCGCCGCCGTTGTTGCGCTCGGCCAGGATCTTGTCGGCCGCCCACTCGTCGTAGAGGTCGAGCGCGCGCGACGCCCAGCCGCGCGGACTGAGGCGCACGCCCTCGGCCGCGAGCACGTAGAGGTGGCCGTCGAGGCCGCGTCCCGCGACCGCGAGGCCGGTCTGGTCGTTCTCGTCGCCGCTTCGACCGGCCGGGTCGACCGCGACGACGACGCGGGCCAGGAGCGGCCGGCCGTCGATCGCGCGCGGGACGTCGCGCACGCGCGCGGCGTCGATCAGGGCGAGCGTCCAGTAGGCGCCCTCGAGGTCGTCGAGGATCTCGGCGTACAGCTCCTGCCGGCCGAGGCGCGTGCCCTCGTAGCGGGCGACGACGCGGCGCGCGAAGCTGGGCGGCAGGTTCTCGAGGTTGTCGTAGGTCGTGCCGCGCGTGACGTAGGTCGTCGGCTCGGTCACCAGCTCGCGGATCAGCCGGATCGGGCGCGGCGTCGTCGTCGCGATCAGGCGCGGGTTGCGCCCCTCGCGCAAGACGAACTGGACCTGCTCGTACGAGTCGAGGTAGCGCCAGGCCGCCAGCTCGTCGACCCAGGCGCCGTCGTGCCCCGGCCCGCGCAGCCGGTCCGGACGCTCGGCCGAGTAGAGCAGCGCCTCGGCGCCGTTGGGCCAGACGAGCCGCCGCTGGCCGGGGATGTAGGTCGGCGTGAAGGCCGGCGGGCTGCAGGCCAGGATCCCCGACGGGCCGAGCACCATGACGTCGCGCACGTCGGCGGCGGTCTGACCGACCAGCGCCGGCCGGCGCCACTCGCCCGACTGGACGAGGTCGATCGTCGCCTCGGCCCCGGCGCGCGTCTTGCCGAAGCCGCGCCCGGCCAGGATCAGCCAGACCAGCCACTCGACGCCGGCCGGCGTGACGGGCGGCGGCAGCTTCTGCTCGGGCCGGCCCGGTCGGCGGCGGCGGTCCGGGTCGCGCGGGTCGCCGGTGTGCCAGCTGCGGCCGACGCTCGGCCCGCGCGCGCCGGCGCGCTCGCGGGCGTGGCGCAGCGCCAGGCGGTGGCGCGCGGCGTCGATCAGGTCGTCGGGCAGCGTCGCGGCGGTGTCGAGCCAGAGCGGCACGGGCTCAGCGGCGCTGCTCGCGCAGGTAGCTCTCGGCCTCGCGCACCATCTCGTCGGGGTCGAGCCCGTCGCGCAGCGCGGCGGCGCGCAGCATGCCCTCGACGTCGATGCGGCGCGGGGCGTCCAGCCCCAACAGCTCGGCCCGGCGCGCCATGACCGCGAGCAGCCGGTCGACGGCGCGCAGTAGCCGCTCGGGGTGCGCGGTCGCGTCGTCGCCGGCCAGCAGCGGCCAGAGCGGCAGCATCAGCCGGTCGAGCCGCAGCGCCTCGAGCGCGCGCAGCTCGTCGGCCGGCTCGCGCACGGTCGCGAGCAGCGCCGCGCGGACGATCTTGTAGACGGCCGAGGCGGTCTTGAAGCCGAGCCGTCGCGCGATCGCCTCGTAGGTCGCGCCGTTGGCGCGCAGCGCCAGCGCCTGGCGCTGCAGCTCGGCGCGGACCGGGTCGTTTTTCCGCCTCATGCGTTTCCGTCGTCGTCGTCGTTCCGGCGTTCGGTCGCGCCGTCGAGGACGCGCCGCAGCCGCGCGCTGTCGAACGGTCGGAGCTGGCGCAGCGTCATCCCGTGCTCGTCGCTCGCGCCGACGTCGCCGGCGCGCGCGCGCGGGGCGGCCGGGATCAGCGGCGTGTCGAAGCGCTTCCAGGTGTGGGCGACGACGTGCTGGGGGCGGTTCCAGCGCCGGTCGACGGTCACGACGCCGGGCCACATCCGCTCGAGGCTGCGCGCCATCTTGAGGCGGCCGTCGCCCCGGTAGAGCGTCGTCGTGTTGCCGCCCTTCATCGACATCGTCGTCGCCTTCTCGATCAGGAAGGCGTTGAACAGGATCGTGCAGAGCCCGCCCGCGAGCACCTGCAGGCACAGGTCCGTGTCCTCGTTGTAGCGCCCGCGCCAGCGGTAGGGGAGCGCGTTGTCGATCAGGAGGCAGGAGTAGACGTGGTGGTTCAGGTTGAAGGGCGGCTTGGGACCGACGTGGAAGAAGCGGTAGTTCGGCCCCGCGATCGCGACGTTGGCGTAGCGCTCGACGAAGGCCTCCATCAGCGCCAGCGCGGCGCCGCAGGGCGCGCGCACCCGCTCGCCCCGGTAGTAGCGGTAGACGTCGCGGATGTTGTCGTCGAGGATCCAGTGGCGGCGCGCGCCGATCGCGAGCGCGTCCGACCAGACCCAGTTGCGCGCCGGGATCGAGCCCTGCCCCAGGTCGTGGAAGGGGAGGACCGCCAGGCGCTCGGCGCCGACGGCGGCGGCGTACCGGTCGCGCTCGGGCGGCTCGACGACGACGCGGAAGGGCACGCCGTCGCGCGCGAGGATGCGCGCCGTCAGCGGGTGCTCCCAGCGTCCCTTCGAGATGACGTAGACCGGGTGGCGCGGCAGGAGCTTAGCCACCGGACGCGCCGGCCAGGGTGAGCGCGCGCGGGGGGACCGCCTCGCCGAGCAGGCGGCGCAGGTGGGCGTCGGCGACGTCGCGGCGCGCGCGCAGCGTCATCCCGTACTCGTCGTGGCCGACCGGGCGGATCAGGTCGGGGCGCGGGATCAGGGGGGTGTCGAAGCGGCGCCAGGCGTGGGCGACGACGTGCTGCGGTCGCGCGAAGCGGCGGCCGACGGTGACGACGCGCGGCCAGACGCGCTCGAGCGCGCGCGCCATCTTCAGCCGGCCGTCGTGCTGGTAGAGCGTGGTCGTGTTGCCGCCCTTGTTCGTCATCGTGCCCTCCTTGTCGATCACGACGGCGTTCAGGAGGACGGTGCAGAGGCCGCGGGCGAGGACTTGCAGGCAGAGGTCGGTGTCCTCGTTGTAGCGGCCACGCCAGCGCGGCGCGAGCGCGTTGTCGAGCAGCAGGCACGAGTAGACGTGGTGGTTCAGGTAGAACGGCGGCAGCTCGGCCGCGAAGGCGAACGAGTAGTAGTTGAGTCCGAGGATCGCGACGTTGACGTAGCGGTCGGCGAAGTCCTCCGCGAGCGCCAGCGCCGGCCCGGCCGGGCAGCGCACGCGCTCGCCGTGCAGGCGGCGGTAGATCTCGACGATGTTGTCGTCGAGGATCCAGTGCCGCGCCGCGCCGCTCGCGCGCGCGTGCTCCCAGACCCAGTTCCGGGCCGGGATCGAGCCCTGGCCCAGGTCGTGGAACGGCAGGACGTGCAGCCGCGCCGCGCCGAAGCGGGCGGCGTACTCGTCGCGCTCGGTCGGCTCGACGACGAGGCGGAACGGCACCCGGTCGCGGTCGAGGAAGCGGGCCGTCAGCCCCGGCTCGGCGCGCCCCTTCGAGATGACGTAGACGGGGTAGCGCGGCAGCCGCCGGCTCACCCGGCGGCGTCGGAGGATGACGGATCGTCGTCGTCGTCCTCCTCGACGAAGGCGAGCGCGCCGACGTCGGCCCGCGCGCGCGGCGGCCACCACGTCGAGGTCGCGACCTGGCGCGGGCCGCGCGCCGGGTTGTAGGCCGGCAGGCCGAGCAGCTCGAGGCAGCGGGCGTGGTCCTCGCGCGTCTCGAAGCGCAGGTGCAGCACGATCTCGGAGCCGCGCGCGCCGTCGCCGTACTCGGGCATGCCGACCCACTCGGCGGCGGCGTCGAAGTCGGCGATCTCGGCGGCGGGCCGCGTGATCATGACGAGGTTGGCGAGCATCGCGTCGTCGTAGCCGGTGCCGAGCAGGCCCGAGGCGTCCTCGTCGCGGATCTGCTTGAGGATCTCGCTGAGCGCGCGGTCGTCGATCTCGCCCAGGTGCGCGACCTCGTTGTCGCCGGCGAGGATCTTGAGCGCGCGCGGCTCGTGCGCGTCGAGGTCGAGCGCGATCGCGCTGACCGTCGTCCAGCCCAGCTGGCGCGCGGCGAGCGCGACGCCGTGGCCGGCCAGGATCGTGCCGTCGCGCGCGGTCACGATGTTGCGGTACTGGCCGTTGGCGCGCAGCGACTCGGCCAGGTGCGCGAGCTGGTCCGGCGGGTGGGATCGGTAGTTCCTGGGGTGCGGCGTCAGGTCGTCGAGCGCGACGGCGCGCGCGAGCGGGAGCGCGATCTCCTCGGTCACGGCGCGCGCCCGCCGTTCGCGCGCCCGTCGTGGGTGACGACGCGGCCGAGCGCGCGCACGGTGCGCTGCATCGTCTCGTCGACGACGAAGGTCAGCTCGACCCAGACGCGGCAGCGGCAGACGGTCGCGGTGTCGCAGGCGATGGCGACCGCCAGCTCCTCGTGCTCGAGCGTGCGCGCGGCGAAGGCGTTCAGGTAGCGGCGCAGCGCGTGGACGTCGAGGCTGAGCCCGCGCGGGCGCAGCGTCAGCAGCAGACTCGGGCTGTCGACGTGGCCGGTGCGGGGCGCGACGACGACGACGTCGGCGTCGAAGCAGACGCGGCTGACGCCGGCGGCGCAGGGGATGGTGCGCAGGAGCGCCCGCTGCGCGGGCTCGCAGAACGGCTCGGCGGGCACCCGCACGCGACGACCTCCGTCCCTCGTCGTGCTACGGACTCAGCGATTCGGTGCGATCGTAGCACGAACGCTCAGGCGGCGGCGCGGCGGCCGTGGTGGAGGCGCCAGCGGCGCGCGCTGGCGGCGCGGAAGCGGCAGTCCGGGGTGCAGAAGCGGCGCGCGCTGGCGAGCGGCGCGACCCAGAAGGGCGCGCCGCAGCGCTCGCAGTCGCGCAGCGTCGTGCGCGGATCGCCGTCGTGGCCGGTCTCGATCAGTCGGACGATCGTCGCCTCGTCGAGCGCGGCGTAGAAGCGCGCCGAGCGCATCAGGGCTCGCGCTCGATCAGCGCCAGGACGGCCGCGACCGCCGCGCGCCGGGTCGGGTAGTCGCCGAGCGCGTAGGCGCTCGGCTCGCGCGCCAGCTCACCCGGCGCCGGCCGGCGCCAGGCGCTCCAGCGGCGTCGGGTGCCGGGTGCCCGCTCGCGGGCGGGGTGGCGCGTCACCTCGCCGCGCGCGAGCCCGTCGTCGTCGTACACCGCGTAGGCGGGCGGGAGGTCCTCGAGCCGCCGCATCGTCGGTAGCGGGCGCGTGATCCGCACGAGCCGGACCATCAGTAGACGAGCGGCGCGTCGGGCCGGCTCGGGTAGAGGCAGGCCGCGACGAGGTAGCCGATCCCGAGCCCGCTGACGGGCGCGACGCCGACGAGCGCGAGCGCGATCAGGACGGCGACGACGATCCAGCCGAGCGCGGGACGGGCGGCGAGGAGGCTCATCGCGCGTCCTCGGGGAGGTCGATCTTGACCAGGCTCGCGCGACTCGGCCGTCCCTCGGCGCCGTTGACGTCCCAGCGGACGACGACGTAGCGCGAGCCGGCGGTCGCGCCGTTCACGACCTTGACGACGGTGCCCGTCCACGCGGACCAGCGCGACCTCACGCGATCACCGGACGCGAGCGGTCGCGCGACCTCGCGCATCAGCTCGTCGATCGTCGGGCGGTCGGCGCTCACGGCGCCACCGAGCCGTACCGCGTGACCAGCCGCGCCATCGCGGCTCGGCAGCGCTTGCACGTCACCTCGCCGTCGTAGCGGGTGATCAGCAGCGCCCGGCGCCCGTGGTCCTCGAGGCCGCAGAGCGTGCCCCAGGAGCCGTTGGAGCGGTGCCAGGGCTGACGATCGCGTCCGACCACGCGCCTCATCGCTCGCTCCGGCGCCAGTCGATCGCCAGGTCGACGTGGACGGCCACGACGGCGCCGATCGCGCGGCCGTTCAGACCGCGCCAGGCGTCGTCGGCCTCGTCCTTGGTCAGCGTCAGGTGCTTGCAGCCGTCGCAGTAGAAGCGCCAGCCCTCGTCGAAGGGCGGGCGGACCTCGATCAGCGCGCCGGCGCAGCGCCAGCAGCGCTCGGCCGAGCGGTAGAGGAGACGCTCCGTCACAGCCGCACCCGCTTGCCCGTCAGCACGTCGACGACGTCGGCGCCGGGGCCGAAGGCGGCGCGCATCTCCGCGCGCTCCTCGGCCGAGTAGCCGCGCGCGGCGCGGACGGCGCGGTAGCGCTCGACGGCGGCGGTGATCTCGCGCTCGCGCGCCGCCGCCTGGACGACGCGATCGTAGCCCGCGAGCGCCGTGACGCCGTACTCGTCGGCCGCGTCGAGCGGGACGACGCCGCCGTTGGACGTCCAACGGTAGACGCCTTCGCCGTCACGCTCGACGCGCGATCGGACGGTCGTCCCGTGGACGAGCTTGGTGACCTCGATCATCAGACTGTCTCTCCTGTGCGCGTGGTGCCTGGCTCCAGTGTACCACGTAGCGCTACGGAACGCAAGCATTCCAGCGCTACGACGCGAGATCGGCCAGCGCGACCTCGAAGTCCATCAGCGCGTCGCCGATCCCGTCGTCGTCGAGCCGCGTCATCACGAAGGCGCCGAAGGCGGCGAAGTAGAGCGCGCGACCGTCGGGCGAGAGGGCGGCCAGGAGGTCGTCGTCGTCGGGGGCGATGCCCTCGGTCGCGAGCTGGTCGCGTAGCCGGCGCAAAAGGTCGGGCAGGTCGTCGCGGGCGATGATCTCGATCACCGGTCGTCTCCTCGTCGCGGCGTGGTCGTCGATGCGCGGTGGGCGCGCAGCGCGGCGCGGGCGGCGGCGTGGACGGCGGCGGCGGCGCGGCGCTCGCCGAGCGGGGCGCGCGACCAGCAGAGGCGCGTCCAGTCCTGGCGGGCGGCGACCACGCGGTCAGCCAGCACCCGGTCGAGCGTGCGCGCGCCGGTCGTGAGGTCGTGGTACTCGCGGCGGTTCATGCCGACGCCACCTCCTCGGCGGCGGCGGCGTCGGCCTCGGCGGCGCGCTTCATCAGCCCCTGCAGATCGCAGTTGGCCAGGCCCCAGGTCAGCTCGTGCGTGATCTCGGCCGCGCGGGTGACGGCCGTGCGCTCCTCGCCGTAGCGCTCGCGGAAGCGCAGCGCCTGGACGTCGGCGACCAGGCGCTCGAGGCGCTGGACGACGACGCTCACCTGGTCGGTGAAGCTCTCCTCGCGCATGCGGGCGATGGCGGCGGCGCGCTCGGCGCGGATGTCCTCGGTCATGGGTTGCTCCTGTGCGTTTGGTGCTAGCACCATTGTACCACGTAGCGCTACGGAATGCAACCTTTTCCGCGCGACGAGCGCGCGGATCGTCAGAAGAGCGGGAGCTGGCGCTCGCGCGCGTCGTCGTCCGGCGCGTCCGCGTCGTCGTCGTCGTCGGGCGCGGCGCCGCGTCGCGGGCGGTCGAGCTGGCTCGCCGGGATGCCCGCCGCGAGCAGGAGCGCGCGCAGTCGCTCGCGCGTGCGCGGGCCGGCGTCGGGGTGCGCCGCGTCCCAGGCGGCGCGCAGCGCCGGCCCGAGCGGCCGGCGGCCGGGGCAGTCGGGGTGCGCGACGCAGTAGAGGACCGGCGCCGTGTCGTCGGCGCGCGCCCAGACGCTCATCGGCGCGCGGCAGCGCGGGCAGCTCGTGCCCGCGATCGCGCGGAAGGCGGCGTGCGCGTCGCTCAGCGCACGATCCCCATGCGCCGCGCCCAGAAGCGCAGCGCCGCCAGCGCCGATGGATCGCCCGCCAGCGCCTGGGCGAGCAGCGCCTCCCGCGCGCGCGCGCTCCCACTCGTCAGCGCGGCCACGGTCGCGCGGATCTGCTTCTCGGTCATCGTCGTCCTCCTCAGCCGCGCGCTTCGAGCCGCCGCTTCGCCTCAACGAGCGTCGGGACGCCGAGCGCGATCAGCTGCTCGCCCCGGTAGAGATCCCACGCGGTCGGTCGCGCGCGGTGGTCGCACTCGCTCACCACCTGGCCGAAGACCAGGCGCTGACCGACGACGCGCGAACGGCTCATGACCGCGACCGCGCGGTAGGGCGTGCCGTCGAGCGCGTGGACCGGCGCGCCGGTCGGGGTGCTGCCGCGGGTCCAGCTCATCAGGCCATCACCTCGCGGAAGGCCGGCTTCTCGGCCTGCCAGGCCGTCGCCCAGGCGACCGCCTCGTCGCGGGTCGCGAACAGCGGCGAGAGCGCGCCGACCGTCCCGAGGTAGCGCGCGCAGGCGGCGTCGCGGACGTACTGGTAGCGGATGCTGCCGGTGATCTCGACGCGCTCGAGGCCCTGGCGCTGGTGCGCGCTGTTGACGCGACGCAGCACGTCGTTCTCGGCGGTCGAGACGGACGCGGCGGCGGCGCGCTCGGCGGCCCAGCGGGGGTCAGTCGCGGGGATCAGGATCGTCATCGTGGTTGCTCCTTCTTGATCGCGTGCGCTAGGCCGCGATCGTCGCGGCCGACCGTCGGTGCGCCCAGCTGCCGTTCCAGTGAGCCTCGCCGATGTGGCAGCTCGGGCAGAGCCACTCGACGTCGAGCGGGCGACTGTAGTCGCTGTGGTGCGCGTGGGTGTCGGACCGGCCACAGGCGCAGGACGGCTTCGCGACCCCGGCCCGGCGCCAGCGCCGAACGAGGTTCTCGACGGCCCGGTGGGCGCGGTCCTTCGTTTCGTTCCGCGCGCGCCAGCGCTTGCGCTTGTCCGCCGACGCCGCGTTCGCGTGACCCATCCGGTGTGCTCCTGTTCGTGTGGTGGTAACACCATTGTACCACGTAGCGCTACAGGATGCAAGTATTTTCACGCGACGAAGCGAGGAGATTCGCGGATTCGTGGCGGCCGCCACCAGGACGGAGCGGACGGGCGGCTAGGCGGGGGCGGGCCTCGGCGGGGCGGGCGCGCGCACGGTCGCCACCCAGCCGTCGCGGCAGACGGGGCAGAACCAGCGCTGGCAGACGTGGCCCGCGCGCTGGGGGCTCGGCCGGCTCGAGGCGAGCTGCATCGGCTTCGGCGGCCGGCAGCGCAGGCAGGTCGGGGGCGTCACGGCCGGTCGACCAGCCGCTCGCGCATCTGATCGAGCAGCCACGCGCGCTGCGCGTCGTCGTCGGCCTCGGCCAGGATGACCCGTCCGCGCACCGGGTCGGCGACCGTGCAGGAGAGCGCCTCCCGGATCAGGACGGCGAGGTTGTCGAAGCCGAGCGTCACGACCTGCGCGTGCCCGTCCTCACCCGCGAGCCGCAGGATCGGGACGATGTCGCCGTCGCGCCGCCGCTCCAGCTCGAAGGACGGGACGACGCCGCCGCTCTTCGCGACGACGCCGCAGGACGCGCAGACCCAGCCCGAGACGCGGTGGCCGTTCAGGCGGGCGGGCAGGCTCATCGCCGGCCTGCCTTCCGCGCTGACCGCGCGGCGGCCCGCGTCGCCTTGCACGCCGGGCAGAGGTCGTCGACGTCGAGGTAGCCGACGACCCGAACGTGCGTGTAGCCGCCGGCCTTCAGCTCGGCGACCGTCATCGACCGCGTCGCGTGGTGGCAGCGGTAGCCGGTCTGGCAGACCTCGGCGATCTTCGTCTCGCGCGGCGGCTGCTCACCGGAGCGCTCCGAGGCGCTCATCGCCGCGCCGTCCGGCGCTCGCCGGTCGAGGTCGAGCGCGCGCGCGCGATCTGGCCCTCGAGGCTCGCGATCGCGCGCGTCAGCCCGGCGACGTTGTCGGGCGCCGACGCCGGCGGGCGGATGCCCCACGACTCGGCCTCGAAAACGACCTCGGCGTAGCGGTGCCGCAGCTGGGCCAGCTCGTCCTCGACGACGACGGCGACGGGGCTTCCGGCCGTCTCGGTGACGGGTGCGCGCGTCACCGTGGTCGGCGCGGAGGTCGTCTCGGTGGACGGCCGCAGCGGGGTCGGCGCCGGCGGGCGCGGGGGCGGCGCGCTCACCGGGACGTCGTCCCAGCCCTCCTCCTCCTCACCCTCCACCGAGCAGTCGCCGACGTTGATCGCGTCGCGCAGCGCCCGCGCCTTGGCGCGGGTCTCGGCCATGCGGATCCAGGCGTCGCGCGCCATCTGCCCGGCGTTCTCGGGCGTCGCGTCGCCGATGCCCTCGAAGAGACGGGTGACGCCGTCCGACTCGATCGTGACCGTCGCCTGCGCGACCGCGAGCTTGCGCTCGGGATCGAGGTGCAGCAGCTTGGTCGTGATCGAGCGCAGCCCGTTCGTCGTCGCGGTGTCGAGCAGGCCGGCGTACAGAACGATCGGGCGCGCGGACGGCCCGCGCCCCGGTCGCGTGAATTTCGGGTCGATGTTCATCGCTGGGTCTCTCCTCTCAGGTCGGGTCCGACGCCCCGCGCGCGAGCGCGTCGCGGTAGCGCTCGAGGCAGCCGAAGTCGCAGAAGAACCGCCCGCCGCAGAACGTCGCCCCCGCCCCGATCGCCGCGCCGCAGGCGGCGCAGCGGGTCGGCGGTCGCGGTGGCGCCGGCTGGGGACGCGCAGCGGCTAGCATGACGGGCTCGCGATCTCGTGGTGTCACGGGTTGACTTTACCATAAACGACGCTCGCTCGCTCGTTTGTTCGGGTGTCACGGCGCGCCCGCGAGCCGGCTGACCGCCGCGCAGAGGTCGGTGTGGTCGCGCGTCACGCGGTCGAGCTGGCGCTCGATCTCGTCGATCGGCGCGTCGGACGCGAGCCGCTCGAGCGCGACCAGATCCTGCGCCGAGCGCACCAGCTGCTCGGCCGCGCGCTGGTAGCGCTCGCGCAGGATCCCGCCGCACGTCCGGCGCAGCGCCGGCCCGTGCGGGCGCGGGTCGCGCGCGTCGTCGTAGACGTACAGACCGGCGCCGCAGCGCGCGCAGGCGGTCCGCGCGCCCAGCTGGTCCGCGTCCCAGATCGGCTCGCCGCCGAAGGCGTGGCCGTTCGCGCGCGCGGTCGCGGCGGCGGCGGCGCGACTCCCTGCCACGGTCAGTGGTCGGGGAGCCGGCATCAGATCACCTCCACGGCGTGGCCGTAGGACGTCCCGCGCAGCGCGACCGCGAGCGAGACGGGCCGCCCCGCGCGGTAGAAGACGGCGTCGGCGCCGACCACGAACTCCTCGCCGGCGCCCATGAACGAGACGATCGTGCCGCCGACGACGAAGCGGCCGTCGGGGTCGGTGTCGCAGCCACAGACGCGCAGCAGCGTCTCGAGCTGCGCGCGCGAGCAGGCGTGTCCGAGCCCCATCACGCCCACCGCACGATCGGCCTGACCGGGTCGTCGGTCGGGTCGCGGAAGCGCCAGAGCAGCCGCGCGACGTCGTCGTCGTCGAGCGAGACGAACTCGCCCGCGCGGTCGGAGCGCACGAACACGAGCGGCCCGCGCAGGTAGCCGTCGACCGTGAGCGCGCCCGTCTCGGGGACGCGCCGGTTGCGCGGCAGGTCGTCGAGCAGCCCCTCGTCGTTGTAGACGCAGACCAGGCCGCCGGGGTAGGGCAGCGTCGCGATGTAGCCGCCCACCAGGTCCTGGTAGTCGGCCAGCTCACCGGCGACGGTCATCTCGCGCGCCCCCTCGCCGGGCGGCACGACGACGCAGCGCACGCTCATCGCGCCGCCGCCTCGCCCGGCATGGGCAGCGCGCGCACGATCGCGGCGACGATCAGCCGGCGCGCCGCCTGGGCGTTCGCCAGCTGGACCGCCTCGTCGTCGTCGGCGTCCCGGCCGCCGGCCTCCAGGTGGCCGATCCAGGCGTTCAGCGCGGCGTCGATCACCGTCGCCTCGGACATCGTCAGGCGCACGACGCGCCGGGGTCGCGCGCTCATCGGCCGATCCGATCGGCGCCGTCGGCGTAGGTCGCCGGCGTGACGGGCGCGGCGCCGTAGCCCGCCGCCGCGCGCACGGCGCGCAGCGCGTCGACGTAGCGCAGCCCGGCCGCCGCCGCGTAGTCGCTCGTCGCGTCGATCAGGACGGCGCGCGCCGCCTCGACCGTCGGCGACGAGTCGGTCAGCTCGGCGGCGCACGCCGTGACGGCCGCGCGGTACGCGATCGCCGCCACCATCAGTTGCCGCTCCTGCATCCAGTCTCTCCTGTCCCGCCGGCCGTTGGCGCCGGTCGGTTCGTGGTGCATGGCTCTAGTGTACCACGTAGCGCTACCGAATGCAACCATTACCGCGCTACGAGTGTGACGGGCAGGCCGGCGCGGCGCGCGCGGCGCAGCATGTCGGCGGTGCCGCGCGAGCGGGCGAGGTCGGCGTGGAAGGCGATCACGCGGTCGGGCCGCGCGTGGTCGAGCATCCACTGATTGCGGATCGGCCCGGCGGCGCGGCCGTAGCGGCGCCAGTCCGCCGGGTACTCCTCGACGCCGAGGCCCAGGTCGGCCGCGACCAGCGCCGCCAGCCGGTCCGCGCCCGAGGCCGCGCCCGTGATCACGGTCGAGCCGGGCGGGAGCGCCGACAGCGCGCGCCGGATCGCGGCGGCGTCGCGCCAGTCGCGGGCGCCGGTGACCAGGACGCGCGGCGGCGGCGGCGTCGAGCGCTCGACGCCGCTCACCGGCCGCCGCCCAGCCGCGCCATCGCCGCCTCGGCGAGCGCGTTCGACGGGAGCAGCGGGTAGAAGTGGATGCGGAACCAGTCGGGCGGCGGCGGCTCGCTGCCCTTGACGCGCAGCGTGCCGCGCGGGTCGGGGACGAGGCGGCGGCGGCCGTCGGTCGTCGCGACCGTGTAGAGGCGCACGGCGCGCAGGCGCGCGACCGACTCGGCGTAGACGAGCGCGCCGTCCTCGCGGTCGGCGGGCGGCAGGTCGCGCACCCGCAGCTCGCCGCGCAGGATGCGCGCCAGGCGCGGGTCGCGCTCGTGCAGCGGCTTCGCCCACCACGTCTCGGCCCAGGTGACGACCAGCTCGGCGCGCGCGTCGCGGCAGGCGCGGCGCAGCGCGGCGGCGTGCTGCGGTCCCTCGTGCGCGGCGAAGCCGATCACCTGGACGCCGCGCAGCCGGCTGTAGACGTAGGCGGCCGGCAGCAGGCGGTCGACCTCGCCGACGCGCGCGGCGATCACGCGCTCGGCCAGCTCGAGCATCTCGTCGAGCGTCGGCGGATCGCTCGGTCGGCTCGTCGTCATCGCTCCTCCTCCTAGGCCGCCATCCGCTTCGCGCAGATGGGTCCGATTCCGCTCGCGACGCTGACGGCGTCTTTCAAGGGCGTACCGCAGACACAACAGACACCCGTCTGGATGCCGAAGGCCTTCGCCTCCTCGAGCGTCAGCTTGTCGGCGGCGCTCAGCTCGGCCAGCGCGCCGGGCGCGTAGACGAACTCGAAGCCGACGACCTCGTCGGTCTCGGTCAGCCGCCGCCCGCCGATCGGGCTCAGCTCCTTCGCGTAGAGGTTGCCCGAGAGCTTGGCGCGCTGGACCTTGAGGATCCGCTCGCCGACCCGGTACATCCCCGGCTCGGTGACGCGCGCGGCGACCGGGGCGGCGACGACGGAACCGCGCCGCGCCTCGTCGACGAGCTGCGCCCGCGCCCGGCAGGGCGGGCAGCACGTCTCGCCGTCGTAATCTTCGCAGCAGCAGTCGAGGCTCGCGCGCTCCTGCAGACGCTCGAACAGGTCGAGGTCGGCCCGCGTCCACGCGCGCTCCTGTCCCGTCTCCCACTCGGTCATCGCGCGCGAGACGGGCAACGCGGCGGGCGCGACGTCCATCGACATCGCCAGCGCCAGGTCGATCAGCTCGCTTGCCGCGCGGCTGGTCGGCCGAACGTCCGTCGTGCGCGCGTAGCCGAGCCGCGCCAGAAACGCCATCTGCTTGTCGGTCGCGGGGTACGTGCTGGCCATCGTGTGACTCTCCTGCGTTCTCGTGTGGTGCTTGCACCATTGTACCACGTAGCGCTACGGAATGCAAGCATTTCCAGCGCTACGTGGTCGCGGAGAGTCGCGCGTCGCGGTGGTTAGTCGAGCGCGCCGATCGCGCCGTTGACGCGCTCGGCCAGCGCCTGGGCGCGCCCGCGCTCCCAGAAGACGATCGGCAGCTCGACCCGGCGGCCGGCGGTGTTCTCGATCCAGATGCGGGTCGCCATGCCGGCCGAGAAGAAGAGCAGGCCGACGAACGCCATCGCCAGCCCGGCGACGAACGTCTCGCGGCTCGCGAGGCCGAGCACGCCGGCCAGGACGAGGAAGAGGCCGAGCGGCACCTTGATCACGCCGAAGCGGAAGGACGTCCCGACGCCGGCGATGTTGCGGAGCGGCAGGCTGGTCTGGTCCGAGCCGACCGGGAGCAGGCCGAGCAGGAGGCTCGGCTTGCGGGTCAGCAGGCGGCGGTTCGTGAGCCGCAGCCGGGTCGAGGCGAAGAACTGCGCGATGCTGAAGATGAACGACTCGTTCGCCAGCTCGGTCTCGTCCGGCAGGCGGGTCGACGCGACGGTGTCCATTGGTCTCTCCTTACCCGAGTGGTGCTTTCGCGGATGCGCGCGGGGCGGTGCGCGTCAGGGGCGCGGCGCCTCCTGCGCGCGGCGGCGGCCGCCGCGCGGGAAGCTCGCGCGCAGCGTCGGGACCGGCGCCCGCGACGCGGGGGTCGTCGGCGTCGTCCAGCCGTGGCGCCGGCGGCCGGCGGCGGCGACGCCGACCGGCAGGACGCAGGGCGCCCAGACCGTGCCGAGCGCCGCGTAGCCGCGCGTCAGCGCCTCGCCGCTCGCGTCCATCAGGTCGGATCGTAGCTGCCAGACGCCAGGCGGCTGACCGAGCGCCGCGTCCTCGGCCGTCGTGAAGCAGCCGTCGCCGGGCTGCCGGATCGCGCGGCCACGCGGATCGACGCCCAACGCCATCACGGCCGGCGGAACGCGGCAGGCGTGGTGCGCCCGGCACGCCGTCGGCCGCGCGTCGTAGACCCGGCAGACGTGGGTCGTCAGGTCGAGGAACGGGCAGGCCTTGCGCCGCGCGTTCCAGCGCGTGTCGCGCGCGACGAGCGCGTCGTGTCCGCCGGCCGACGCGACCGCGAGCTGATCGCCCGCGCCCGTCTCGAAGACGCGCCACTCGCGCTCCCAGGCCGCCAGCCGCTCGAGCGTCGCGCGCTTGACGGCGCGCGGCAGCCGCTCGACCGCGTCGGCGACGCGGACCGCCTCGGGCGTCGTCGTCCCGACCGCGAACGTGCAGCACGCCGCGCACCCGCGCGTGCAGGCCAACTCCTCGCCCGGCCCGGTGCGCGCGGCCAGGCGCGAGATCTCGTCCTCGATCGCGCGGTCGACGAGCCGTAGCAGCGCGGCGACGCGGCCAGCTGGCCGCAGCGGCGCCGTCGTCGTCACTGATCGCCTCCGTCCAGCTCGGCGAGCGGGCCGCCGTGGGTGTGGCGCTGCCGGCCGGCGTTCCGCTCGGCGATCGACCAGCGCCGCTGGCCGCGCGTAACGAGCATCGGACGCGGCGACGCGATCGGTCCGACGAGCGGCAGATCACCGTAGATGACGTGGCCGCAGAGCAGGCAGGACAGCCCCTCCGCGACCGGCAGGAGCGGTCCCCGGCAGCGCCGGCAGCGCTCAGTCGTCATCGGGTAGCTCCTCCTCCGGACACGGCTCGTAGCTGTCCGGGTAGATCGGCCACGTCGAGAGCCCGCGCGCGGCGCGCGCGGCGTTGACCAGCTCGACGCACGAGCGGCAGACGGGCTCGCGAACGCCGCGAACGCGCACGCTCGGGACGCGCAGCGGATTCGCGGTGAACGGCCGGCGGCAGAGGATGCAGTCGGCGTGCAGGGTGACGTACCCGCTCATCGCTCGGCCCCCGGCGGCGCGTGCGCCGTCGTCGTCGTCATCGCTCTCCTCCGTCCCGCCAGGCCGGGAGCGTCCGGTCGGCGCGCCAGTGGTGCTGCGGCGGCAGGTCGCCGGCCGCCTCGATCGCCTCGGCCGCGTCGAGCAGCAGCGAGCAGGCCTGGCTGAGCGGCTCCGCGACCGCGCGCAGCGCGGCGACGGCCGCGCTCAGGTCGAGGCCGGTCTCCTGCTCGAGCTGGAGCAGCGTCTCGCGGAGGTTGCGCGCGCGCTCGGCCATCTCGTTCACCCGCACGTCGGCGCCACGCGCACGCCGGGCGAGCACGGAGAGCTTTCGCGTCGCGGATGTCATCGCTCCGCCCCCGGCGGCGCGTGAGGGGTTCAGTTGGCCCCCCGCAGGGGACGGCTCGCTCATTGCCCGCCCTCCAGGTCGGCCGCGAGCGACCGCGCCGCGTCCCAGCCCTGCTCCTGATGGACGCGCCGGACGCGGTTGAAGGCCGAGTCGGGATCCTGCAGCTGCCGGAACAGCTCGGCGCGCTCCTCGGCCTCGGCGAGCGCGAACGCGCGCGGTGTCGGCGCCGGCCAGGTGCCCGGCGCGAGAACGGTGCGCCGCTCGGCCGGGACCGGGCAGGCGTCGACGAAGCGCGCGAAGGCGTCGTCGCACCAGGGCGGCACCCAGCAGCCCGAGCGGCAGACGAAGACCCGATCGAACGGCCGGCCGTCGATCGGACCGCCGGCGTCGATCGTGCGCGTCAGCCACGTGTCGATCACCGGATCGGCCTCGCGGTCGCCGGGCGGTCGGCCCTCCTCGGCCATCCAGGGTGGGTAGCGCACGTCGACGGCCGCGCCGCGCAGCTGGTAGAGCATCCCCCAGGTGTCGCAGGCCCAGCGCCCGGCGACCGCGTCGCGCAGCGCCGTCTCGGCGCGGTAGCCGCAGTCGTGGTGCGCGTCGACGCTGACGACCTCGGCGACGCCGTCGACCAGCGCCTCCGACGCCAGCGAGGCGTGCGACTCGGCGACCGCGAGCGTCGCGTTCGGCGCGAGCGGGACGCGCGACCAGAAGCCGGTCTCGTCGCCCGAGGTCGTCGGCAGCGGCAAGCCGCCCATCAGGAAGGACGTCGCGCGAACAGTCCAGACGTCGTTCAGGAAGAAGGGCGTCTCCTTCATCGACCAGTCGTAGAGCAGGAACTGCTCGCGCGGGGCGGTCGCGGCGCCGGGGAAAAAGGCGTCCCAGTCGACGGACAGCAGGCGCAGGCCCGCGCGTCGTCGTCGTCGCGTCGTCATCGGTCGATCATCCCCTCGACGAGCGCGAGCAGGCGGACGCGCAGCGTCTCCTCGTTGCGCTCGCTCTCGGCCGCCAGCCGGTCGCGCAGCGCGCGCTCGGAGCCGTCGGGCGAGGCGTGCGCCGCGTGGGCGCGGCTGCCGGCGGCGGCGCGGGTCGCCTCGCCCCAGGCGTCCATCAGGTGGAGGATCTCGTTCGCTTGGGATCGGGTCATCGGTCGTCACTGATCGGTCGCGACTCGATCTCGCGCGTCCCGACGCCGGGGCAGTTGGTCGCTAGATGGGCGGCGGGTGTGATCAGGCGGATCGCCTCGCTCCCGTAGGTGAAGCGCTGGCCGCATGTCGGACAGACCCACGTCTTGGGCTGGTGCTTGCTCATCGGTTGTCGATCTCCTGTCGCGTGGCGAGCCAGCTCGCCGCGTGGTCCTCGGGCGGGTGGATGATCGGCCGGCCGGCGTGGCGCAGCGCGCGGTTGGCCTGGCGCCACGCCTGCGGGTCGATCCCGGCCTCGTTGCTGGCGGCGTACAGCAGCACGCCGAGGGCGGCGGCCAGCTCCTCGATCAGCTCGGCGTCGCGCACCCGCTCGCGCGGGCTCGCGCCGGCGACGGCGGCGTGCAGGAGCGCGCGCGCCTCGTCGGCCTCGAACGTGATCGGCCGGTCGGGGTCGCCGCGCAGGTGGATCGCGAGCGCGTGGATCGGATCAGGGACGCTCATCTCCCCCTCCAGGCGCGTCGCGTGGCGCAGCAGGTCGAACGCGCTGATCGCGATCCCGCCGCCGGGCAGCGGGCGCGTCGGCGGCTCGGGCGGATCGTTGGGCGTCACGCGGTACAGCAGCACGGTCGCGCCGTCGGCGTCGACCACGGAGAGATCGCGCGTCGCGCCGCCGTCGGCGCCGAGTAGCGCGACGCCGTCGCCGGCCGCGACGCAGGCGCGGGCCGAGACGAGCGCCAGCGTCCGCGCGACGGCGGCGGTCGGGAAGCGCAGGCCGAGGCAGATCGGATCGCGCGGGGCGGGCTGGCGCAGGTCCCACATCTCCAGGCGGTAGCTCATCGCTCCTCCCCCCGATCGCCGGCGTGCGCGAGCGCCCAGAGCACGGCGCAGCGGGCGCGCCCGCGCTCGCCGGTCGCGTCGTAGACGTCGTCGAGGTGCGTGCGCACCGTGCGGTGACTGAGGCCGAGCTGACGCGCGATCTCGCGGTCGGAGAGGCCGCGCGCGACCAGCTCGAGCACGCGCTCCTGCGACGGGCGCAGCGGGAAGGGCGTCCCGGCCGGCGGAAGCGCCGCCGGCGCGCGCGGGGCGCTCACGCCGCACCCCCGGACGCCACGGGTGGCCAGCTCATCAGGCCGGCCGCCTGGGCGAGCGAGGCCGGCAGCGCCGTCTGGGGCGCGACGTGGACGTAGATCGCCTCCCACGTCCCCCGGTGGGCGCGCTCGACGATCGCGGCGCCGGGGCCGACGACGACGCCCGTGGGCGCGATCGGGCCGCCGTCCCAGGGCGTCCCGTTCTGCGGGACCGCGACCACGCGCATCGTGCGCAGGTCGACGGCCACGAAGTAGCTGCGGCTGCCCTCGTCCCAGTAGGAGCGGACGTCGACCGGGTGGGTCGCCGCCCGCAGGTAGATCCGCCGCCCCCGGTAGTCGGGGAACGTCGCCCGCAGCAGTCGCTTGACGAGCGGGTGACCGACGGGGAGCTTGATCGGGTCGTGCATCGCTGAAGAGTCCTCCTGTGGACTGAGTGGTGCTGGCTTCATTGTAGTCCGTAGCGCTACGGGATGCAACCTTTTTGGCGCGACGCGTCGAAGCGCCGGCGCCACTCGGCGTCGCGCAGGAGCGCGCGGGTGGGCGCCGACCAGTCGCGCTCGTCGCGGTAGTCCTCGCGCTCGTCGGCCTGGTAGACGAGCAGGCAGCCGGCCCGCTCGGCCGCCACCGCCGTCGCGCCCGCGCGCCAGGCGGCGAGCGAGGGGACGGGGACGACGCCGGCGGCGAGGACGATGCCGTGCCGCGGCCGGTTGACCTGCGCGAGCGTCGGGTCGACGATCAGGGGGCGGCGGCCGCCACGGACGACGGCGACGAGGTGGCCGGGCCAGCGTCCAGGCTCGGCGGCCG